>Ga0272444_10002439_pt1 | contig 17188 bp, 13 predicted proteins | sample SSMForm13_FD_201033 | JGI IMG/M metagenome (GOLD analysis project Ga0272444, IMG submission 201033) | Marine sediment archaeal communities from Little Sippewissett salt marsh, Falmouth, MA, United States - SSM-Form-13 | ecosystem: Environmental > Aquatic > Marine > Wetlands > Sediment ...
TCGGCATCCTCGGCAAGGGCTTCTCTTACAGCCTGATTAACAAGATCAGATACGGATCGCGATGTTTCAACCGCCTTCAATTTCAAAGCTTTATGGACAATAGGGTCCAGATAGATCGTGGCTCGTTTAGAGGACGTTGCCATAATGTCACCTCCACATGTTTCTGGACATTATAACGTTTTGGCGTTGTAACGTCAAGCCGCTCTTTAGAAAAGGAAGGAATCTGTAAAAAAAACTTTTTTTGAGAAACGTTACCCTGCGATTCTTCTAATTGGGTTCGTCTTTGTGCTGAAACGGGATTAGTGCAGGACTTTGTGGCATCTATGTGTGATATGCGAAACCTGCCCGGCGATGTAATGTTTCTTGGCTCTGGCCATACGTGATTCCTATAACCTTCTTTTTGTCACCAAAAAGAGCATTATAGCCCCAAAATTCAGCCCTTTTTTGAGACCAACCTGAATCATATTGACCGGTTACCGCGGCCCCCAGTTAGCCCCAGTTATTATCAATCGTCTTAACATTCCCAAAATATTTCTATCATTTTCTCCGACGATAACGAGCATGAATTAGTAATGATATGCCACTCTTTTCAACAAATGGCCTGAGATTATGTCAATTTCCAGGTAATTATCCTTTCTTCCCACTCGCCATACTCTTTCTCTCTCGTCAAAACCGTAGCACGCCAGTACCGGGCAAAAGTTGTATCAGGGACATTAAGCAGTTCACTGCAGATATCTTTTGACACCGTTAGGCTTATTCCGCATTGCGGTCCCAAAGCTTTATCAAAGGTTGGACTCCATCGCCAATTCCAATAGCTAATCTCACCAACAAATTGTTCACCACAAATGAGATCCATTCCTCCTTGCCGTGGTCGAGCAATAAAATCTGTTGGCCCAGAGTAATTTGCAGGCAAGTAAGGAATTCGTTGAATTAATTCAGTATGAAAATAGCCCACATAGCGGCTAACGGAAGGTATAAGAGCTGGCAAAATGAATCCACCGGCACTGCAGGGAAAAGGAACACCTGGGTCTTGGTGCGGATTCGAAATCTCCCCATTATTCATTCGCGGAAGTTCGGCTTTCCCTGGAAGGAATTGGTGTACATTAAAAACTTCCTCTGGATCGGGCTCCTTCCCAATGAAGAGACATGAGACCACTTCAACTTCTGCCTGATAATGAACAGTTGAAGAAAGAGGAAGGTTTAGGTGCAGAAGCTCGAAAGCATTTTTAGCCAGATTGTCGACAATAGTACTCAGCAGGTTCTTCCATTCCTCCAGCTTGTATGGCGTATTATTGCAAATAGTATCATTCCAAGAGGGAGGATCACTAGGAAGCATTTTCAAAAAGGTTAAATCAGTCGGTGTTGCATACGTGGCTTCCTGAAAAGTTAAGTCCTCTGGCATTTCCCAGCAATCGAATGCCAAAGATAGCGTTCGAAGGTACGCGGATCTTGCTAAATGTCCATCTCCAGAAATGAAATGCCCGTGGCTTCGATCAAGATTGTCCTTGATAAAATATCCAAAGTCCCCGCTTGGTTGCTCGCCAAGTTTATCCACAAGTCTTTGAAATTCATAGGCCCATTGCTTAAGGAAGGGATGGCCGGAATTCCTCTCAAGTCTTTTGATGCGATTCACCAGAATTTCAGGGACTAACCTTCTGGACTTGATTTTGTCAAGAATACTTTGAGAAGAAAACAGAGGCGGAACTTCGTTGGAATGAGATTTGGCCCATGAGTTAATAAGCAAAGGGCGACCAGAAATTTCACTTAGATAAACGTCGGATAAAGGTGATGGTCGGTCTACAACTCGTTGAAGTGCTCCAACATCAACATATTCTGAATGTTTCGCAAGAACTGGAATACAGAGCGCCTCGATCACCTCCGACTCAAGTTCGAGTCGAGCCAACCAGTCAAGCAACTCGTTCCATAAAATTTCACCATATTCCGGATCGCCAAGAATTTTCGCCATCGAGTGAACGACAGCGAGTTTTGCAGATGGAACTGGAAGTCGCAGCCGAGACAAGCCTAACTTAGCGAGGAGTTTTGAATCCATGTTGCATTACCCTCCAGAAAACCATACCGGTGTTTCGAGAGGTTGATCAGACACCTCTTCAACAACCGTTGCTACAAGCTGTTCTGCCACATGTCGCGCTTCTTGGATTTGTCCAATTGTAACTAGGAATTGAACTAAACGATGATGAGGTATTACCAAATCATCTCTAAAAGTTCTGTAGGCTGACTTTGATGTGTCAAAAATGAAATCTTGCCACTGTTCGGCGTAATGAGTATTAAAAACTGAGAACCTCCGGAAAGCATCATCCTCACAGTAATACGGATCCCATCCATGTCGATAAATTTGAGCCGCAACAATCCATTTATAAGCCTTTTTCTTTCCTTCTAGAGCAAGGCTTAGTTCGAATACATCATCTAGTAACTCTGTTACCGCGGAAGGAACATCCTCTCCATCAATGTACGGTTCTAAAGCCTTGAGCAGATCAGCTCCTCGTCCCTCTGCCTTCCAAAAGCCAAACCAATCCCTTACAGCATTGCGCTCGCCAACGTATACATGGCGCTTTTTGAGTTCGGCAAGCATGGCAGAAAGATTATCAGGTGTATATGTTCTCACATCGAGCCCATGTTCCTCATTGGAGGGAGAGGAGCTTTCGTGGCGTTCAATCGCAAATTCCTCCGGCGGGTGGCCAAAAAAATTAGCGTTTTCGTTAATGATTTGCTGGGCAAAAGTATCTCCTTTTTTTGCGCGGACTCTAAGTATACCAATAGACCGAGAGTCCCATATTCCGCTGGTGATACAGGAGATCAAAGGGGAGTCGAGCGGCTCTGATTCTATCAATCTGGAAATTACTTCCTCAGCTTCATACCATTCAGAAGTTTTCAGCAAATATTCATAGTACGCGCAATATGATTCAGGCATTAGTCCAATAAGTTGTCCTGCCATCTCGAACTTAGCATATCGGGTTTCATCTCCATCTGTTATATCGTCAATACGGGAGACAGCCGGGCATATACGACGGATTGCGTTTTTTGCAAAATCAGGGTCCGATGGAGCCAGAGCGGCAACTGAGTCTAAAACATGGGACATGGTCATGTCTTTGCGCCAACCATACCCCAGCACGCAGCCAAGTGTCTTGTTCAGCAGGGTCTTACCTAACGACTCAAGCTGCTGGAATACAGCAAGCTCACAAAGTTCAAGGTAGTTCTGAGCTCGCTGGCCAAACTCGGTTATTTGCCCTGATTCTTGTGTTAGCCGATCCTGAAGTTCGGAACGAATGGCCTCATCCGAGACAATCTTGTAAGCGTTTGCTGTGTACTGTTCAAACCATTCTGAGAACAAAAAGTGATTGGACTCGATTACTAAACGCCATTCGTTGCCTGGTATCCCGCTTAAACAAGAGCGTAAAGTTGTAAGTAAAAATAGATCTGTAGAGATCACGAGTAGTGCTCGTCGAAAAGCTGTGTAGTCTCTACGTGATTCAAAGTCTTTTGGAGCCAACTCACTTCTCATAAGGCGGTATACATGACCAAACCCTGGATTCTCGCCACGAGCAAGCAGACCTCCAATTGACGATCCGAGAGCAACAACATGCTTCACAGCTATGTTGAGCCATTCTCGATTATTGAATTCATCTATCTCAACAACCGGATGGGCTCCACCAAGCTCGAGGCACTTGGCAAGAACATGGAAAAATAGGGTGTGGATAAACCTCTGAGTTGCATCTGTAGATGGTTGTAAATGTGACTTCACATCAAGTGCAGAAATCCTTGCCTTAAAAGGGATATCTTTAGCTTTGTCTTCGGCATATAAATGCGACCAGCATTCAACAATTGGATGATGCTGAAGCCCATGAAACTCTGGCCAATCATGCAATCTGGCCTGACATAGCCCCGCAAGACGAACAATCGCCAGTTCCAAATCTAGCCGCATGCCTTTGGACATCTTGTGTGGTAAAAAGTCAATTAAAAGACGTATGTCTTGGTGTTTGGAAATTTCCTTGATGAAAAAACGGAAAAGACTAAGAGAAAGCCGTCTAAAACCTTGGAGACTAATCAGTAACTTCTCTGTATCATAGCTTCTAGTTGCTGCGGCTAGTTCAAGGAATTGTTTGGATACCTCCTTCAATTCACGATTGTCGAAGGCATTTGCTCTTATACGATCATTTATACGCTTGCGTATCTGTTCTTGACATTCAGCGGCAGATTCTATTCGCCCAATTGTAAGGTATTGCCTACCAAGCAGATATAATTCATCTATCGAAGCCGTGTGGGACTTAGCAGACAGATTCCTTAAGGGATAGTCGTCATCGCTTAATGTCAGTGCGCAAGCGTATATTCGACTGTAATCGTCTACCTGGAACTGCATGCCGTTACTAACACGAACTTTAAGCCACCGAAGCCGCACTGCTCGGGCGAATTGAACTGTATCAAAAGCAATTTTCTCTGAGGCGGAAAGAATCTTTATAATCTGGTCTTCGGGGTATGCATTCGCGAGACTATCAATAACCCATGAACGAGAAGGACTGTGGATAAGTTCATCACTTTGTCCCAACCGCGCCTTAAAAAGCCAGAGCCATCCCCAACGGTGGTAAGTTGGAGCTCTCGATTCAAGCCACGTTACAACTGAAGGCAATAGATGGTTAACTCGTTCGGCGTGTTCAGCATCTTCCTTAATGAAAGCGAGCACACTCCCATGGAAAGGCACCTGTCCAGCCTCCGTATAATAGAAGAGGTGGCCGATCTCTCGTTTCAGATCGCTTGCTCCAACCCCTAGACAATCTTCTAAACCAAGGGGAGGCCAAATAAACCCAGCATCTGCCACCAAATGAAGGGCATCTTTTGCAGGCAAGGGCAATCTATGCCATAGAGTACGGTAATATTTTTTGATGTCCCCCTCTGGACAATCAGGCAACTCATCAACCAACCGCGGAGAAAGAGTGCGTTGCTCTCGGGCAAGTGCTTCGAAACTGTATGTGAGATGTAAAGGGTGCCCGCCAGAAAGTCGATGAAAAGCGTCAGAAAGTTCAGTCAACGGATCTTGGTCGCCTGGCATTATTCGCTCTGTCAATTCGAATCGGTTTGCCTGGAATTGGCTTTCTAACCATGACCTGGTGGCTAACAGAGACATTCTCGGAAGCTCTACCCAGCAGTCCTCGTTCACAAATTTCGGAAACAATGCCGGAAGTTGTTCGTCGGCGACTTTCTGGGTCCCTATAAGAAGAGTGACGTTCTCAGGGACAGGAAAGAGACTCCTAAAAAGGCTATTTAAGGGCCGTCTGTTTTGTTCGTTCTCCCGCCAGACGTGGTCGAGGCCATCTACAATGATTACAAATCTCTTGCACACGGCCTTATATCCATTTGCACATGCCTCAATCCATTCTCGAAGATTCTCTGAGCTGCTTTTTAGCCCCTGAATATGCTCGATGTGGTATTCCTCCATCTGGGCCATCAAAGAATTTGCTACTTTAGGAAAGGAAAATCTGTCCGATGTTTCAATCAAGTCTAAAAAATAGTGATGCCGAATGTATGGGACTGACATATCGTCAAGTTTCGTACAAACGTAGCTCAAATATGTACTCTTGCCCTGACCGGGGGATCCCCAAAGAACTACAACTTCGGTCTCTTGTTCAGTACAGCACTTTAGAAAGTCATCACTAAAAGCGTCATCGGGCGGGCGATATCCATCTGGAATGCGGAATAGCTGAGTGAGAGGCTCTGGTCGACGGCTGTCAAGGATACCACGAAGCAGTCCAATAGTTATCCGGCCACCGGGTGGTGGAAAGTTTTTTCTGACAGCCCAATCAATCGCCTCTACAAAAAGAACATTCCAGCCGTGATAGGTCGTGTAACGTGGAACATATCGATCAAGGAGAGTACGTCGTAAAGCGAGATAACCTTGGTGGCTATGCCGAAATTCAAATGAGTTAAAAAAACGGGTAACAGTCTCTTCAGAGCCTAACTGTTCAATGAGACTAATTCTTATGTCTTCCGGAACAAGTTTAAAGTTTACGCGGCTTGCATTGGCGTCCAAGCATGAAAAAAATTCCCGGTCAGGGAGGCGATTTGTGAGAAGTGCAGCGTCAGCAGCGTTATTTACACCAATAGAGAAAAGCGAATCGCACCATTTTTGCAGCAGCGAGAGCCCCTTTGGCTTATGTTTTAGAAGCCAATCCCAACTCAAGCGGTAACGTAGGTCGTCTGGGGCAACCGTAAACTTAACTTGAAGCAGAACATATGAGCCATCAGAACGTAGAGCAACTATATCATCAAGTCCTTTCGGAATTTCATCTTCATCGGCCTCAAATTTGACCCATTCATAATGTCCAGGATCTTCGAGCCAGTTGAATAACACTTCAAGTCCAATGAGATTCTGATATAGGTAACCGCCAAATATTATAGTAGAACTCTTTATGAAGCGATCTTTCAAATTTTTCATAGGATGAACTAACGAACATCATATTTTATACAGCTGCCTGTTTTTGCAGCAATTGCCGACTCGAGACACTTTTGACAGGAAATAGAAAACAAGACAAAAAGTGGTAATACGCTAGCCGTAAATCAGGATGACCCAAGACAGATAGAAACCCAGCCCTCTGTCGCCGATGACGTCTTTGGAAAAGAGGTAGGAACGGCGTTGTCACGTCGGCCCAACAAGTCAGCTGAAGAAAGATTGGGCTCATACACTCTCATTTTTGTTGTGTGTTCAGGAAAAAGGGAAACAAACTGCAGATTGGCAATCTCTTATCAGATTAGGTGATTATGGGCAAGGAAAAAATGCTATCACGAGGCCTAAACCAGGGGGCCAACCGGTTTAAATCCTTAAGCAAAAGATCAACTTATTGCGTTTTGCCATACATTCGTCTATCGTTTCGCCATTCAGGACGACGTAGAATCAAGATCAAGGTTCACAAGGAGGTGGCCATGAAACGCATTTTGATAGGCATCTGCCTGACACTGGCATGGGCAACCATGGCACAAGCTGCGGCGCAGGGCCAGGAGGTGACATATCAGGCGGGCGAGACGGTGCTGAAGGGTTACCTGGCCCATGATGACAGCACCCAGTGCAAGCGTCCCGGCATCTTGGTCGTACATGAATGGTGGGGACATAACGCCTATGCACGCAAACGTGCCCGAATGCTGGCCGAGCTTGGCTACACCGCACTGGCGGTCGACATGTACGGCGAGGGCAAGACCGCGGATCACCCAAAAGACGCCGGCAGGTTCTCCGGCGAGGTCAAACAGAACCTTCCCCTGGCCAAGACGCGCTTTGTCGCCGCGCTGGCGTTGCTAAAACAGCACCCCACGGTGGATCCCAAGCAGATAGCAGCCATCGGTTATTGCTTCGGAGGCGGCATCGTCTTGGAGATGGCGCGCGCCGGCCTGGACTTAGACGGCGTGGTGAGCTTTCACGGCAGCCTGGGCACGGCTCACCCAGCCCAATGTGGTGTGGTCAAGGCCAAGGTACTGGTGCTCAATGGTGCTGATGACCCCTTTGTCAAACCAGAGCATATTGCCGGCTTTGAGCAGGAAATGAAGGCAGCCGGTGTGTCTTACCGCTTTGTCAATTATCCAGGCGCCAAACACGCCTTCACCAATCCGGCTGCCGACAGCTTCGGTAAGCAGTTCGGACTCCCGCTGGCCTATCACTCGGTTGCAGATACAAAGTCCTGGCAGGCGATGCAGGAATTCTTCAATGAACTTTTCAAATGACGCAGACCGTTTAATGCCAACGTGATGAAGTCTGACCACAATGGCAGCGTGTTGAAAGCTTCCGGCAATGATGATAACGGCAAGATTTATGTTTTGCGGAAATTGCAGATTGTGTTAACATAAATTGTTTTGAGGACACAACAGCCAGCCCGTAAGGGGTTTTAAAGGATATTAGACCGCAGATAGAGGGAAAGGCATGGCCGTCAGAAGGATATTGCTAGCGTTATTTGTCCTCCTTTTCACCGGGAACTTCACCCTGAACGCTGTCCAGATGGATACCTGGGCTCAGGCTGTGGTTTTTCAACTAAAAAAAGAGATGACAGACGATGAGTCTTCTAAGGGAGAGTTCTCGCCTTTAGAGGATGGCTTTGTACAGCCTTGCCTTACAACGGATGACTCCAAAAGCAAGGCCCTTCGGTCCCACCTTCTGTGGCCTCTGCGCTTCATTGAGATCCGACATGCACCAACCTACCTCATAGATACCTGCTTTCGCTGCTAGACCTGTCCAAATAAAGTTCATTGTTACATCCAATTTGAGATTTGGCGGTTGAGCCTTTAACGGAAGGCGACACGCCTCTGTTAGGGCCAGGCCCAAACGAACTGAATTCTCATAGTCCCACAAAGTCATGTGAGAACCACAAGATGAAAGACCACAGTGACATAGACGGAAAGGATGCGGCAAGTGTTCGGGAGATGCTGTCTTGTTCCGGATACTCGGACAAGGCCATCGACTACTACTTGAATCAGCCCAGCATGGGCACACTGTCCGATGCCAACCAGGTGAGCGAGCTAACAGGGGCGTGTGGCGACACCATGAGGGTCTATCTCAAAGTGGATCAGGGACGAATCATGGATGCCAAGATGCAGGTCCTGGGTTGTCCCGGCGCAGTCGCCTCGGCCATGGCTGCCATGGACCTCATCAAGGGCAAGACCGTTAAGCAGGCCAAGAGGCTCACGGACCGGGACATCTTCCGAGTTCTGGAGGAACTACCTGACCAGAAACAGCACTGTATCCGGCTAGCCGTCAAGAGCGTGCAAAAAGCCCTGGATCAATGCGGCCCATGAATGGACACAACTTCCAAGAAGACCCATATCAGACGAAACCGATTGCGGTAGCCATACCCACATATCGATCGCGGGTGGCACCGGTCTTCGACTCCTGTCTTCAAGTCTCGATATTTCATACTGAGCAGCATCGTCGGGAACACAGAAGGCAACTTTATTTGGATACACTGCCCCCTGCTCAGCGCGTGGATGTGCTCAGAAAGCAGCGAGTTACGACATTGATTTGTGGCGGGATTAGCGACGTGTTAGGTAAAATGCTTCAGGCCTCAGGTATCTCTGTCATCGCAGGAATAGCGGGACAAGTTGAACAAGTCCTTGAAGCCTTTCTTAGTGGCCGCATTCACGAGCCGGGATATCGCATGCCGGGCTTCACAGAGGAAATGTCTGGCTTCACAGAGGAAAACTAACGCTTTTAAAGGTTTAAGGCAGAGAACTTATCCTTGCTCCTGAGCCTTTTTGATCTCCTCTAATCGTTTCAACAGTGCCTTGGCCTTGTTGATATTGTCCTCTACCTTTTTATAGCCGGGATCCACAGCCTGCACCAGTTCCCATTCCTTGATGGCCTCTGACAACTGTTCTTTGCCAAAGTATGAAGCCCCCCTATTGTAATGAAGCTCCTTATACATGTCCTCGGACTTTGCGGCGTAGTCATGGCATTGCTGGCTGTCGTTCTTAAATTGGAGACACGCTTCAAACTCCTTCTTGGCTAAAAGGTAATCTTCTTTTTCAAACAACATCATGGCCTGTTCAAAATGGGACTTGTAAAGATATTCCAAGGCCATGCTATCTTCAGGATCCACGTTCACAACTTTGGTGAACTCAACGATAGCCTCCTGGTATTCTTTTTGGTTAAATAGACCAATGCCCTGATCTCGGTACATGGCAACCACGTCCACAACCGGTTCCTGCTCTTCCTCTGCTTCCGGTAACGCCTCCACTGCTTCTTCTGCTATCTCTTCCAGTGTCTCCTCCCCAGACGGTACCATTTCCTCGGCTTCTTCCACGGAAGCGACCGGACCGGGGACCTTTTTTTCTTCTGTCTTGACGTCTTCCTTGCCAGCCAAAAATGGCAAGCCATCGATTTCTGGAACCTTGATTTCCTGCCCCACTTTCACCCGAGTAGCATCCGTCAGGTTATTGTACTCGGCAATGACGCAAAACTGGCGGTAATCCCCGTAGTAAATCTTGGCCAACTGTGCAATGGTCTCACCTGGCTGGATCTTATGCACCACATACCTTTCTGCCCGGACCTGTTCTCGGGCGGTGAGCATCTTCTTGGCACGCACATGGTCCGGCCACAACCTGAGGGCTGTCAAAAACTGCGCACGGCCCAAGGCGTATTTTCCCCTCCTGTGAAACCTCAACCCCGCTTGATAGTGCCTTTCGGCCTTCGCCCGCAACGTTGCTGTGAGCTTGTTACGCCCTTCAATCGCCTGTTGGTTTTCAGGGCTCACCGCAAGGGCCAGCCTGTATTGCTTTAATGCCGCCTGAAAGTCCCCTTTCTCCTCGTAATCCTGCCCTTTTTCTAAATACGTCTGAAGCAACTTTGCTTGATCCTTGTTGAAGATCTTGTCCAGCGGTTTCTTGCCCAATTCCAGCGATTTCTTGCCCAGGTCCGCCGATTTTTTACCTAGGCCGGCACAGCCGCCAGCCGTGGCTAACAGAAGGATAAGCCAAAAGAGCGCTCGGTTGTATCTCATGGGGCAGTCTACCTCAATGAAGCCTTTTGAAAGGTTTTCAATCTGGACATGAACGTCGTCATGTCTTTTGTCAGTATCTGGTTCCTTCTTAAGGTCAGGGGGTCCGCAAAAAAAGGATTGCTTCCCCTCTTCACAGACACGGCCATCTTATAACCGAACCGTTGACACATGCCTAATATGGTCTCGTCATAACGTCCATAGGGAAAGGCCAAGAAAATGGTGTTCTGCCCCAGCTTCTTGTCGATGATCTGTTTCGAAACACGGAGCTCTTTTTCGATTCTGGCCTTATAGGCCTGGGCGCCCTCCCCTTTCCTCTGTTTCGTCAGATCGGCGTGAGACACGCTGTGCCCACCCACCTCAAAACCGTATGCCTTCATCTCCCTGAGCAGGTCCCATGTAACAGCGTTTCTGGATGCCCCTACGAAATCGGTATATATAAAAAGCGTTGCTGTAAAACCGTACTTCTTCAAGATGGGATAGGCAATCTCATAGGCTGATCGGTAGCCATCGTCTAAGGTGATAACCACAGCCTTCTCGGGAAGAGCTTGTCGATACTCAAGAAAGGCCAGTAGCTCGCTGCAGCTCACGGCCCTATAACCGTTTTCTTTAAGGTACTTCATCTGCTGGTCAAAAACACGGGCAGGAAGACAGAGGGGGCCCTCACAATCATCGGCAAAGCGGTGGTAGCAAAGCATAGGCACCACCTGAAATCCGTCCGGTCTGAGCCCTGCCTTGTTTTCCTCTTTTAAAGGGATGACGACAATTTTGCCGGTCTTAAATGAAATGTCCTTGTTGGCCTCCTCGACGACCCAAGATCGCCTGGGATCGCCTAGAAACCTTTCAGCGACCGTGACCGGGGTGTCCCCTTTCTGAAGCCTGTAAACGGTAAAATCCTCGGACTGAAGGAGCAGCGGGGTGGTCGGGGCGCAGGAGGACAGGAGCACGAGGCCGCCTCCAATCATAAACACCACCACGACCAGAGACTTGACGCTTGCTAAGGTTTTTCTGGACAAGGGATGGTCTCCTTTCTTTGTGACATCGGCAATGATGACAAACCACGAAAGGGTATCTGTTTGCCGGTCCCTCATGCCTGGTTGCTGGAAACGATCCTCCAGGCCTTTTCGTTCATTGGAGGTGAAAAGCCCAGCGTTTGGATCTAAAAACACAAAGGCATCAAAAGATCAAGGGAATATTGACGATTAGCCTAGTGCCCATCCACCCATAGTGGGTCTTTACGGTCCTTTCAGGTGAGGGTGTCCTGAAGATGGCAGGGGCTCAAGAAGAATCCCGCCTCACCAGAGACCGAGGGGTCAAGTTACTTGACAACATCTTAAGATGATTATAAGATTTTTATACGCGAATTGAGCCGTAAACGCTCAATTTTTTCTTGTCCGAAGCACGTATGTTGTTCGTTGCAAAATAAAGATGATTGGCCATTGATTGTCGCGCCGAGAAAATCCCTTGGCGAACAGCTTTGTTGACATGTGGAAGAAGATGCTTGGAATGGGGCCGAACCATAGAAACAAACGTGTGCTGATATTCTGCCTGTTGGCCTGGCTCATGATTGTCCTCGGCACCTATCTGATTGTGAGAATCAGCATTAGCCAAGTAAAGCGCAATATCAGTCAATCTGGGATCGCCATGGCCACAGGGTTTTCCAACAAGGTGAGCTTGCCCCTTCTGGAGCGAGACATGGCGATGCTGAGTCAACTCCTTCATGAAGCGACAGACAACCCAAGTGTTGTTTACGCGGCCATTATCGATCACAAGAATAACATCGTCGCCTATACGAATGCTGAGCTGATCATGCCGGTGAACAAAGGGGGGTTTGCCCGGACTGTTGACCGGGTCTCCTTTTGGGAAGGGTTTGCGGCAGACCAGGCAAAGATCTTTAGCTTTTCCACCAATGTGACCTATGCTGGGACAAAGATTGGCGAAATCTATCTCGCCCTTTCAGCCATTGAGATCAACCAGTTCAAACGCCGTTTCAGCCTGATCACGATGTCAAGCTTTGGCGTGCTTTTGCTGCTGGCTGTTGTGTTACATTTCACTCATCTCACCCTCACAGCCAAAAGGTCAAGGGGCCCAAAGAGCCCATTGGCCACAGAGGAAGTTCCTTTGGGGAATATGGCCCATATGGCGTGCCCCCTCTGTGGGTCACACAAGCCCTTTACCGACAAAGCGGTGAGTCGAGTCAATTTGGATAGTTTTTTATTTCTTCGCGCCGGAAATGGTGAAGGAGAAGCCGCGAGGAGCTCAACATCTCAAGGGGTCTCCTTGTCAGAAATGGGTGAGAGGGAAGGTCTGGGTTGGTTGAAACGACAGGTCATTTTCAGGTGTACTGAGATCATTAGGAAACTGGCTGCATAATAGGGGAAACTTAGGGGCTTTGCCCAAGACAAAGGTTTGACCATGACGGTTCGCCAAACGGCTTCAACAACCATGTTATGGGTGAAAGAGTTCTCGACAAATATCTTCCTGAAGTTTGGCAGGGGATTATTTAAGATAAGCTTCTTTCAGCGTAACAGGAAACAAATCAGCCTGTGTCTTTTGATTTGGGCCGTAGGCTGCCTGGCCGGCTATGGGATTCTCCGAAGTACGGTGAAAGGCCTAAAGGATGACTTCTACCAGGTTGGATTGGAACGGACCGGTAATCTTGTCGCCCAAATAGGCCCATCCCTTTTGGAAAATGATGTCTTATCCCTGAACATGGCTATTGGAGAGCTCGAAAGCAGTGAAGGCCTGATATTTGCTGCCATCGTGGACCACCAAGACAAGATTGTCGCCCACACGGACTCCAGATTAGTCAACCGGACGCTGCCTCCCTTGGAGCGTCAAAGCCATGAAGCCACCATCAAGGGGGTCTCCGTTGAAGAAGGCGTGTCAGTCAAGAATGAAAAAACCGCTAGATTCTCATCCCATGTGGTCTATTCGGGCGTAAAAATCGGCAAAGTTTATCTGGCCCTATCGGCAGCTGACCTGTACGATTCTGTGAGCAGATACAGGACCGTTTTTGTCTTCGGGGTGGTTTTCGGCTTGGTGTTGTTATCCGCCATACTCGTGACCATGGATCGCCTGGCCGTGGCAAGGGCCCTAAAGGCCGAAAAGGCCCTTGAGGGTATGACCAGGATGGGTCCCTATTTGTTGGAGAAAAAGGTGGCACAAGGGGGGATGGCTGAACTTTTTGTAGCGGGCTACGAACGTCAGGACGGTTTTCGCAGGACGGTGGCCGTGAAGAGAGTCCTGCCCCATCTTGCTGCGAATTCGGACTTTGTCAACATGTTCATCCGAGAAGCGAGACTGGCTGCCTTGCTGCAGCACCCGAACGTGGTCCAGGTCATTGATTTCGGTAAGATCCAAAACGTTTATTTTATCGCCATGGAGTATGTCAGGGGAAAGAATCTGGGCGAGATTATGGCCAACCTGAAGGAGGGGATGACCGTCGACCAGGCCGTTTTCATTGCCTCTCAAGTGGCTATGGGGCTGGAGTACTCCCACTCGAAAAAAGACGACAAGTCAGGTGAGGCCCTGAACATTGTCCATCGAGATATTAGTCCTCAGAATATCCTGATTTCATTTCAAGGAGAAGTAAAAATAAGCGATTTTGGCATATCCAAGACAAGCTCTGAACCGAGCCTGACCCACTCCGGCGTCATCAAGGGGAAGCTTGCTTACCTGTCTCCCGAACAGGCCTTGGGGCAAACGGTAGACCACCAGGCAGACCTATATGCCCTAGGCATCGTGTTTTATGAAATCTTGTCAGGGAAAAGATTGTATAAATTCACCAGTGACATAGAAGCCATCAGATCCATCCCGGAAAGGGAGATACCACCCATAAAAGAATGCCGGCAGGATATTCCAGACGAGTTGAATCGCATTGTCATGAAATGCCTGGAGAAAGACAAGAGACTTCGATATCAAAGCGCAGGAGAACTCCTTCAAGACCTGACTGCCCTCAGACAGAGTCTGAGTAAGAGGTACGACAGAGTCAATTTTTCAGACTTCATGAGGAAACATTTCCAGCCAAGCAACACTCTGCCGGAGAGCTAGTTTAGTTTCCATCCACGAAATGTTGTCCCATCAATCGGCGCGGCGTCAGTTTCCAATGCAAAAATGAGCATTTTTTGCTCTGAGCAAGGCCGCACAAGGGGTTACGCCGAGGCGTACTTTTTCGTACGTCGCAGGCGAAAACCCGCGGAGAACGTCGCTCAGGGGAAAAGAGGCCATTTATGGATGGAAACTAGGTTGGGATGGATCATGTCACCGCACACAGAACCACGGTGACGTTGTCGTGGCCTCCTGCGGATTTGGCAAGGTCAATCAGTTTGTCCACCTTGTCATGGATAGCACCATTTGAGGAAAGGGCTTCCTGAATCAATGTGTCATCAACCATATCTGTAAGCCCGTCCGAGCAAAGCAAAAAGAGGTCGCCCGGAAGTGCTTTGCCTCTCATGAGATCGACATCTATCTTTTCTTTAACACCCACTGCCCGGAGTATGACGCTTCTGAGCGGATGGTTCTTTGCTTCGGCTGGAGTGATGATCCCCCGATTTACCTGGTCTTGGACAAAAGAGTGATCTTCGGTTAGTTGCTTGAGCTCAGCGTTTCGAAGGAGATAGGTTCGGCTGTCTCCTACATGTCCCAGAACAAAACTGTCGTTACAAAATGCCACCAGTTCTGCTGTGCAGCCCATGCCCTCGTGCCGGGGCTCGCTCCTGACGTGATCAAGGACGCGTTCATTGGCCCCTTCAAAAGCCTTTTGCACCAAGCCTGCGGTGTCATCTTCAGCGCGACTCAGGGTTTCTGAAAAGAGTTCGACAGCCGTCTCAACAAAGATCCGGCTGGCCAGCTCTCCGGCTGCAGCACCACCCATGCCGTCGGCCACAAGGCAAAGACCCTGCCCAGGCTTCACCACAAAGCTATCCTCGTTCTTGGCCCGTTTTAGACCAACATCTGTCTGGCCAAAAAAGATCATTATCCTTTACTCTTCCACCTTCTTTTTGCGATGTTGGACATAGGCGTCACGAATGGAGATATAGGGATCAATGGCCGCCTCTTTCAGGGCCTCATAGTCTCCAATCCTAAAGGAGGTCTCGTTCACCGTATCCCCTGCGGTAATGGCTATGGACGCTTCCATGGGCTTGACGTAACGAACCGGATCTAAGAAACTATCCCCCACGAGCCCCACGGAATCGCGCAGTGTGGACGGGCCCAGAAAGGGCCAGACCACGTAAAACCCGTTGCCGATGCGCCACCGGCCAAAGCTCTGCCCTAAATCCTCATCAGGGGGGTTCAGTGCCGCGTGCTCCTTTGCGGGATTGCCTAAACCAAACATCCCCACCGTCGTATTCAGCAGGAATCTGCCAAGTTCGCCCGCAGCCGCCCTACCCTTTGCCTGCAAAAGGCAGTTAACAAAGCGAATAGGAAAGGCAAGATTGTAAAAAAAATTCTTTACGCCTGTCCTGGCCCCTTCCGGAACCGTCCATCGGTATCCCCTTGCCACGGGCTTCAGGACCCAGAAGTAGACCTTATCGTTGAAATGATACATCCCCTTGTTCCAGTAGTAGATAGGGTCAGCGATCTCCACGATCTCCTCTTCCTCGTCTGCAGCCGAAGGAACAACATCTACAGTGACGCGTGCCGTTTCCATACGTGTGGGCACGCTTTTATCGACGATCGAAGATCCTTTTTCTTGGCTGTCAAGATCCCATGCCTCTGCCCATGCAAGAGAAGAGGAAGGATTCAGCTTGAAGACTGAGATGATCAGGCACACACCCAGGATGACAATGGCAGATAGTAGACATTTCATAGGATCTCTAGCTCCTTTCGTCAGTTATCACGGAGTTATGCCTTGCTCACCTTTTTCCGCAGAATTTTTAGCAATGCTTCGGGAGGCTTTTTCGAAAGGATGCTGTTGAATTGGCTTCGGTAGTTCTTGATCATGCTCACGCCCTCAATAATGACGTCATAGACCTTCCATTGATCATTCTTGGCGATCATCCTGTAGTCCATGGGGATCTCCTTGGTGCCTGTGAGGATCTTGCTTCGAACCTCGGCCTTGTTATCCGAGAGCATGCTTTCTTTGTGAAAGAGCACTTTTTCGTCCTTGTAGGCTAGGATCCTATCCATGTAGACATTTCCGAGAAGCTTCCTAAACAGATCTTCAAATTCTTTCTGTTGATCGCCATTGAATTTTTTCCAGTTCCGACTCAGGGTCCTCTTTGAAAGTTCGGTATAGTCGAAAATGCCATCAAACACGGACCAGATCTTCTCCTCCTTGGCCTTTTTACCAGATTCGCCCTCTGAGGCGGGCTCCCGCAACACATCAAGCACCTTGTTCACGTATGCCTCGATGGTCTGCTGAGGGGTGCCTGCGTTCACATGAAGGGGAAAAACAAACAGAGCCATGACCGTCATCATGGTCAATCCGAGAATCCGTCTTTTCATACCGACGCCGCCTTTTGACTGCTCATTCATCTTCTTCCACCTCCTCTTCCTCCACGTCTCCAAAGGCATATTTGCTGATCAGTTCCCCAATATCTACCGGCGATTCCGTCTCCGTGATGGTGTCTCCGGGTTTTAGGAGGTCATCAGCGCCCCCAGGATCGATACTGACATACTTGTCTCCGATCAGGCCGGCTGTCTTGATGGAGGCAATGGCATCATCATAGATCTTTATGTCTGGCTTGATTCTCAACTCCACC
>Ga0272444_10002441_pt1 | contig 17184 bp, 13 predicted proteins | sample SSMForm13_FD_201033 | JGI IMG/M metagenome (GOLD analysis project Ga0272444, IMG submission 201033) | Marine sediment archaeal communities from Little Sippewissett salt marsh, Falmouth, MA, United States - SSM-Form-13 | ecosystem: Environmental > Aquatic > Marine > Wetlands > Sediment ...
GCGTTCGGCCTTCATCTGCTCGATGCGATCGCGGACCATCACGTTCATGGCGCCGTTTTCATAGATCCCCAGGACGGTCGAGTTCAGGGACACCTCCACGCCCAGGCGACCGGCTTCGTCGAGAAACTGCTGGCCGATACGAAATCCCCGCTCCCGGGCGTAGTGCTCCCTGGAGCCGAAAAACTTGTGAATCTGCTTGAAGAGCTGCCCGCCCGGCCGTTCATTTTCGTCGAAGACAGCGACCTGAACCCCGTTCCGCGCCGCCTCGATAGCGGCTGCCAGCCCCGCAGGCCCTGCCCCGATACTGACCATTTCCCATCTTTGCACGGCTCACTCCGATGTCTTTCCAGGTCCTTTGCCGATTTGAGTCTGAACCACCATTCCTTCTCTCAGCGGTTCCACACACGTCCGGACATTGGGGATTCCGTCCACCACCATGATGCAGTCCGTGCAGCGTCCGATCGCGCAGAAAACGCCCCGCGGCTCATTGCGCTTGATGGTGTAGCGGTGCACCATCACACCGTTGCTCTTCAACGCAATGGCGATGGGCTCTCCTTCAAAGCCTTCCATGTCCCGGCCGTCAAAGGTGAACCGAACCTTCCTGCCCTTTTCAAATGTCCCCAGAATGGGATGCTCTTTAATACGCATCATGCTCAAACCCGTTTACAAGGTGTCGTCAGCTGTGAAGGGACCCACGGCTTCGGCCGACCCCGCTGCACCCTTGTTCCACAAGAGGCATGGCATCAGCAGAACCCGAACTGCTCGCCAAAGGTGTAGTTGGTGCCCACCAACGGAACCCCTGTCATGGCGCAGGCTTCGAGGGTCAGGGACCGCAGGTCCTCTCGTTCGAGGCTGCGCAGCTTGCTCTTGCCGGCCGCCTTGGCCAGAATGACGGCTTCATAGGTCATGCCCTGAATGTAGTTGGCCACGCGCTGGGCGGCCTCATCGATGTTCAGCCGCGCGCGAAGCTCGGGATCCTGTGTGCCGATGCCGAACGGGCATTTCCCTTCGTGGCAGCGAAGGCACACCACACAGCCCATGGCCACCATGGCCCCCGTGCCGATGGCCACGGCGTCCGCACCCAGCGCCAGGGCCTTGGCCACGTCCCCCCCGTCCTTGATGCCGCCCGAGAGGACCAGGCTGACCTCGTCCTTGACCCCGGCATCCTCCAGCGCCCGCACGGCCTGGACCAGGGCGGGAAGGGCAGGAACGCCGATGTTGTTGGCTGCGATCACCGGGGCGGCGCCGGTCCCCCCCTCCGCGCCGTCGATCACGATCCCGTCCACACCGGCCTTGACCGCAATCTTCACGTCCTCCCAGACACGGCCCGCAGCGATCTTGATGAAGATGGGAATCTGACTGTCCGTCACGTCCCGCAGCTCCTCCATCTTCAGGCAAAGATCGTCCGCCCCGAAGATGTCCCCGTGGCGGGGGTGGCTGTGGAGGTCGATCCCCTGGGGCAGCTGCCGGAACTTGGCGATCTCCTCGGTGATCTTGCTGCCCATCAGGTGGCCGGAGAGCCCCGGCTTGGCCCCGATCCCCACGATGATCTCCAGCGCGTCGGCCACCTCGATGTTGTGAAGCGAAAACCCGATCCGGCTTGGAAGGATCTGCACCACCTGCTTGTAGGAGTTTTCGCGCTCCTCCGGGAGCAGCCCGCCCTCGCCGTTATTGATGGACGTCCCCACGATGTCCGTGGCCTTGGCCAGGGCGATCTTGGCCTCCTTGCTCAGTGCGCCGTAGGACATGCCGGTGATCATGATCGGGGTTTCAATGACAAGGGGGTTCTTGGCAAACCGTTTTCCCAGGACGGTCCGGGTCTCGCAGGGCTCACGGTAGGTGTCCACGGACATCCGGGTAAGCTGCGCCGGAAGGAAGAGCAGGTCGTCGAAGTTCGGAAACTTTCTCGGCGTACCGCACCCGCGGATCCGGTGCTTTCCGCTCTCGGCCTTCACCTTGATCTCTGCGATGGTCTCAGAAGACCAGACACCCCTCTGGATATCTTTGGGCTTGGGTTTTTTCTCTTCCGTGCTCATCAGGCCTGCCCCCCCTTCTTGTGTCCCGGCTGAAAGAGCTTGTACTCGTGACGGCCGTAAACCCTGGGAACAACGCTCCGGAAATCGTCCACGCCCCGCTCGATGCCGTAGGTGGCGAACAGGGACTCCAGGGCCTTCTTTTCCGAATCCTCAATGGGAACCACCTTGACATTGCCGCCCAGCTTGCCCTCCACCTCGGGATCGAGGACGTGGATCACGCCGTTGTACATGGATTCCCCGACGCCTTCTCCCACTTCGCCCAGGAGAACGATCCGGCCTCCAAGGGTCATTTTCCCGGTCCATCGGCCCACGTTCCCGCAGACGATCAGGTTCCCGCCCTTCATGCCGAAACCCGCGCGGCTCCCGCTGTTGCCCCGGATCACGACGTTCCCTCCCACGATCGAAGGCGCGGCGTTGCTTCCGGTGTTCATCTCCACGATGATCTCACCGGCCGACATGTTGTCCCCCGTGTACCAGCCCGTGTTGCCCTTGATGACGAGCGTCGGCCCCTGCAAGAATCCCCCTGTGTAGAATCCCGTGCTGCCGTGAAGGGTGATTCGGCCGCTCCCCTTGAGCGCGGTGGCGAAGTTGTGGATGGAGTGCGTGTGAACGACTTCGATTTCGCTCTCGGTCTGAATCAGCTCCTTGAGCCGTCGATTGACCTCCATCGAGGTCATTCCCTCCAAGTCTAAACGGACCATGTCATCACCCCTCCCGGTTCCATCTCCGTGGCATAGACGTCGGATACGATAGGGGTTAAGCAGATCTGCTCCGAGCCGAAGAGAACGGTGTTCTCATCCTTTTCAAAGTAGAGCATGGGCTTGATCCCGAGCCGATCCCGCAAGGCCCCGATCTGGGTGGGCGTGCTCACGAGGAGCGTGAACACCCCGTCGAACTCGTCCAGGCCGAGGTAGAGGGCCTCTTCCAGGGTGAGCCCTTCCTCCTTCATGTGGTAGGCCAGGAAGTGCGCGGCCATCTCGGAATCATTGTTCGTCTTGAAGCGGACGCCGAGCCGCTCCAGCTTGCGCCTCGTGTTGAAGTAGTTGGTGAACTGGCCGTTGTGCACGATGGCCATTTCCGGGTCGATGTAGGAGACGAACGGGTGGGCGAAGTTGATGTTCTCCACACTCTCCGTTGCCAGGCGGACGTGTCCGATCCCGTGGGTCGAGGAGACCGGGGGAATGTCGTGCCTCTGCTGAAGATTCTCGGCCGAACCCTGGTCTTTGTACACTTTGATGTGTTGTCCGATGGAGTGCACGCAGAGCCCTGGGTGGGTGTCGATGTCCCAGTTCAGAAGAAACACCTTGGCGGGGTCCAGGTCCACGGAGGCCTCGTAAAACGTGAACACGCCCTCCCCCTGATACAGCCTCGCATCCTTGGCGGTTCCATACCGCGCGATGATCTCTTCCAACTCCTTCCTGTACTTGGGGTCTGTCAGCGCGACCCGCACCTGGACGTCTTCCCTCACCTCGTACACGGCGAGTCCTGTGGCGTCCTTTCCCCGGTGAATAAGCTCCTTGAGCATGCTGACGAGGTCATTGCCCAGGGCGTGCGCATCCCTTGCGATGATTCCGGCGATCCCACACACGGTGCACCTCCATCCGTTCGATGGGTTGATGAAACCTTCTTCCTTCCCTCCTATAGGTGGTAGAAGTACTCGTTGAACTCCCAGTCGGTCACAGCGATCCTGAAACGCTCCTCCTCGCTGCGCTTGACCGCGAGGTAGTTCTGAATGATCGCCGGACCCACGGCGTCACAGAGGTAGGTGTCATTCTCGAGGGCTTCGATGGCGTCTCGCATGTAGAGGGGCATCGTTTCAAACTTCCCGGGCTCCTCCCCGTAGATGTCGCCTACGTAGTAGTCCCCCGGGTCGAGCTTGTTCTCGATCCCGTCCAGGCACGCGATCAGGCCTACGGCGAGAGCCAGGTAGGGGTTGGCCGATGCGCAGGGGGCCCTGTTCTCGATGCGCGTGGCGCCTCTCCGCTCCCTTGGTACGCGGATGTACGTGGTCCGGTTGTCCAGGCCCCAGGCCAGGTAGTACGGGGCAAAGTTGTTCAACTGGTATCGTTTGTAGGAGTTGATGGTCGGAGCGAAAAAGAGGGTCATGCCCTTGGCGTGGGCCATCTGCCCGGCAATGCACTGGCGCATGAGTTCGGACATCTGCTCGGGCCCCTTCGGATCGTAGAAGAGGTTCTCCCCGGTCTCGGGGTCGGCGATGGAGAAGTGGAGATGGTTCCCGCTTCCGCCCATTTCATCCTTCGGGCGTCCCATGAAGGTCACGTGCAGCCCGCTGAGGTGAGCGCACTCCTTGACCACGTTTTTGAACGTGAAGGCCTGATCCGCCATCTTGAGGGCGTGGTCGTGCCGCCAGTTGATCTCGTACTGGGCCTGGAAGAACTCGTGGTTGAGGTAGAGCACGTCAATGCCCATCTGAAGAAGGATATTCTGAAGGCGGCGCAGCAGATCCACGGGATCGACACGGGGGCCGGTGGTGTACACGTTGCTGGGCTTGTCGCAGTAGTAAAGAAATTCGTCGCCTTCCTGGCGAAACGCGAAGAACTCGAGCTCGGTGGCGGTCACCGGTTTGAGGTTTTTCTCTTCGAACTTCTTGATGACGTTCTTGAGGAGCCAGCGGGGGGAGAAAGGAAAGGGTTTTCCCTCCACGTAGATATCCCCGATAAATCGCCCCACGCCGTCCTGGTAGGGGACGACGGTAAAGGTGTCGGGGTCCGGAACGATGTTCATGTCCTCGTAGTTCACTTCATCGGCCGTGCCAGTGCCCGGGGGAATGTTGTAAGACAGGTCCAGTGAAAAGGTGGGCTTGGCGCAGTTGATGCCTTCCTCTAGAATCTCGTCGAGGCGGCTTGCGGGCATGATCTTCCCGCGGCTCACGCCGTGCATGTCCGGGAAATCGATCCGCAGAGTATCGATGCCGTGCTCCTTGATCTGTTCCTTGATCTCTTTTCTGTCCATACACTCCCCCCTTGAAGCGAATGAAACATAAATTACAGATTGCTTAAAAAATTGAATATAGAATTACATTTTTTCTGTCAAGGAGAAAAACCCTTCGTCGGAAAAAACCTTGGGAATATCTGCTTGTGATATAAATCACTTGTGATTCTAGTGAGATAAAAATGTAAGCAAATGTTGCATAATTCTAAAAAATGTGTAGGATTCATTACACGTTTACCCTGAATCGGGCGAGTGGAACCCGGCTGCAAAGGCGCTCTGGACCCTGCTGAAAAGGGGTGGCGGGCGTTTGAGGACCGTGGGCGGTCCCTGCGAGGAATCATGACCGACGTCTTGAAGAGCACGTGCGGTTTCTGCCAAATCGGGTGCGGCATTCAGATTGTGCGGGAAGGGAAGACCCTTGTCCGCGTGGAGGGCGATCCGGACCACCCCCTGAACCGGGGCGAGCTCTGCCCCAAGGGCAAAGCATCCCTGGAGTACCTCTACCACCCCGATCGCTTGAAGCAGCCCCTGAAGCGCGTGGGGCCGCGGGGGGGAGGAGGCTGGAAGTCCGTTTCCTGGGAGGAAGCCCTGCAAACGGTTGCGGACGGTCTGTCCCGCGTTCGGGACCGGTACGGCGTGGAGTCTGTCGCCTTTGTGAACGGCTGCTTCAAGGGCGGGTACCAGGGTCAGTACCTCTCGCGTTTCGCCAATGTCTTCGGATCCCCCAACATTCTGGGCGCGGGATACGTGTGCTTTCTGCCCCGCGCAAAGGCCTCGAGGATGACCTACGGGTTCTTTGCGGTCCCGGATCTGGAGGGGTCCCCGCAAGCCGTGGTGATCTGGGGATGCAATGCAGCGGAGACGCTACACCACGTCCACGCACGGGCGATCCGGGCCGTGGAGCAGGGCGCCCGCTGTATGGTCATCGACCCGGTGCGGACCCGTGACGCCGAGAAAAGCGACCTATGGGTCCAACCCAGGCCCGGAACGGACCTGGCCCTCGCTTTGGGCATGCTCCATGTGATTCTTCGGGAGGGGATGTACGACACGGAGTTCGTCTCGCAATGGACCGAAGGGTTCGAGGACCTGGAGGCCCACGTGGCACCCTTCACCCCGGAGGCCGTTGAAGACACCACCTGGGTGCCCGCCTCCCGCATTCGGGAGGCCGCACGGTTCTATGCCGAAAGCCGACCGGCCTGCCTGGTATGGGGCAATGCCGTCGACCACGGCGTGAACAACTTCCAGACGGCACGGGCACTCTGTATCCTGCGCGCGGTGACCGGAAACCTGGGGGTGCCGGGCGGTGAGGCTCGATGGATGCCTCCCCCGGTTCGGGGGCACCTCCTGGGTACCGATTCCGCTGAGCTGACCCTGCCGGGACGCATCCCCCCCGATGTGAGAAGGCGCCGCATTGCCCCCACCGAACCCATGCTACCCGATGTGTTCTACGCCCTGCCCCAGGAGGTGGTGCGATCCATGCGGACGGGGCGCCCCTATCCCCTGCGAGCGGCATATGTCGCCGGATGCAACCCGGTCCTGACGTACCCGAACGCCCGGGAGGTCCACCGGGCCCTGCTGGATCTGGATTTCCTCGTCGTGGCCGACCGTTTTATGACCCCTACGACCGCCCTGGCCGACGTGGTCCTCCCGGTGGCCACGCATCTCGAGCACGACGGCATTGTGGCGCCGCCGTACTCCTTTCAGGTGGCCCTGGTCCAGCAGCAGGCCGCGAGGGTGGGGGCCTGCCGCTCTGACTACGAGATCCTTCATGGCCTTGCAAAGAAGCTTGGGCTGGGAGAGGATTTCTGGGAGACCGAGGAAGCCTGCCTGGACTTCATCCTCGAGCCCGCAGGCATCTCCTTTGAAGCCCTGCGATCCCTCGGTGTGCTCCACGGGAAAATGGAGCGAGAAATCGATTCCCGTCGGGCGTTCGACACGCCTTCGGGCAAGGTGGAGCTTGCCTCCCGGCGACTCGCCGAGTGGGGGTTCGACGCATTGCCCGCCTTTCGGGAGCCGCTCCAACCGGACCCGGGGACCGGATCGCCCGATCCCCGCTATCCCCTGGTCCTCACCACCTTCAAAAGCGGCTTCTACCGCCACTCCGAGGGGAGGCAGATCCCTTCCCTTCGCGCTTCCCACCCCGAGCCGGTCTGCCGCATCCACCCGCAAACGGCCGAAGGGCAAGGCATCCGCAACGGGGACCCGGTCGTTGTGGAAACAAGGCACGGAAGGATTCGGCAGGAAGCCCTTCTGACACCGGATGTCGATCCCCGAGTGGTGGTGGCGGATTATGGATGGTGGTTTCCTGAAAAAAATCCGAAAATGGTCGAAAGCTGGGCGGCTTCGAACGTCAATGTCCTCATTGGCAACGAGCCGCCTTACAGCCGCGAGATGGGCACGCCGAACCTCCGAGGACTGGCGTGCCGTATCCGCAAAGCACAGTAGAAAGGAAGGGGATGCCCGTGGAGAAACGCTTCATCTTCGTCAGAGACGTGGAAAAATGGGTAAAGGAAGGGATCACGGAATGGGAGCTTCCCGAGGGGGCTCGACTCACGGCCGCGGCCGCGGACTTGATCAAGGAGCGCGGCATTCGCCTGATTCATGCGGGAGATGCCGAGGACAAGCCCACCCCGCGAGATGCGGGCAAAGATCGGAATCCGCAGGGCGGCACTCCTGAAACGCCACCAAACAGGACGCCGGCAAAAGGGATCATCGCCGTAGCGTCCACCGGGGAGACGCCCTCGGACCCGATCGGGAGCGTGGCGGCCCGGAGCCCCTACTTCCTCCTTTTCGATGAAAACGGGGCTTTCCTGGGCCCCGTGGAAAATCCCCACGCAGGTGCCGGAGGGGGAGCAGGACGTCTGGTCGCCGAGTTCATGGCCGAGAGGGGCGTCCGCACCATGATCGCCGGAAACTTTGGCAGGAACATCCGGACGGACCTGGAGGAGAAGGGGATTCGTTTCGTCGAAGCTTCCGGGCAAAGCGCCGAGGCCGTCCGGCGGCTTTAATCCCTGAGCCTCTTGCATCCTTCCTCCCTCCAGGGGCCAAGGCATTCTTCGCAGGTTCCGCCGGTTCCGGCCCCACTCGGTTCGATTTCACCGACCCCTTCAAGCCCCCGGGAGCCAGGCGCAAAAACGTCAATTTACTGACGAATCGCCAAAGGTCCAACTTAACCTATCCCCGCAATGCATTCCCCGAATCGGCCGACACTCCGCCCTCCGGCCTTCACCGCCCGGCACGGCCAGGTCCACGCTGTTGGCACGGAAGTTGATAGTTCAACGAGAACCCGGAACGAAAACTCCCCGCGGCTTGGCTTCTCGAACGAGGCCTGCGCGGCGGAGGCCCTTTCAGCGCACCCCGATCCCGGCGGCCGGCCCTCCGGTTCAGGGCCGTCCCTTTTGCGAAATCATGTTTCCCCATGGAGGAAGAGACCCATGACCCTGGATCCATCCAATATCACCGTCCTGCTGGTGGAAGACGCCGCCACCATGCGGAAAATTGAGATGAAGACCTTGAAATCCTTGGGCTTCGAAAACATCATCGAGGCCAAGGACGGCGAGGACGCCGTGGCGCGCCTCCAGCAGACCGACGGAATCGACCTCGTGATCAGCGACTGGAACATGCCCAACCGAAACGGCTATGACCTGCTCGTGTGGGTGCGGGCCGACAAGCGGTACCGCGCTGTTCCGTTTATCATGGCCACGGGCCAGGGGGACATGAAGCAGGAGAAAAAGGCCGTGGACGCCGGTGTGAGCAGCTTTGTGGCCAAGCCGTTCAACAAGGACGAGCTCATGGCCAAGATCGATGAGGCCTTCGGCGTCGCAAGGGAGGAAGAGGAGGCCCCGACCGCTGAGGAGAGGGAATCGGCGCGCGTCGCATCCGGAAAGGTGACCCTGCGCGTGGCCCACATCCAGATCACGGATCACCTGGTCCTGGGCGTGCTCAAGCACCTCCTCGACAAGGGACATTGGAAGGCCGAGACCTTCGAGCTGGAGACCCGGTGCATGTCTGGCTGGAACCCGGTCCGGGACGCCCTGCGAAAGGGCACGGTGGACGCGGCCTGCATCCTGGCCCCCATCGCCATGGACCTTTTCGCCTTTGACACGCCCCTTCGCATGATTCTTCTGGCCCACAAGAACGGCAGCATCTTCGTGCGAAACCGGAAGGGTTCGTACGAAGCGCCCTACCCGGATTTCTTTCGGGGAAAGTCCTTTTTCATCCCCCATCAGATGTCCATTCACCACATCCTCTCCCACATCTTCTTCGACCAGATCGGCCTTTCGTCCGACATGACCGGCGAGGGCTCGCCCGATGTCACCTTCGAGGTCACCCCGCCCATCAAGATGCCCGAGTTCCTCGAGAGCAACCCCCAGGCCTGCGGCTTCATGGTGGCCGAGCCCCTGGGCACCAAGTCCATCGCGGCCGGCATTGCCGAGGGCCAGTTCCTGTCCAGCGAGATCTGGGACAATCACCCCTGCTGCGTGGTGACCATGAGGGACGATTTCATCGAGCCTTACTCGGATGCGGTATACGAGTTCACCCGCCTGCTCGTGGACGCCGGGCGCTTCATCGAGAAGAAGCCGGAGACCGCGGCGGAGATCGCCGTGCGCTTCCTGGATCCCGACGGGACCCTCGGTCTCAAGGTCCCCCTGCTCAAAAACGTTCTCACCGAGGAGAAAGGCATTCGAACCGCGGACCTCTACCCCGAGATCGAGGACTTCGAATTCATGCAGGAGTATATGGTGGATAAAATGGGAATCGGATCGCGCATCGACCTCTCCGCCTTCATCGAAACCAGGTTCGCCGACGCGGCCTGCACGGATCGGCGCAATCACCACCTGCCGTCCCAGCGTCACGACAGCGAGCGGACGGTCCTGGAAATCCTCGAGCGAAGCGGAGGCGATCGAGGCAACGGTTCCAAGTCCCTGCTGGACCTCGAAGGAAAGTACCTGACGTTCCAACTGGACGGCCAGGAGTTCGGCATCAATATTCTCCAGGTCAAGGAGATCATGGGAATGATGCCCATTCGCACCATGCCCCGAGCCCCCGAGTTCATTCGCGGCGTGGTGAACCTTCGGGGGGAGGTGATCCCGGTTATGGACCTCCGCCTTCGGTTCGACATGGAGGAGCTCCCTTACTCGAACCGAACCTGCATCATCGTCCTGGACGTACAAAACGGGAGCGGGAGCACCTGCATGGGCGTGATCGTGGATGCCGTTTCCGAGGTGAACGAGATGAAGGCATCGGACATCGAGGGGGCGGCTACGCTCGGCCGATCCGTCCGCACCGACTACGTCCTCGGTATGGCCAAGCAGGATGGTGAGGTCAAGATTCTCCTGGACATGGAGCAGGTGCTGGGCCGCGAGGAAAGGGCTGCGCTTCAGCAGACCGCGAGCGCCTAGCACGCAGCGCCCAGCCGGAATCGTTCTATCGGCAAGGATATCCACGATATCCTGTGGACATCCCGCCACACTTTCAGTTACGATCCCACAAAAAACAACATCCTATCCTTCTACTCATGGATCTTGTCCCCGATGACGGAGGGGGTGCAGGATACTTGATGGGTGCAGCTTGGCAGCGCTCCCATCAATTCTCGAACTTCCGGCAAGCATCCGCCGTCACCATGGAGAATGTTCTTATGATGAAATGGAAAAAAGTCGTGTTTTTGTCTGTCAGTATCGTTTTTCTATCGTTTCACACCTCGAATGTATTCTCAGAATCCCTTGAGGACGGTCTTCTTACGCGTGCAGACATCCCTGTTGTTCTTAAAAACGGGACCGTGGTTCCCTGCGAAAGCCTCTTGTGGTTGACCCAAGCCGCCGATTTTCTCCAATGCGATCAAGGAGGAACCTGTAAAGAGATCAAAATCGAGGATATCCATCTTGAAAAAACCTTTGGGCCGGCCATCGCCCGGGAGTACGAGGCCTCCAAGGCCCAGCTGAAAGATGCATATGCCGAAGAAGAAAAGAAGAGGCGGGAAAACGTGGTCTCCTATGAAAACCGTCCCACGGTAAACGCCGATGAAGACCCAAAAGCCCCTGCGCCCGAGCCTTCGAGCAAAGGAAAAGACAACGCAGACGACCGCGACCTGAAGCCCGGGAGCCAGTCGGAAAAAAAGAGGGAATACCGGGTCAAGCTCACACCGGAAAGGGAGAGGGAGCTGCGCGCCGAGCTCAAGAGATGCGAGGAACACCTGAAGAGGGTCCAATCCAGGGACCATGATACCATCCCTTATGCGGATCAGATCAAATTGATGAAAAACGGTGCTGTCGAAATGACGCCCGAGGAGTTCTGGAAAAGGACCATGGACGGCATCGAAGGAAGGTGCAACCGGATCAAGCTAAGATTACAGGGAAAAATTGTGCAGGAGCCGCGAAGCGTTAGGACATTCTAAAGACGAATCCCACAGGAAAGCCGTCCCGCCTGACTCCTTTCGGCCTTCTCAAGTGGAATGAGCGGAAAAACGGAGGTCTCCGGTGAGCAGCCCCGGCACCGATCACTCCGCATAGACGGGCAGTCCCAGCTCGCGTGCGTTCACCAGGCTCGGCACGGCCGGAGGAGGGCTCGACCCGAGAAAGACCGCGATGTCCTCTCCCTTCCACACGGGCCATCCCCGAACCACACCGGCCACATTCCGGGCCGCGAGGATCGCCATCCCCTCCCGGGTCCACCGGGTGGCCGAACCGAGATGGGGAACGGCCACTACGTTCGAGAGGTCTTCGAGACCCGGTTTCATGACAGGCTCGTCCTCGAACACGTCCAGGGCGGCCTTGAACGACGGGTGGGTTCGACAGTGCTCCACCAGGGCCTCCTCGTCGATCAGAGGTCCCCTTCCGGTGTTGACGAGGATGGCGCCCTCCTTCATTCTGCCCAGCCGCTCCCGGTTGATCAGGTGCCGCGTGGACGTTGTGAGGGCTGCGTGAAGGCTGACCACATCCGCTTTCTCGAGCACCTCCTCCACGGACTCGGCCCTGCGGCAGGTCACCGGGGGCTCCCCGAGAGAGGCCAGAAAACGGCCGTAAGACGACACGCACCTCTCGAGCTCGTCCTTTGCATGAGGGGAGTAGTAGATCAGGTTCATCTTGTGGCCTTCCACCATCATCCGTGCATAGGCCGAGCCGATCCTGCCGGCCCCGATCACGCCGACGGTCCGGCGCCACAGGAGATCGCCTAAAAACAGGGACGGCATCCACCCGTGAAAACGCCCCTCGCGCATGAACCGGTCGCCCTCCACCACCCTCCTGGCCGCGGCAAAGGTCAGGGCCACGGCCATCTCGGCCGTGGTTTCCGTGAGCACGCCAGGCGTGTTTCCCACCGGGATACCAAAACGGGTGGCGGCTTCCAGGTCCACGTTGTCGTATCCCACGGCGTAGTTGCTGTAAACGCGCCCCCCTGCGCGATGCAGTGCCTCAAAGAGCCCCGCGCCCCACGGCTCGGTCAGCTGTCCCACGACCCCGTGGCACGGCTCCCCCATGGCCTCCCGTATCTCTTCGGCACCCGGCGCAACGTCAAAGGTCCCGACCTCCACCCGGCATCCCGCCTTGCCCAGGATCTCCAGCCAACGGGTTCCCGGAAGCCGCCGGGTCACCAGGACGCGGTTCGCGCCCTCGGGGTTGTGGATCTCCCATCCCTTCCCGCCCATCGCAAACCCTCCTCAAATCGGTGGGGTCTTCCCCGCCCGCCTGCGCCCCGAATATCCCGCTATCACCACCCCATTTTTTACAGGCAAACGCCAGGGAAACTCAACCTCATGTGCCTTTTTCTTTCATTGGATACCCCATCACAGATTTGTTCAGCACACTGTAATGCAGCCGCCTCCGATCCTATTGGTTTCGTAGAAAAACGCCCGTTTCCGGGTGAAAATATCATGAACAGCTTATATAATAATTTATTACGAAATGCCCTTCGCAGGGGAGGAAAAATCATGTCGGACAAAAGCCTCTCAGACCGAACGGCACCCGAGCCCCCTGACCGGACTGAAACCAAACGATGCGTTGCTTGCTGTGAGGCCATTCCCGCCGAGGCCACGGTCTGCCGGTACTGTGGAAAAAAACAAATAAGAAGCGCATGGGATCTCGCAGGCCAATGGCTCAAATGGATCGGAGGCACCACGGCGCTGATTTCCCTGATCATGGGGGTTGTGAACCTTCATGGCTTGGTGAATACCCTTCGAAAAAAGTCAGCGGCCGTCCATGAGCTTGTTCTCGCGTCCCAGCGAATGCATGAAATCGAGGATATGGCAGGGGCCTTGAGGCTCGTGTCCCGTGCACTCGAACTGGACCCCACGGATAAGTCGGCTCGGAATCTTCAGGTGTCCCTGGCCCTGGAACGTCTGCGGCGAACCGGTGCGCTGACCAGCGAAGAAAAGTTGGAGGCGATTGAACCACTGATCGAGATCATGCAGCGTGGAGGCGGCTCCGAGGATCCCCGTGTTGCAGCCGATGCGCTGGCTCACTTCGGTTGGGCCAACTACCTCCGTGCAGAAGCAAGCGATCGCAACTACTCCATTGACCCCTATTTTCAAGCCTCTCTCAAGCTCGAACCGACCAACGTGTTCGCCCACCTGCTTCGCGGCAAATGGCTGCTGGCTAACGACAGCCTTACCGAGAACCATGACCAACTCCAGGCCGCCCTGGAGCACTTTGAGTCGGCGCGAAAGAGCGGTCGCAACTCGGCCTACGTGGATGAACAAATCTGGGACAGCCTCGCCCGTGCAAACGTTGAGGGCGGTCAGGCCGCTCTGATCGGGTTTTGCAGTGAATACCGCAGGTCGAAAAAGCCCATGAACCTGACTCAAGCCCACTCGGCACTAAAGGTCTATTACAACCGCTTTCACCAACACGAACGTTTCGAAGATATTGTAAAAAGAATCCCGCCCTCGGACCTTCTGGCGACCTTTGAGTGGTTAAAAGAAATTGCCCAGGAACAATCGGAAAAGCCTGAATATTATGAGAGCTTCGGCTTTCGCTTTGTCGCCGCCAAACTCCATGAGCTATGTTCTGAAAAACAAACCGCGATACGAGAATACAGGAGGCTCCGCATTGACATGCGAAAAGCAGAGGCGTGCGACAAGACGGCATATCCTTTCTATAAAGCCAACCGTCCTCTGACCAAGCTTCTTCCCATCCCTCTGGCAGGATTGCCTGCCCGACTGGAGCGCCTGGACGGGAATACGTTTCAGGCTCAGGTTGGCGAAAAGGGCACGGGGTACCTGGTCTTGCAGACGGACCCACCCATCGAATCAAAACTCTCCCCTTTAAAGGAAGGCGACATCATCACGCACGTCAACGACACGCCGGTCCCACGCATGATATCGGATTTTCTGGTGTCCGTGGCCTCTGTCGGGCGACCCGGCACAACCTGCGAGGTAACGCTTTTCCGAGACAGGCAGTACCGAACCGAGACGGTGAGGCTGAGTGAAATGAAACCGGAAGAGGTAGACGTCTTCTTCAAGGAGCACTACGATCAGTTCAAACGGCGAAGAGCCGTGCTGGACAGGTTCCTCTATTCCACGGGATATGCCTCCCTGCACGAAATGGGTCTGTCGATCGCCCATTTGACCCCGGAAAGCAGGCAGGATTTCGGGATTTCCAAGCCTCTCCAAGGGGTTCTTATCGTTGCGATCGGGGAGAGAAAGAGCGCTCACCGCATGGGATTCAAGCCGGGAGACGTGATCCAGCGCGTCCTCGGGCATGAGATCACCCGGTCCGCAGAGCTCATCGAAGAGATCAACGCCGCCATTCAAAGAAAAGAAATCGAGATCGAGATCGGCCTTCTGCGGGAAGGGAAATCCCTCGCCTTGAACCTGAGGCTGCCGCGAGAACCCATCCGACCGATGTAAACCCAGCCCAAAGAAGTGGTGTCATCCTCTGCCGTCCCCGGCTTGAGAAGCCCGTGGGGACCTGGTATAGACAGAGCGACCCTTGCCGTTTTCATCCAGGCAAACGACCAGCAAGCACAAGAGGAACGGACCATGGAGGTCCCGGGCGGCATCTACCTCTGCCAGGTGAGCGACACGATCTCGTGCGGCGCCTGCTACGGGCTCTACAATACCATGGACGCGTCGTGCGAGACCCTGCACGCCAGGCTGGCCTCCCGAACGACCGCGTTCGCTTGGGTGCCGAGGGAGCCCGGCTCCATTCAGGCCTTTGCCATGGACGTTGCGGCGCGCGAGCCCCAGGGGCGTCCCCTGCCCGGGTTTCACCACTGCCCGTTCGTAGGGCTGATCGGTCCCGAGCAAGCCCGGGTGGGCTGCCTCCTCCACCCCCTGGCAGAGGGGAACCACGGGTTGGACCTCCGGGGCCTGAGCCATTACGGCGGCATGACCTGCAAAATCTGTTTCTGCCCGGCCCACCGGGTCCTCTCCGCGCGCTTTCGGGAGGTCCTCCGGCAGACCTCTCCAAACTGGTACGCCTACGGCATCCTGATCACCGAGGCCCGCACCCTGGAGTGCCTGTTTCGAGCCTCCGAGGCAAAGGCCGGATGGCCCCTCATCCTGGATGCGGTAAAGGAAGGCAAGGAGGCCCTGGAAGGAATTCGGTCCATCTACGACCTGATCCTTGACTGGCCTTTTCGCCGGCCCGGGTTTCCTCTGGGGACCTTCTTCCTCGGGGACGATCAGTTTCAAAAGGGGCCTGTGGACTACACGTCCGCGGGCGTGCAGGTCTCCCGTTACGACAGGGCCCTGCGGGAGCTGGCGAGCGAATTCCATTCGTCCAACGAGCTCACACGCGCCGAGCGCCTCCTGGATGCGACCCTGGGGCAACTCGCAAGCGCCCTTGCAGGGCGTGTTTGGGTGCAGGGCTAGGGGATGGTGTCGATCAAGGTGTTTGCGGGGCCTTCCTGTCTTCCGCCGGTTCTCACGGCCGGAGCAGGATCTTTCCGGCCCCGGGCTTCGCGGCCAGGGCAAAGGCCGTCTCGCCCGAGCAAAGGGGGTGGATCTCCCCGATCAAGGGGTGAGGATCGACCTCTTCTGAGGCCAGGAGCTCCAGGGCCCGCGGAAAAGGACCGCACCGGGACCCCACGAGGGTGATCTCGTCTACGACCACCCGGCCCAGGTCCGCGGGTATGGACTCGTGCCACGAACTCTTCAGGACCAGGGACCCTCCCGGCCGCACCGCTTCCAGCGCCTGATGAAGCCCCTGCTCGGAGCCCGCCGCCTCCACCACCACATCCATGGACCCCACGGGCAGATCGCCTTCGCCAACCGCTGCAATGCCCGCCCGGGCCAGCAGATCCCGTTGCCGGGGATGTCGCGCGGCCACACTCAGGTCGCACCCGGTTCGGGCCAGGACCCGGGCCACGAGCTGGCCCATCCTTCCGGCCCCCACCACCAGTACGCGTGTGCCCGGATCCACGCACACCTGCTCCGGAATCCGGCACGCTGCGGCCAGGGGTTCGGCAAACACGGCCGCTTCGTCCGGCACGTCCCGAGGCACGAGATGAAGGTTCTCCACGGGAAGGACGAGAAGCTCGGCAAAGGCGCCGTTCAGGTGTCGAATGCCCAGGACGCGCCGCTCCCGGCAGTGGCTTTTCAGCCCGCGTGCACACAGATCGCACCGGCCGCACGCCACGTTGATCTCCCCCACCACCCGCCTCCCCTTCAGAGAAGGCGTCTCGAGCGCCTCCACGACCTCGCCCACGAACTCGTGGCCGGGCACGCCTTCAAACCCGGCATACCCCTGAAGGAGCTCCAGGTCCGTGCCGCAGATCCCGGCCAGGCGAACCCGCACCAGTGCCCCCCCAGGGCCTGCCTCGGGGGTGGGAAAGTCCTCTCGAAATCGCAGGGTCTTGTTCTCGATACAGAGCCCCTGCATCACTCGTACACCTTCTCCTCCGACGCGCCGGCCTCGGCCGCGTCCTCCTCGTAGTCCCGGGGATCGCTTCCCTTGGCCTTCTCGCGCTCCCGGTACCACTCGCTCGCCGCGATCGCGGCCATGACCTCATTCGTGCCCGTCCAAATGGAGGCCAGCCGCAGGTCCCTGACGATGCGCTCTACGGGAAACACGTTCGTGTACCCGATGCCGCCCATCACCTGCATGGCGTGGTGCGCGGCCTTCTGGCAGGATTCGGTGACGAACTTCTTGGTCTCGGATACGAGCCGCCGAATGCGCCGGGGCTCCACGCCGGCGTCCACGGCGCGTGCCGTGGCATAGACAAAGGCCCGGGCCGCATCGAGCGCCGTGGCCGCCTCGGC
>Ga0272444_10002443_pt1 | contig 17178 bp, 14 predicted proteins | sample SSMForm13_FD_201033 | JGI IMG/M metagenome (GOLD analysis project Ga0272444, IMG submission 201033) | Marine sediment archaeal communities from Little Sippewissett salt marsh, Falmouth, MA, United States - SSM-Form-13 | ecosystem: Environmental > Aquatic > Marine > Wetlands > Sediment ...
CTTCTGGGCTCGGCTGTCGGAGCCACGTTCTCCGCGGTCTTCCTGTTACCCATCATGGGCATCGTTGGCGCGATGACGGCTCTCACCCTCCTGAATGCCGGAGTCCTTATCGCTCTCGCGGTCTGCGCCGCCGCCCGCCCCCTCGGCTCGCCTGAAAGCCGCCCGTGATCCGCACCTGTGGTACCGCCCGCGCCGGCCGGCACAAGAAGAAGGGCCCCACGCTTGCTCGCGCGGGGCCCCACAGACCGGTTCAAAGCCGTCTGTTCCCGGTGTCATCGGAAGAGCGCTTTGATCGACGTCCACGATGTCGCCTCGACCGGTGAGACGCAGTCCGCGCAGGCGGCTCCGAAAGCGCCTATGTCGACGCCACCCGCCCCGCTCCCGATATTCGAAGACGCGACGCACACGTGGTAATCGTAGCCCTGAGCGCCCGTGAAGTCGCAGTAGTACGGTTCCTCGGAGATAATTCCCGCGCCGGTCGCAACGTTCTCGTTGATGTCCGTCGGGTCCGCGCTCGCCCGATCGTTCCAGTAGGCGTTCACGTAGCTGGCGTCCACGTCCGACAGATAGGAGTAGATCCCGACTTTGCCGCTGTGGGTCACGCACGTGTTCGTGACCGTCGCCTTGCCGGAAGAGACGTAGATACCGTAGTCGAAGTTGCCGACCAGCGTCGTCCTGTCGATCACCACCGGGTCGGCGCCCGTGAACCTGACGTAGATGCCATGATGTCCGCCCCGCGCAACCAACACCCCCTCAATCACCGGCGCGCAGTCCTCCAGCACCGTGATTCCTGTCCCCCCCTCGACGATCGAGACGTCGCGGATGGCCGGACTCGCATTCTCCAGGCATCCGATGCCCGCATTCAGGATCCGGTCATCTTCGCCCCCGGCGTACGAGCGTGCTTCCGTGCCTTGGAGCGTCAGGTTCTCAATCGCCGTGGAGCTTGAAACATCGATGGCCAGGAGACCGTAGTCGGCCTCGGCGTATCGAAGGATGACGCCGTCCCGATCCACGCCTCTCACGACAACGCTGTCCTTAAGGCGCGCGATGGCCGACCTGACACCAAGTGGCGTGCCGTACATGCGGACGCTGTCGTACACCCCCGCCTGGATCTCCACCACGTTCACATGTCCGTACTCCGCCTTGGTCAGATAGGCGAGGTCATGCGTGTGTGTCAGCATATAGGCGAGGTCGATCCCTTCCTGGATCGTGGCCACCCCGACATCCGTGGTCATGAACACCGTCTCCGGCGGGGCGCCGGTGACCTCGATGGAGTCCACGTAGGTGTGGGTGCCCGGGACCTCGATGGCATCCTGCGCGGATGCAGCGGCGGTGAAGACGGCCAACACCAGGACCGCCGTGAGAAGCCGCATGTGGTTCCTCCTTGTCTTTCGCAAGTGGGGATCCGGTCTCAACGGGCGCGTTCCCGCGCCTGTCAGGTGACCCTACTCTAGACCAACGGATTCCGCGTGTCAACAGCCGGGAGCACCTAGTCCCAGATGCCCTCGATCGGATGACCACAGCTCAGGCAGGAACCGGCCGAGATCCCCTCGAGATCAACCGAGTAGCCGATCCGGCGAATCAGGAGTTCCCCGCACTGAGGGCAGTACGTGTTGCCGGCCTCATGGCCGGGTACGTTCCCGATGTATACGTACTTGAGCCCCTGTTCCAGGGCGACCGCCCTCGCCCGATCCAGGGTCTCCACCGGCGTCGGCGCCAGATTCCCGAGACGGTACTGCGGATGGAAGCGCGAGAAGTGGAGGGGCACATCCGGGCCGAGCTCGTCGTGGATCCACCGACACATCTCCTCGATCATCTCGGGTCCGTCGTTCTCACCCGGCACGATGAGCGTTGTGATCTCAACGTGCACACCGCACTCGACGAGCGTCACGAGGGATGCGAGAACGGGAGCAAGTGATCCTCCGGTCATCTCTCGGTAGTATCCCTCGCTCATTCCTTTGAGGTCGATGTTGGCTGCGTCGATGTAGGCGCAGAGTTCGCGAAGCGGTTCCGGATTGATGTAGCCGTTCGAGTGCAGCACATTCCGGATGCCGCGCTCCCGCGCGAGCTTCGCGGTGTCGAGCATGTACTCGTAGAATATGGTCGGCTCCGAATAGGTGTACGCGATGCTCCGGCATCCATTCCCGACGGCCAGCTCGACCAGCCGCTCGGGTGGCAGAGCGTAGTTCCGCGTGTCCTCGGGAAGCGCCTGGGAGATGTGCCAGTTCTGACAGAACTTGCAGTCGAGGTTGCAGCCGGCGGTCGCGATTGAAAACGCCGTCGAGGTCGGGAGGAAATGGTAGAAGGGTTTCTTCTCGATCGGATCCACATGCACTGCACACGGATTGCCGTACGTCAGTGTGTAGTACGCGCCGCCCCTGTTCTCGCGGACCCCGCAGTGCCCCCTCCCGCCGGGGGCCACAACGCATCGACGAGGACACAGCAGGCACCTGACGTGGTCATCGCCCACGGTCTCCCAGTAGAGGGCGACTCGGGGTTCGATGAGGCCGGTCTCCCTGCCGTCCGCCGCCGAGATCGCTCGGACGCCGAGAGCCACAACGAGCGCGGAGACGAGCAGAAGGACCGCAAGGAGTCTCTGAGGAAGCCGGCTCATCCCCGACCTCCGGCGGTGCCCCCGGAGTCTCCCCCGTCCCCCTCACCGAAGACCTCCGCAGTGAACCGAAGGATCACGACGTCCTCGCGCCGCCAGGCATCCGGAGGCAACCCGGCCTTCCGGCAGGTGCGTTCCAGGAACGTCTCCCTGTCCCAGCCGTACTCCGCGGCAACCTGGGGCAGCAGGAGTCCTCTCGACCGACCACTCTGGACAATCAGTCCGTCCCTGCCGACGACGATGCTGGATGGATCGTCGACTACGTCGAGAGGCGACAGCACCGAGATCTCGATCTGCAGTTCCGGCAGCTCGGACGGCTCGACGGGGTGAAAGCGGGGGTCGCGCAGAGCCGCTTCTACGGCCATCAGCCCTACGGTCTCGTGGAGAGGCCGCGCGGCCTCGATGTAGCCGATGCAACCGCGGAGCTGCCCGTCTCTGTTGATCGTCACGAACGCGCCGCACGCGGTCGACAGTGCGTCCGACGGCGCGTCGAGAACCGGCGCCGGATTGCCCTTCACCGCGGCCTCGATCGCTCCGCGGGCAAGTCCGAGCAGCGCCGCCCTGTCCGCCGCCGTGAGCCCCTCGTAGGGGCGCTCCGCGCCCGGGGCTCCCTTCGATCGGTCGTCCACCGGATCCCCCTCGCCCGCCGGGGCCGGACGCGAAAGAACAGCGGACAGGTACCCGACGACCTGTGCACGGTCCCCGGTCACGTCTCCGGAGTTGGCGTACTTGACGACGACGGAACGGTCGGAACCGAGCTCGCGAGCGGCCGTCATCACAGCGGCGGCCGGGCCGCCGCCGCAGGCCTCGCACTCGCCCGCGGCCAGCGCTCGCAGCAGCCCTTCCGGATCGAACTCGCTGACGTACTCGATCACCCGCGCGTCGAGCGCCACGGCCGCGTCGTAGCCGTGATAGTGTGACAGGTCGGTGCTCGCAACCAGGAGAACGCGCTTGGCCCCTGCCCCGCGGACGGCGTCCACAATCCGCCGCGCGAGCGCCCGCACGTTCGACTCGCCCTGATCGCCCATGATGATGGGAACGATCGCGAAGTCGCCCAGCGCCCGTTGGAGGAACGGCACCTGCACCTCAAGCGAGTGCTCCTGTGCGTGAGCCTGCGGGACGTACCGGTACAGCTCGGACCCGGCCGAGATCGCGTCCGCGATATCGCGATCGATCGGCACGACACCGAGCGGCGTTTCGTATCCGGTACCTCCGTGCACCGACGCTCCTCGGAAACCGAAGCGATGCGACGGCGCGACGACGACTACGCTCTCGTACTTCCTGCCTCGGACGGCCGCGTAGGCGTGGGCCGCGACGGCCCCCGAATAAATGTAGCCCGCGTGCGGCGCTATCAGCGCGACGATGTCGCCGTCGAAGGACGGCGTCTCCGCCTCCGCGAGATACTCGTCGATGTCGCCGGCCAGTGTGGCCGCGTCTCCCGGGTAAAAGGCCCCGGCCACCACCGGGCTTCGGATGCCGCTCCCCCTGGCTGATCCTCTGTCCGTCATCCCGTCATCACCTCCCTCGCCGGCGCAGCCGGTCGCGTTCACTGAAAGGAAGGCGGTCAGGACGAGTGCGCGCCAACATGCTCGCCCCATGTCGAAATCTCTCCTCGAAGCACTGTGTCCCGCCGGAACTTTTCGTCGTCTCTCTCGAGATAGTCCTCCATGTAGTGCAGTCCTCGCGACTCCTTCCGAAGCAACGCGCTCCTGATGATGAGTTCCCCGAGCAGTGAGATATTCCGAAGCTCGATCAGGTCGCGGTTCACCGGATACCTGCGAAAGAAATCGATGACCTCGCTACGGATTCCCCCGATGCGGCTCCGAGCGAGGTGGAGCCGGCGTTCCGTTCTCACGATACCAACATAGTCCCACATCAGCCGGCGGACAATGTCCCAGTTGGAGTCAATGAGGACGCCTTCGGGAACGCCCCCGGGCTCGCTACCGGACCACGCGGGAAGCTCGAAGCGGCGAACCTCAGACGCTCGATCCTCGATCTCGTCGACCGCGCTGCGCGCGGCTCGCTCGCTGAAGACGACGGCCTCCAGCAACGAGTTGCTTGCGAGGCGGTTGGCTCCGTGCATCCCTGTGTGCGCGGCCTCCCCGGCCGCGTAGAGACCGGAGAGGGCCGTCCGGCCTTCCAGGTCGACCTCGATCCCGCCACAGAGATAGTGCGCCGCCGGCACGACCGGCACGGGCTCGACCGTCATGTCGATCGACAGCTCCGCAAGTCGTGCGGAGATGTTGGGGAAGCGGGCCCGGATCCGGTCGGCGGGGATGTGAGTAATGTCGAGGTAGGCGTGCTTGTCGCCGGTTCTCTTCATCGTTCGGTCGATCGCGCGCGCCACGATGTCCCGCGGCGCAAGGTCCGCCCGCGGATCGACTCCCTCCATGATCCTCTCGCCCGAGAGGCTCCGAAGGACAGCGCCCTCACCTCTTACGGCCTCCGATATCAGAAACGACTTGACCGTCGGGTGATAGAGGCAGGTCGGATGGAACTGGATGAACTCCATGTTCCGAACGGCCACGCCCGCCCTGAAAGCCATCGCGACGCCGTCGCCGCTCGCGATATCCGGGTTCGTCGTATACAGGTAGACCTTGCCGCACCCGCCGGTCGCCAGGAGCGTGATCGCCGACCGGATCGTACGGACTCGTCCCCCCTCCACGTCGAGCGCGTGGAGACCCACGCACGACCGACCGCGCGGCGTTTCCTCAACGATCAGGTCTATTGCGATATGGTCTTCCCAGATCTCGATGTTCTCATTCCGAGCGGCGGCGTCGAGCAGGGCCCGTTCGATCTCCTTCCCGGTCATGTCGGCTGCGTGGACAATCCTGCGTTCCGAATGACCCCCCTCCCGCCCGAGCGCCAGTGTCGGAGGCTCTTCCCCTTCAGCCGTCTTGGTGAATCTGGTCCCCCAATCGGTCAAGCGTCGAACCGAGGCCGGACCGCCGCGGACGGCGATCTCGACGGCCTCCCGATGGCAGAGTCCCACGCCCGCGGCGAGCGTGTCCTCGATGTGGCGATCGAACGAATCCCGTTGTCCAACGACGGCGGCGATTCCGCCCTGTGCCATGTTCGTCGCGGACTCCGCGTCGTCCTTCTTCGTGACGATGAGAACGCGGCCGCGATCCGCGACCGAGAGCGCGAACGTGAGTCCGGCGATGCCGCTCCCGACTACGACGAAATCGGCGGACACCATGTTACTTTCTCCCCTGCTCCGCCCGCTTCCCGCCCGGCGAGCCTCCGCCGGACAGCTCGAGCATTCTCGACAACGCTCTCTCCGCGCCCGCGCGCACGTCCTCCGGAACCACGATTTCGTTCTTCCCGCTGTCCAGCGACCAGACGACCTGCGGCAGATCGATCATCTTCATGGTCCGGCAGACCGCGAACGCCGAGAGAGGATAGAAGCCCTTCTCGGGGAACTCCCGGTTCATGCGCCCGATAAGCCCGATCTCGGTGCCGACGATCAGCCGGTCGTGCTCCGCAGCAAGCTTCATCATGCCGCCGGTCGATGCAACGAAGTCGGCCTCAGCGATGACGTCGGGCGGCGACTCCGGATGGACGACGATCGGGACGTCGGGATGCTCGGCCTTCGCGAGCACGACGTCCTCTACGAGGAACGCGTCGTGGACGTAGCAGTATCCCTCCCACGGTATGATCGTCTTGCCCGTCTTCGAGGCGACGTACGCGCCCAAGTTCCGATCCGGAACGAAGATGATCTCATTCTCCGGGAGCGCCGCGACGATGTCGACGGCGTTCGCCGAAGTGCAGCACACGTCGCTCACGGCCTTGACGTCGGCGGTGGTATTGACGTAACAGACAACCGGCACGCCCGGGTGCCGCATCCTGAACTCCCTCAGCGCATCCGCGGACACCATGGCGGCCATCGGACAACCGGCGGCCTCGGACGGCAGAAGCACTGTCCTGTCCGGGTTCAGAATCTTCGCACTCTCCGCCATAAAGCGAACGCCGCAGAGCACGATGATGTCCGCGCTCGTTTCGGTGGCAAGCTGCGCGAGCCTGAGTGAGTCGCCCAGATAGTCCGAGACCACCTGAACCGCCTCGACCTGGTAGTTGTGCCCCAAGATGATCGCGTTCTTCTCACGCTTCAGCCTCTGAAGACGCGATACCAGTTCCGCCCGCGGCAGCGCCGCGTAGTCCGCGAGATCCATTTCACCTTCCTCCTGCGACGGCCGATTCGACCACGCGATCGAAGACCGCCCTCCCCTCCACGATCTCGACTTCGATCCCGAGCGCGACCAGCCGCAGCGGGCTCCGCCACCGGTCGAGTCGGACAGCGTCCTTTTCGGTCGTCACGATGACGCCGGCCCCGGACTCGGCTGCGACGGCTATGACGTCCTCGAGGTCACCGTCTTCGTACGCATGGTGGTCGGGAAAGATGCAGTGGTCGACCACTCGGAGCCCTATCCGCTCGAGCGTGCGTTCGAAGTCGAGCGGGTTCGCTATGCTCGAGAGAGCGACGACCGGCCGCTCCCTCAAGTCCTTGAGCCGGATCGTGTCGCCGGTCACGACGTCCCACAACTCGACCGGCTTCATCCTCGTCAGAACGATCGGGATACCGGGAGCGAGGGCTTCGGCCGCCTTCCGAAGCTCCTGCGAGTCGTCGGCCGCACGTGTGCCGACGATCAGGCCCGCTCGTCGGATTCCCCCGGGAGGCTCCCGAAGTGGCCCGGCGGGAAGGAGGTAGCCGTTGCCAAAGGGACGCGCCGCGTCGGAGACCAGGATGTCGAGATCGCGCGCCAGCCCCACGTGCTGGAACGCATCATCTAAGAGTACTGCATCGGCCCCCAGCTTTTCCACCGCGTAGCGGACGCCCCGGGCGCGCTCGGCCGCGACGACGACCGCGACTCCCTTCGTGAGAAGAGCCGTCAGATACGGTTCGTCGCCCGCCTTGCGCCAGTCGATTCTCGGGGCATCCCCTCTTGTGACGACGACGAGATCCCGGCCTTCCCTACCGTAGCCGCGGCTGACGACCGCGACGCTCCGCCCCTTCTTCTGAAGAAGCCGCGCGAGATAGACGACGAGCGGCGTCTTCCCCGTTCCGCCGACCACCACATTCCCTACCGAGATCACGGGCACATCGAACCGGACGGGCCGCCACCCGCGGGCCCAGAGAACGAACGAGGCGCCGATCCCGTAGAGAAGAGAGAGAAGCGTCAGCACTCCGACCGGGATCCACTCGAACCCCCTGGGGAGTTCGTCCCCGCGCGCCATCGATCGCCACCAACCCGCCGCGCGGGATTCGCCCACCTCCGCTCTCACCGACCGTTCACCCTTCAACGGCCGCTCCTCTCGGAAGCCCCGCCGAGAACGCCGCGTCGACTGAGCAGATCGATCGTCCTGGCAGTCGCCCCGCGGTCCGCCTCGACCGCGGCCCGCGCCGCGTCGGCCATCACGCGGCGTTCCGACTCGTCCGACAGGAGCCGCAGCACGGCGTCGCGAAGGCCTTCGCCCCCGGAGACCACCAGGGCACCCCCGGCCCGGACGAGGCGCTCGGCCGAACGCCGACAACTGCCGTTGTGCGGCCCGATCAGGACCGGCACGCCGTGGACGGCGGGCTCGAGGGGATTGTGCCCTCCGTACGGCGCCAGACTGCCCCCGACAAACGCCACCTCAGCCAGAGCATAGATTCGGGGAAGCTCGCCTGTCGTATCGAGGACCATCACGGCCTCCCCGCCTTCGGCCGGGGCCTCGGAACGAAGCCGGAAACGGAACCCCCCGGAGCGCAGCCGAGAGGCGACGGCGCCGACCCGGTCGAGATGCCGCGGCGCCAGAATGCAGGCGGCGTCACCTCGCGCCCGCACGATGTCGCCGATCACACCCGTGACGGTGGACTCTTCCTTCGGACGCACGCTCCCGAAGACGATCACGCGCCGCTCTCGGTCGATTCCCAGTTCGTCACGAAGGGCCGACTTCTCATCTTCGGTCAGGGGCTCGTCGAGAACATCCGCCTTCATGTTCCCCGTCGTCACGGCCTCCGAATCGCCGATCCCGATCGAAACGAAACGTCGGCGATCTGCCTCCGACTGACACGCGACGACACTGAGACCACCGACGAGTCGCCTGACGGGACTCCACCAGCTCGAGTAGCGCCGCTCGCTGCGGGGCGACAGCCTGCCGTTGACGACGGCCGTCGACACGCGGGCGAGTTCGAGTTCCTTCAGGAGATTCGGCCACAACTCCGTTTCGACAAGCAGAACGGCCCGTGGGCGAACGCGGCCGATCGCCCTCCGCACGCTCGCCACGAAGTCGAGCGGGGCGTACGCGACCGTCACACCCTCCCGCTCCAGACGCGCCGCGCTCTCCCGTCCGGTCCTCGTCACGACCGTCAGGAAGACTCCTTGACCCGCGCGAGAGAGACCCAGCGCAAGCGGTGTCGCTGCCGCGACCTCTCCCACCGACGCCGCGTGGATCCACACGCGCCCCTCCGTCGTCGACGGGGAGCAGCCGAGCCGCTCGCTCCACTCCCCCCCCCCACGGGCGCGGCGCCTGAGCCAAGGCGACGCTACGAACCAGAGCAGTTGCGACGCCCATCGATAGAGGTGATACGACACGTTCCCGCTCTCCTCGTCATCGCGTCTCTAGAGAACGAGTTCCTCGGCCCGGCGGCAGAGCTCTCCGAACGCGCGCTCGAGCGCTGCCGCACGCTCCTCCGGCGACCCACCGCTCCCCGCCGCGATCGGCGCCCCCTCGACCACAGCCACCCGAGCGAAGGGCCACGGCACCAGAAACCCGTCCCAGCTCGACATCCGTGTCGCCGGCCGTGCGGCCAACCCGAGCGGCACGATCGGTGCGCCCGATTTGTCGGACAGGTAGAAGATCCCCTGCTGTACCCGACGGGCCGGGCCTCGTGGGCCGTCCGGCGTGATCCCGATGTCGAAACCCTGGCGGAGCTTCGAGACCATCCCGATCAGCCCACGCGCGGAACCGCGGCTCGTCGATCCGCGAACGACGCCGTAACCGATTCCCGTCATCAACCGTGCGTTGATCTCCCCGTCCCGGTGCCACGAGGACAGCACGTGGATCGACTGCCCGCGGTAGAGATATCCGAGCGGCAAGAGATGTCCGTGCCAGAGAGCAAAGATGACGCTCCGGCCGGATCGCCTCAGTTCCTTCGAGCGATCACCGTCGATGATCCGCGCGCGCCAGGTCGCACCCAGCGCCCGCACGAACGGGGGGCCGAGTCCGCCCGCAAGCCCCGCGACGGCGCGGTCCCGCCGTGACAGTACGGCCTCGTTTCCCGTCATCGGCCCTCCTCGAGCATGCTCGCCGCCATCTCGGCGACGCGGCGGCTTGCTCCGGGCGTACCGAGCTTCCCCCGTACCGCCAGCAGTCTCGCGGAGAGCGCGGCGGACAGGGACGCGTCGAGCAGAAGGGGCGCGATCTCTCCGGCCAGACGCTCGGGCGTCACGGAGTGCTGTATCAACTCCGTCACCAGTCCCTCACCGGCGACGACGTTGACGAGCGCGATGTGAGGGATCCTGACGAGAAGCCGCCCGATCGCGTACGACACGGGCGCCATGCGATAGACGACGACCATCGGCGTGCCGAAGCAGGCGGCCTCGAGTGTGGCGGTCCCGGAGGATACGAGCAGCGCCGTCGAGTCCTTCATCACGTCGTGCGCGGAGCCGGGTGGGGCCACCCGCACGCCCAGCCTCTCGATCTCCGGGTACAGGGCGGCGACACCACCCTGCGCGGACGACAGTCCGAGACGCACATCCAGCTCCGGAATCCGACTTCGGAGGATTCTCACGGCCCCGAGCATCGGCGGGAGGTGTCTGTCGATCTCCTGCGATCGACTTCCGGGCAAGAGACCGAGAACGGGAGGCGACGCGTGCGAGATCTTCGGCCCCCTGGGAGCCGCGATCTCGGGCTCCTCAAGCAGAGGGTGCCCGACAAACTCCGCCTCCACGCCACGTTCGGCGTAGAACTCCCTCTCGAACGGCAGGATGACGGCCAGCCTGTCCGCGAGCTCCGCGATCCGCGCGACCCGCCTCTCTCCCCACGCCCAGACCTGCGGGCTGATGTAGTAGAGGATGCGGACGCCCGATCGTCTGAGACGTCGAGCGAGTGTCAGATTGAAGCCGGGATAGTCGACCAGGATGGCAAGTCGCGTGCCGCGCGCGGACGACTCCTCCGTCAGAACGTCCAACGCCCTCCGGAAGCGCCCGATGTGCCGGATCACCTCCGCGAAACCCATCATGGCGAAGTCATCGGCGTGGTAGAGGAGTTCCATGCCGCTCGCCCGCATGCGCTCGCCGCCGATCCCAAAGACGCGAATCCCGGGAGAGCGTTCCATGAGCTTCGCGACGACCTTCGAGGCGTGCAGGTCACCCGAAGCCTCACCGGCGACCATCAGCACGGAGGTGTCCTGAGCTGGCATCGGTGTTTCCCCGGGAAAGGGCGGTGTCGAACGTCCTCGCCCCGGCCGAACCGCGGAGAGGACCGGCTCATCCGATCTGCCGCATGACCTCGAGAGCGACCTCGAGAGAGCGGACGCCGTCGGCACCCGTGACCACCGGCTCGTGCTCTCCGTCGGCCGCCGTGACAAACGAAGCTAGCTCGAGCTTCAGCGGTTCCTGATCGTCGAGCATCAGGTCTTCGAAATCGACGATGTCCTCGAGTCCACCCTCGACCTCTCCCGAGGCGATTCTGTGCAGGAACTCCAGCGGAAGGTCACGGCGCTTCAGGACCTGCGCGCGCGGCCGCAGGCTGTCAACCGAGATGTAAGCATCGCGCTGGAAGAAGCGGATCTTCCGCACTTTTTCGCGAGATACGCGGCTCGCCGTGAGGTTGGCCACGCAGCCGTTCTCGAACCCGATCCTCGCGTTGGCGATGTCGGTCGTCGGTGAGAGGACCGGGATGCCGACCGCATCCACGCGGACCACAGGAGCACGGACGACCGAGAGAATGAGATCGATGTCGTGGATCATGAGATCAAGGACAACGGCAACGTCTGTTCCCCGCGGCACGAATACGCCGAGTCTGTGCGCCTCGACGAATAGGGGGTCCACCAGTCGCCGGGCCGCCGCCCGCATGGCCGGACCGAACCTCTCGATGTGACCGACCTGAAGAACGACATCGTTCTGTTCACTCGCCGCCACGAGATCCCGCGCCTCGTCGAGCGTCGAGGCGATCGGCTTCTCCACGAGAACATGAACTCCCCGCTCCATGGCCGCCGTCGCCACGTCACGATGCGCGGTCGTCGGCACGACAACACTCAGTGCGTCGATCTCGGAGAGCAGATCGTCCAGGCTTGCGAAGGCCGAACCGCCAAACTCCTCGGCTACCGACTCCGCCCGTCCGGCGTCGGCGTCGTACACGCCGACCAGTCCGCACGACTCGAGCTCCGAATAGACCCTCGCGTGCAGGCGTCCCAGGTGACCGACGCCGGCGACTCCTACCTTGAGCATCCGGGGCACTCCGTTACTTGATGATCCCTCTGGAAGACGCCGCAACGAACTCGATGATCTCTCGGATCTCGTCGATCAGCTGCAGCTCCTCGTGGATCCTGTCGAGGGCCTGGGTCGTGTTCAGATCGGAGAGATAGAGCAGGCGGTAACACTGCCTCAGCAGGTTGAGTGTCTCTTCCGGAAACCCGCGGCGCTGCAGTCCCACGGTGTTGACCTCGATCGGCCGCGTGGGAACTCCCCCGACCTTGACGTAAGGGGGAACGTCCTTGGTGAGACGCGAGGCGCCTCCCGTGAAGCTGTATCGCCCGACGCGGACGAACTGGTGGACGGCCGTCATGCCGCCGACGATGGCGAAATCGGCGACCTCGACGTGACCCGCGATGTTCACGGCGTTACCCATCACGACGGAGTTACCGATCAAGCAGTTGTGCGCCACGTGCGCGTAGGCCATGATGAAGCAGTCGCTGCCGATCGACGTGGCGTTGCCCTCGCCGGTCGCCCTGTTGATCGTGGCGAACTCACGGATCGTCGTTCGGTCGCCGATCCTCAAGTACGTCTTCTCACCCGCGTACTTGAGATCCTGGGCGTCGGTTCCCACGACCGCGTTGTGAGAGATACGGCAGTCCTCGCCGATCTCCGTGTCGCCGTGCACCAGCGCGCACGAACCGATGATCGTCCCGCGCCCGATGGAGACGTTGGGGCCGATAATGGCAAACGGTCCGACTGTGACGTCCTCACCGAATCTCGTCCTCTCGTGGACAACGGCCCTGGAGTCGATCCCAGCCATCTAGCTCTCCGGTTCCCTGTCGACGACCTGTGACCAAAGATCGCCCTCCGCGACCAGTTCTCCGCGGACGTATCCCTTGCCCCGCATCTTGCACATGCCCCTTCGGAGCTTGATGAGCTCAAGCTCGAAGCGGACGGTGTCGCCCGGACGCACGGGCTTCCGAAACCGGGCGTTCTCGATGCGGGCGAAGTACACCAGCTTCTTCTCGCGCTCTTCAACGCGCGAAAGCAGCAGGAATCCACCGACCTGCGCCATCGCCTCGACGATGAGAACAGCGGGCACGATCGGATGTCCGGGGAAATGCCCCACGAAGAACCACTCGTTCATCGTGAAGTTCTTCACTCCGACGACCCGTTTGTCATCCAGCTCGAGGATCCTGTCAACGAAAAGGAACGGGTAACGGTGCGGGAGGATCTGCGCGATGGCACCGACATCCCAACTCGTCGTGCCGCCGCGCCGGAGTTTCCCCTCGCTGATGGATTCGCGGAGCCGGCGGACGAACCTCACGTTCGTCGCGTGTCCGGATTTCGAGGCGTAGACGTGACCCCTGAGCGGCATCCCCAGGAGCGCGAGATCGCCGAGGAGATCGAGGATCTTGTGCCTGACAAACTCGTCAGGAAACCTGAGCTTGCCTTCGTTGACGATCCCCTTCTCCCCGACGACGATCGAGTTATCGAGACTGCCGCCCTTGATGAGTCCCTGCCTCTGAAGCTCTTCGACGTCCTTCTCCAGAGCGAACGTCCTGGCGGGCGCGATCTCACGAAGGAAGACATCATGATCGATGTCGAAGCTCGCGAACTGCGTGCCGATCGTGCGGTTGTCGTAGTCTATGGTGAAGCTCAGGCGGAGCCCGTTGTAGGGCGACGCCGAGAGATGGACGTCTCCGTCGTCGAACGTCACCGGCTCGACGACCTCCAGATACTGGAGGGGGTAGTCCTGCTCGACCGTGCCGGCTTCAGTCAGGATCTCGACAAACGGCTTGCAGCTCCCGTCGGTCGGTTCCGCCGGCTCGTCGGAGTCTAGCTCCACAACGATGTTGTCGATTCCGAGCCCCGCGATCGCCGCAAGAACATGCTCTACGGTGTTGATCCGCACGCCGTTCGACGAGAGAGCGGTTCGTCGCGGAGTCGCCTCGCTCATCGACACACACTCTATCGAAGCCGGGATCGGCGGGGAGCCCGGCAGGTCGGTGCGCACAAACTCGACACCGGAGCCGGGCGGCGCAGGCCGGAACGTCATCGTCGTCTGCTTCCCGGTGTGGATCCCGATGCCGGTGTACGAACACTGTCCCTTGAGCGTCCTCTGGCGAGTCCTCGCCATCACTCCTCCTCGATCTTCCGCAACCGCCTCTCCAGATCCCTCATCCTGTCGAAGAGCGAAGGAAGCCGCTGCCAGCACGCCAGAAGCCGCTTCGAGCGCGAGTGCTTCTGGGCGGGGTAGCCGGAAACCCGCTCGCCGGGAGAAACGGACTTGGTCACACCCGACTGGGCGGCGACCATGGCATCGTCCCCGATCACGATGTGCCCCGCCAGTCCCGCCTGACCCCCGAGGACGACATGCTTCCCGACCTCCGTGCTCCCCGATATGCCAACCTGGGCGACGACGATCGAGCCCTCTCCCAAGACGACGTTGTGGCCTATCTGCACGAGGTTGTCGATCTTCGTGCCTCTGCAGATTCTTGTGACACCGACCGTCGCCCTGTCGACGCAGACGTTCGCGCCGACCTCAACGTCATCCTCGATGACGACCTTGCCGATCTGGGGAATCTTCCGGTGGCCGTCTCCCTCGCGGGCGAATCCGAAGCCGCAGCTTCCGATGACGGATCCCGGATGGATAATCACGCGGTTCCCAATGATGCTCGCACCCTTGATCGTCACGTTGGGATAGACGATGGTGTCCGCGCCGATCGTAACGCCGGGGCCGACGTAGGCACCCGCGCAGATCGCGCTTCGATCACCGATCGTCGCATCCCTCATGACCACGGCCGCCGGACCGACGGTGATGCCGTTCCCGAGCGACGCCGAGTCGGCCACGACAGCCGAGGGGTGAACACCCCGACCGGGAAGCGGCTCTTCCTGATCGAAGAGCCCCACGACGCGCGCGAAACCGCCGTACGGATTGTCCACGACGATCAGTGCCCGCCCGTTCGACGCGACGCGTGTCACGTCCTTCGAGACGATGACGGCGGATGCCTTCGTGCTTTCGAGGTACCTCTCATACTTCGCGTTCGCGAGGAACGTAAGATCCCCTGCGGCCGCCTCGCGAATCCCCGCGACTCCGCTGACCACGATGCCGGCGTCGCCGACCACCTTGCCGCCGATGGCGTTCGCGATCTCGCCGGCCGTCATCCTGGGGGTCTTGTCGTCCACCGGAACTCCTCCAAACACGCCCGCGGCGACCGGCTACTCGATCTCCCCGTTGAGCCGATCGAGCACCTGCTCCGTGAGGTCGGTCGAGGGAGCCGCGTAGACGATGCCCATCCGCGCCGAATCGAAGATCATCGCGTAGTCGCCGTTCTGCCCGATCTCCTCCAGAATGACATTGATCTTCTCGAAGATCGGCTGCCACAGCTCGACTTCCCGGCGCGCCGCCATTCCGTTGACGCCCCAGATCTCGTTGACGAAGGCCTCGTACTCCATCTGCTTCGCCTCGATCGCGCGGCGCTTCTCGGCCGCCCCCTCCTCCGAGAGCATGAGCTCCTGGCTCTGCAGTTCGAGAACGAGGCGCTCGATCTCGGCCTCCTTCTCAATCGCTTGGTCGCGCCAGTCGGAAACGCTCTTCTCAAGCTGACTCTCGATGTCGCGAGTGCCCTCGTATTCGAGCCGGATCCGCTCCGAACTGACATAGCCGATCCTGTCCGCGCCCTGGGCGGGGCTGACGGCCAGGGCCGCGATCACAAGCACGATCGACAGCGCGATTCCTGTTCTCTTCAAAACGACCTCCGTGAGTGCCGACGATTGTCGCTGGAGACGAAGCCGGGCTCCCTAGTAATCGAGCCCGAACTGGTAGTGCACGACCCACTCGCCACCCAGCTGATCGTCGAAGCCGTACCCCATGTCGATGCCCAGAGTTCCCAGAACCGGAACCTCGACCCTGGCGCCCATACCCGCGCCCCAGTAGAGCTGAGTAGGATGCGTCTCCTCCCCGCTCTCCCACGTGTTGCCGGCATCGACGAAGAAGAGACCGTACACCGGAAGCTGCTCGCGTTCGTTCGTGATCGGGAACTTGAGCTCCGCCGATCCCAGCAGCATCGTGCGGCCCCCGTACAGATCGTTCCCTTCCGGGAGAATCACCCTGTTGTCGTATCCGCGGACCCCGTTGACACCCACGCCGCCGAGTTCGAAACGTGTGTCGCTCGGTACCGTCCGGGGATCGCCGTAGCCCGTCACGAGCCCCCCGCGGCCGCGAAGCATCAGAGTCGTTCTCCAGAGTGACGGAATGTACTTCCGCGTATCGACGATGTAGCGCTGATACTCGACATCACCCCCGAACGCCCAGCCGAACAGCTCGGCCGAGCCGCGGGAGTAGCTCCCCATGTGCGGGTGGAAACGCCGGTCGGTCGTTCTCCGTGTGAGCGTTGTGGTCAGACCCCGACGCCACTCCCACCCCGGGTCCGAACGAACGAACTCCTTCGACTCCGTGTCGAGCACGGCGCCGGTCGAGTCGTCGATCACGTCCCGATAGAGCTTCGCGTATTCCTGGATCCTCACCTGTTCGAGGGTGTACTTGACGTACATCATGCTGTTCCGCGATCCCATGAACGGCCAGCCGAGTCGGATGTCGCCGCCCCGCCGCTCGCGTTCGATCACGTAGTTACGGGAGGAACCGTCACCGTATGCAAGGATCTCGTCGGCGACGTCCTCGGGGAAGATCTCTCTATAGAAGTCGTCGTCCAGGAGTCCGTACGACCGCCTGTCCTCGGTGTCGTAGATGTCAAAGCCGAAGCTGAGATGTCTTCCAAGGAACCAGGGCTCCGTGAACCCCAAGACAACTTCGTTGCTCTGCTTCCCGAACTCCCAGGTCACGTCGAAGTACTGCCCGTTCCCAAAGAGGTTCCCATTGGTGAGCCCCAGGAAGCCGGTGAAACCCTTCTCGCTCGTGTGCGTGACCCCGACGCTTGCGCGGCCCGTCTCGCGCTCCTCGACCTCGAAGACGAGATCCACATCGTCAGAGGACGTGCCCTCGCCGAAGTCGACAAAGGTGCCCTTGAAGAAACCGAGATTCGCGAGCTTCCTCTGACTCGCGACGACCTCGGAGGTCCTGTACAGATCACCGGGCTTGACCGCAAGCTCCCGCCGAATCACGTGCTCCTTCGTGCGCGTGTTGCCGACGATGTGTACCCTTCC
>Ga0272444_10002444_pt1 | contig 17177 bp, 20 predicted proteins | sample SSMForm13_FD_201033 | JGI IMG/M metagenome (GOLD analysis project Ga0272444, IMG submission 201033) | Marine sediment archaeal communities from Little Sippewissett salt marsh, Falmouth, MA, United States - SSM-Form-13 | ecosystem: Environmental > Aquatic > Marine > Wetlands > Sediment ...
ACGCCCTGGCTCAACGAGCCCGACTGCCTGAACTGCCACAGGGACTTCGCGCCGCCCGAGACCATGACCACCTTCGGCGAATGGACCGGCGGCCCCGGGGAGCTGTACCGCCTGCGGCACGACCAGACCGGGGCCATCATGTGCGAGGCCTGCCACGGCGCCACCCACGCGGTGTATCCGGCCGTGGACGTGGGCTACGGCGAGAATCGGGACAATATGCCGCCCCTGCAGTACCAGGGCTTTGCCGGCCCCATCGGCGCCGACGGCAACTGCGAGGTCTGCCACACGGACGCGGACTACACGCCCGAGATGTCCTTCCACCACCCCATGGGGCTGCGCTAAGGCCCCGTTCCGTGAACAACAACGCCCCGTCCCGGCATGACGCCGGGGCGGGGCGTTTTTTGTCCGATCCGGTGTCCGCTGCAAAAACGTAAAACAAACGTTGATTGCGCAGTCGATATCAGTTATGTAATATCAGAGCATCAGGAGTGTGGCGGAATCATGCGCCTGCGCCATTGACTTCCGACACGGGGTCCTTTAACTAGGACCTCTTTCTTTTTGCCACGGGATCACGCAATATGATGTTCGACAGCCTTTCAGACCGCCTGGACTCCGTGTTCAAGCGCTTTCGCGGCCAGGGCCGCCTGGATGAGAAGTCCATCCAGGAGGGCCTGCGCGAGGTGCGTCTTGCGCTATTGGAAGCCGACGTCAACTTCAAGGTGGTCAAGGACTTCACGGCCAGAATCAAGGAGCGCTGCATGGGCCAGGAGGTCCAGGGCAGCCTGACCCCGGGCCAGCAGGTCATCAAGGTCGTCAACGACGAGATGGTCGAGCTCCTGGGCGGCGAGGCCCGGCCCATGGACCTGCGCGGCCGTCCGGCCGTGGTCATGCTCGTGGGCCTGCAGGGCTCGGGCAAGACGACCACCTCCGCGAAACTGGCCCTGCACCTGCGCCGCACGCGCAACCTTTCGTCCTACCTGGTCCCGGCCGACGTGTACCGGCCCGCGGCCATCGAGCAGTTGCAGACCCTGGCCAAGCAGCTGGACATCCCGGCCCATCCGTCCACCACCGAGATGGACCCCGTGGACATTGCCCGCGACGCCGTGGCCGCGGCCCGTGAGGCCGGTCACGACCTGGTCCTGCTGGACACGGCGGGCCGCCTGCACGTGGACGAGAAGCTCATGGACGAGCTGGCCGACATCAAGAGCGAGGTCTCGCCCCACGAGATCCTCTTCGTGGCCGACGCCATGACCGGCCAGGACGCGGTCAACGTGGCCTCCAGCTTCGACGAAAAGCTGGACCTTTCGGGCATCGTGCTGACCAAGATGGACGGCGACGCCCGGGGCGGCGCGGCCCTGTCCATCAAGGCCGTGACCGGCAAGCCCATCAAGTTCGTGGGCATGGGCGAGAAGGCCTCGGATCTGGAGGTCTTCCATCCCGACCGCGTGGTCTCGCGCATCCTGGGCATGGGCGACGTGCTCACCCTTATCGAGAAGGCCCAGGACACCATCGACGAGGAAGAGGCCGAGCGCCTGGGCAAGAAGTTCCAGCGCGCGGAGTTCGATTTCGAGGATTTCCGCACCCAGATGCGCCGGCTCAAGAAGCTGGGTTCCATCGAGGGCGTGCTCAAGCTCATTCCGGGCATGGGCAAGCTTCGCGACAAGCTGGGCGAGATGTCCGTGCCGGACAAGGAGATGGGTCGGCTAGAGGCGATCATCAATTCCATGACCATGGCCGAGCGCCGCAACCCGGACATTATCAATCCATCGCGCAAGGAGCGCATTGCGCACGGTTCGGGCGTGGACGTGGCCGACGTGAATCAGCTGGTCAAGAATTTCGACAACATGCGCAAGATGATGAAGCGCATGATGGGCGGCAAGGGCGGCAAGGGCAAGCTGCCCCCAGGCATGCCTGGAATGCCCGGAATGCCCGGAGCGGCCGGCCCCGAGGGCGCGGCCGGGCCTTCGGCCACCAAGCGGGTCAAGGCCAGGAAGAAACGGGCCAAGCAGAAGAAGAACAAGAAACGGCGTCGTTGATGGTGTCATCACGCGCCGGGGGAGTTTGCATCCCCGTTGGACAGTGGCTTGCTTTTATGTGCTGAATCGTATTACCTTCTGGAGAATAGGGAGAATAATCATGGCTCTTAAGATTAGACTGACTCGCATGGGATCCAAGAAACGCCCCTTCTACAGGGTCGTGGCCATGGAAAGCGGTTCCCGCCGCGACGGCCGCGCCCTGGATTACGTGGGCTACTACAATCCCATGGTCGAGCCCGCGGAAATCAAGCTGGACGACGACAAGATCAAGATGTGGCTTGATCGGGGCGCCACACCGTCCAACACCGTCCGCTCGCTTATCAAGCAGGCCGGCAAGCAAGCCGGCTGATTGCATCGACATCGCGACGACTGTTCAGGCTTCGACCGCCGTATCGAATTGCAGCGCGTTTACATCTGGCACCATGGAGGGAGGGATCATGCTCAAGGAGCTGATTGAGTACATTGCCAAGTCGCTGGTGGACAACCCGGACGCCGTTTCGGTGAACGAGGTGGAGGGGGAGCAGACATCCGTATTGGAGCTGCGCGTGGCCAAGGAGGACCTTGGCAAGGTTATCGGCAAGCAAGGGCGCACGGCCAGGGCCATGCGCACCATTTTGGGGGCCGCCTCCACCAAGGCCCGGAAACGCTCCGTGCTGGAGATTCTGGAGTAGCGCGCCGGGTCCGTCCCGCAAGCGCGAACAGCCATGGCTTCGCCCAATGACCTGGTCGCAGTGGGCCAGGTGATCAAGCCCCATGGCGTGAAGGGGGAGTGTTGCGTGCTGTCGTACGCGGACTCCCCTGCCTTGTTCGACGCCCTGGACCGTGTGCGCCTGACGCCCGAGGGGGGCGATCCCGCCCTGGGCCGTCCGGCGCGCATCGTGTCCTGGCGGCCGCACAAGGGCCGTGTCCTGGTCATCTTCAAGGGTGTGGATGATCGGGATGCCGCCGAGGCCCTGCGGGGCCTTGAGCTCGTCGTGCCCGTGGCCGAACTGCCGCCGCCCGACGAGGACGAGTTCTGGCTCATGGATCTGCCCGGCCTGGAGGTGCGCCTGCCGGGCGGCGAGGTCCTGGGGCCCATCGTGCGCGTGGACACGCCGCCGGGCCCGGTGGTGGGCCAGGAAATATGGGTCATCGACGCCCACGGCCGCGAGGTGCTCTTCCCGGCCGTGGCCGAGTTCGTGGTCCAGGTGGACCTGGAGGCGGGCTTCGTGGTCATCGATCCGCCGCCCGGGCTGCTGGACATCTACCTGAATCCGAAAAAAGACGACTAGGGGATCGGCATCCCCAAGGGCTGGCCGTGCACTTCCACATCGTGACCCTGTTCCCCGAGTTCTTCGACTCGCCCCTGTCCTGCGCGCTGCTGGCCAAGGGCAGGGATGCGGGCCGGGTGGGGTTCACCCTGCACAACCCGCGCGATTTCACCGAGGACCGGCACCGCACCGTGGACGACCGTCCCTACGGCGGCGGACCGGGCATGGTCATGATGTGCGGTCCGGTGGCCGGGGCCCTGCGGTCCATCGACGCGCCGGGGCGCATGCTGGTCATGTCGCCGCGCGGCCGTCCCCTGGACCAGAACCTGACCCGGGAACTGGCCGCCGAACCGGCCCTGACCCTGGTCTGCGGTCGCTACGAGGGCCTGGACGAGCGGCTCATGGAGCTGTTTCCCCTTCAGCCCGTGTCCGTGGGCGATTTCGTGCTCGGCGGCGGCGAGTCCGCGGCCCTGGCTCTGGTGGAGGCCGTGTCGCGGCTGCTGCCCGAGTTCATGGGCCACGAGGAGTCGGCCGACGAGGAGAGCTTTTCCGACGGCCTGTTGGAATATCCGCACTACACCCGGCCCGAGGAATTCGAGGGGCTGACCGTCCCCGATGCGCTCACAAGCGGCGATCACGCCCGCATTGCGGCCTGGCGCCGCGAGAGGGCCGTGCTGGAGACGTTGTCCCGGCGGCCGGATCTGTTGGCCACGGCCCGGCTGGCCGAGGCCGACGTCACGATCCTGCGCGCGGTTTCCCGGCGTCGGCTGGGCCGGGGCCTGCACCTGGGCCTGGTGCACTATCCGGTGCTGAACAAAAAGGGCCAGGTCACGGCCGTTTCTTTGACAAACCTCGACGTTCACGATATAGCCCGCGTTTCCCGCACATACGGGTGTGGCGGCTATCATATCGCCACGCCCCTGGAAGACCAGCGCAACTTGTTGGAAAAATTGCTCAACCACTGGACGGACGGGGCGGGAAAAAAGGCCAACGCCGATCGTTCTGACGCCCTGTCGGGTGTCACGGTTCACTCCTGCCTGGAGGAGATTCGGGACGAGGTGCGGCGGCGGGCAGGCTCCGAGCCGCTGGTGGTGGCCACCACGGCCCGGGGAGCGGGCGACACCACCGTGGCCGCTTTGCGCGCCGAACTGGAGCGCCGCCCCGTACTGCTGGTCATGGGCACGGCCTCGGGCCTGGCGCCCGAGGTCATGGAGCAGGTCGATACGGTGCTGCGGCCCGTGCGGCTTCTGGACGACTACAACCATCTGTCCGTGCGCTCGGCAACGGCCATCCTCGTTGACCGGCTGCTCGGGGACGGATACTGATACGCTACGATACCAATTTCGGAGGACACGATAATGGACCCCATCAAGCAAATCGAACAGGAACAGCTGCGCATCGACCTGCCCACCTTCAAGGCAGGCGACACCGTCAAGGTCTTCATGCGCATCCTGGAAGGCGGCAAGGAACGCATTCAGATGTTCCAGGGCGTGGTCATCCGCCGTCGCCGCGGCACCACCGACGCCACCTTCACCGTGCGCAAGGTCTCCGACGGCGTGGGCGTGGAGCGCATCTTCCCCATGCATTCGCCCTACATCGAGCGCGTGGAAGTGGTCTCCGAGGGCCGGGTGCGGCGTTCGCGCCTCTACTACCTGCGCAAGCTGCGCGGCAAGGCCTCCCGCATCAAGACCAAGACCGACTGGAACTAGCCGGTTCTCGCGGGCGGCTGTCCCGGGACCCGTCCGGAGGGACCATGCCCCCAACGCCCGACATGGCCCGGCAGGGGCTGCTGGTGGACCTCGGGTCCAAGGGGCCCGTGGCGGGCATCGACGAGGCCGGCCGGGGCTGTCTGGCCGGACCCGTGACCGCCGCGGCGGTCATCCTGCCGTCCGATGACATTATTGACGGCTTGGCCGATTCCAAGCAGCTCTCCGTCGAGGTGCGCGAGGAACTGGCCCCGCTGATCCGGGACAAGGCCCTGGCCTGGGGCCTGGGCATGGCCCGGGCTCGGGAGATCGACAGGCTGAACATTTTGCAGGCCACGTTCCTGGCAATGGCCAGGGCCGTGGCCTGTTTGCGTGTGTGCGCCGCCTCGCTGGCCGTGGACGGCAACAAGACCATCCCCGGCCCGGTGCTCAAGGCCGTGCTGGCCTCCAAAGGCTACGACTCCCGCGCGGCAACGCCGTTCGACGTGCCCCAGCGGTACGTCATCGGCGGCGACGCCACCGTGCCCGCCATCTCGGCCGCCTCCATCCTGGCCAAGGTCCACCGCGACCGCCTTATGGCCTCCCTGGACAAGCGTTACCCCGGTTACGGCCTGGCCCGGCACAAGGGCTACGGCACGGCCGAGCATCTGGCCGCCGTGCGCGACCTGGGGCCGTGCACCATCCACCGCATGACCTTCAGGGGCGTGCGCCCCGACGAACCGTCCGCCACGGAGTCACAATGCCTGCCGGGCATCTGATTCGCGGCAGGCGCGGCGAGGACGCGGCCGCCGAGCATCTCCGTTCCTTGGGCATGGACATCCTGACGCGCAACTGGCGCGGACGCCGCGGCGAACTGGACATCGTGGCCCGCCACGGCGACACCCTGGTCTTCGTGGAGGTCAAGACCCGCGACCGCGCCGGCATGGCCACGCCCTTTGATGCCCTGACCCGGGAGAAGCGCCGCCGCCTGTCCCGGGCCGCCGGGGAATATCTCTCCCGACACGACGCCTGGGACACGCCATGCCGGTTCGACCTGGTGGCCGTGACCGTGGGCGGCGACGGGCGCGGGGCCGAGATAGAGCACATCGAGAACGCCTTTGTCCTGGAGGGCTCGGGAGGGTGGCAGCCGTGGTGACGGGGACCCTGTTCGTGGTGGCCACGCCGCTTGGCAATCTGGGCGACCTGTCTCCCAGGGCCATGGACGTCCTGGGCGGCTGCGACCTGGTCCTGGCAGAGGACACCCGGCGCACGGGCCTTTTGTGCAAGCGCCTGGGCATCGAGGCGGCCCGGTTCGTGTCCCTGCACGAGCACAACGAGGACCAGCGCCTGGGGCTGGTGCTGGAGGCCCTGGAACGGGGCGAGGACGCGGCCCTGGTGTCCGACGCGGGCACGCCGCTGCTGTCGGATCCGGGCTACCGCCTTGTGTGCGCGGCGCGGGAGGCGGGCTTCCGGGTCTCGCCCGTTGCCGGCCCGTCGGCCGTCACCGCGGCCCTGTCCGCCTCGGGCCTGCCGCCCATGCCCTTCGCCTTCCTGGGGTTCGCGCCGCGCAAGCAGGCCGAGCGCCGCCGGTTTTTCGAGCCCTGGGCCGATCTGCCCGTGACCCTGGTCTTTTTCGAGCGCAAGAGCCGCCTGGCGGACAGCCTGGCCATGGCCGCCGAGGTGCTGGGCCCGCGCCGGGCCTGTCTGGCGCGGGAATTGACGAAGGAGCATGAGCAATTTATCCTTTTGCGTCTTGACGACCTGGACGGGTTGGGCTCCCCGGACATGCCGCTGCGGGGCGAATTCACCGTGGTCGTGGGGCCTCCCGAGGCCTCATCCGAGACGAGCGAGGCGGACCTGGAGCGCCTGATACGCGAGGAGGCCGCACATGGCGGACGTCCCCGCGAGGTCGTGCGCCGGGTCATGGAACGAACCAGCGGCTGGAGCGCCAAGGCGGTCTACGACATGGTCCTGGCCGTGGGCGCGTCATCGGGCAACGGAAGGGACAGTTGACCACCGAGGTCCATACTGCGGACACGGCCGTGGGGGCCGGCATCAGCGTGCGGGTGCTCCTGCGCTGTTTCCTGCGTTGCTATCTGGTGGGCGCGGCCTTCAACACCAGGGGCATGCAGAACGTGGGCCTGGCGTTCGCCGTGGACCCGGGCCTGGTGGCCATCCATGGCCGGGGCCCGGAATTGCGAAAGGCCCGCAAGCGCCACGTGGTCCACTACAACACGCATCCCTTCTGGACACCGCTCATCGTGGGCGTGTTCCTGGCCACGGAGCGCAAGATCGCCCGGGGCCTGTTTCCGGTCCAGGTCATGGAGAACGTGCGCGGGACCATGGTCTACACCCTGTCCGCCATCGGGGATTCCTTTTTCGGCGGCTCGGTGCTGGTGTGCTGGTCCCTGACCACGGCCTGCCTGCTGGCCCTGGACATGCCGCGCGCGGCCGTGGGCCTTGCCGTATGCAGTTTCGTGGGTCTGCAGATCTTCAAGGCGGCCACCTTCTGGTTCGGGTTCCGGGAGGGCTTCACCGTGCTGAGGCACCTCAAGCGCTGGCGGCTCATCGACTGGGGCCAGCGGGTGAAGATGGTCAACGGTGCGCTGCTGGCCCTTTTGTGGTATCTGGTCTGGCCGGTTCGGCCGGGTTTGGTGCATTGGGTGGCCTTCGCCCTGGGCATGGCCGGGCTGGCCGCCCTGGTGCGCAAGACCAGCGTGGGCCGCGAGGTGCTCCTGGCCCTGGTGTTGTCGGGGTATATCGCCGTGCCCTGGCTGGAGGATTTTATCGCCTGGCTCTGGTAGGCCGGGTTGGGAACAACGGGGCCGCTCCGATCCGTGGGGACGGGGCCGGCCCGCCAAAGGGCTTTTCGAGCCGAGGAGGCGCCGCGTGGCAGCCGACCAGGGCCTGGAAACGGATATCATCACCGCCGACGTGCGGGTGCGCAACGAACTGGGGCTGCACGCCCGGCCGGCGGCCAAGCTGGCCCAGACGGCCCAGCGGTTCGAGGCGGACATCGTGTTGGCGGTGAATGAACAGGAAGTGGACGCCAAGAGTATCCTGGATGTGCTCACGCTGGCCGCCCCGGGCGGCTCCAGCCTGTGCATCCGGGCCAGCGGCGTGGATGCCAGGCAGGCCGTGGACAGCCTGCTGGACATGTTCCGCAACCGATTCGGAGAGGACAAATAGTGTCCAAGCACGTGCTCACGGGCATCGCCGTATCCACGGGCATTGCCATCGGCAAGGCCTTCTTCATGAACAGGCGGCTGTACGGGCATATCCCCCGTCAGAGCATCGCCCTGGATCTGGTGGACAGTGAGCGCAAGCGCCTGGAGACCTCCCTGGCCCAGGCCGCGCAGGAATTGGAGTCCGTGCGCGACAAGGTGCCCCCGGAGTTGCGCGAGCACGCCACCATCATCGATTCGCACCTGACCATGCTCCGCGACCCCAAGCTCCTGAACGCGGCCGCGGCCTACATCGAGAGCATGCATATCAACGCGGAATGGGCCCTGCTCAAGGCCGTGCGGGACATGGAAAAGGTCTTCTCGGCCATCGACGACCCGTACATCCGCGACCGCATCCAGGACGTGCGCCTGGTGGCCGACCGCGTGCAGTCCAAGCTCATGGGCCTGGCCACGGGCATCCGGGCCATCGAGGGCCGGGTCATCCTCATGGCCCACGACCTGGCCCCGTCGGACACCGCCGGCCTGGACGTGAGCAAGATCATGGCCTTCACCACCACCCAGGGCGGCAAGACCTCGCACACGGGCATCATGGCCCGCTCGCTCCAGATCCCGGCCATCGTGGGCGTGGGCGACCTGGAAAAGAAGGTGGACGACGGCCAGTTCGTCATCATCGACGCCATCCAGGGCCGCATTATCGTGGACCCGGACGAGGAGGAGATCACCCGGTACACAGAGCTCAAGGAGGGCTTCGAGGACTACCAGTCGGCCATCATCAAGAACTGCCACCTGCCCGCCGAGACCATCGACGGCTACCGGGTCAAGATCCTGGCCAACATCGAGCTCTTCGACGAGGTGGCTGCCGTGGTGGACCACGGCGGCGAAGGCATCGGCCTGTACCGGACGGAATTTTCGTACATGAACCGCGAGGCCTTGCCCACCGAGGACGAGCTGGTGGACGAGTACCGCGACCTGGCCTCCATCATGGCCCCCCAGAAGGTGGTCTTCCGGACCCTGGACCTGGGCTCGGACAAGAAGACCCTCCAGATCGCCGACCTGGAGGAGTCCAACCCGGCCCTGGGGCTGCGCTCCATCCGTTTCTGCCTCCAGAACCAGGAGATCTTCAAGACCCAGCTGCGGGCAGTGCTGCGGGCCTCCGTGGTGGGCGACTGCGCCTTGATGTACCCCATGATCTCCGGGCTCAAGGAACTGCGGCAGGCCAACAGGATTCTGGCCCAGTGCCGCCTGGAGCTCAAGCGCGAGGGCAAGGAGTTCAATCCGGACCTGCCCGTGGGCATCATGATCGAGTTGCCCTCGGCGGTCATGATCGCCGAGCTGCTGGCCCGGGAGGTGGACTTCTTCTCCATCGGCACCAACGACCTGATCCAGTATTCCCTGGGTATCGACCGCACCAACGTGCACGTGTCCTACCTCTATCAGCCCCTGCACCCGGCCGTGGTGCGCTCCATCAAGCACGTGGTGGACGCGGCCCACAGGGCGGGCATCGAGGTCAGCCTGTGCGGCGAGGTGGCGTCCGACCCCTTCTGCGTGCCCATCCTGCTGGGCATGCAGGTGGACTCCCTGTCCATGAACCCCCACGCCATCCCCGGCATCAAGCGCATCATCCGCCAGACCACCATGGATGAGTGCAACGAACTGCTCAGGCAGGTGGTGGGTTCGCGCACCGTGACCAAGATCAACCGCCTGGTGCGCGACACCATCTTCAGGCGTTTCCCGGACGAACTGGCCTTCTATTCCTCCATGCTCGACGTGGATGAGGTCTAGTATGCCCCCGGGCACCAAGCTTATCGCGCAGAACAAGAATGCGCGGCGCAACTATGAATTTCTGGAGACCCTGGAGGCGGGCATTTCCCTCATGGGCTCCGAGGTCAAGTCCCTGCGCGACGGCAAGGTCAGCTTCAAGGACGGTTACGTGGCCGTCAGGGGCGGCGAGGCCTTTCTGGTGGGCGTGCACATCGCGCCCTACGAGAACGCCGTCTGGACCGGTCACGAGCCCGAGCGCGAGCGCAAGCTGCTCCTGCATGCCCGCGAGACCGCGCGCCTTTCGGCCCAGATCGAACAAAAGGGCCTGACCGTGGTGCCGGTGCGTTTCTATTTCAAGCGCGGCAAGGTCAAGCTGGAGATCGCCCTGGCAAAGGGCAGGAAGACGTTCGACAAGCGCGATGAACTGCGGCGCAAGGACATGGAGCGCGACACGGCCCGGCAACTGGCGCGTTATAAATAAGAGTTGGCCGTGTCATGAAAACTGCCTGCGCATTTTTCCCGCCACGGCATTGATTGTAAAAGCAAGCTTTTACAATATAAGAAGAAAATACCACGCATCGTTTTCATCATGCCTGAACTGACGTCCGAACAGCAACGTTTCCTGGCCGAGTTGTGCCCCGGCGACGGGCACCTGTTCGGGGCCGAGGAGTCCCTGGTCTACGGGGCCGACGCCTCGCGCCTGTTCGGTGCGCCCCTGGCCGTTGTCCGGCCCACGGAGACCGGACAGGTATCAAAGCTGCTGGCCTGGGCCCAGGACCAGGGCGTCCCCGTGCATACCCGGGCCCGGGCCACGGGCCTGGTGGGCGGGGCCGTGCCCGACGCCGGAGGCGTTGTCCTGTCCACCCTGCGCATGAACCGTATCCTGGACATGGACGCCGAGGATTTCGTGTGCGTCACCCAGCCCGGCGTGGTCACCTCTGAGCTTCAGGAACAGTTGGAGGCCAGGGGCCTGTTCTATCCCCCGGACCCGGCCAGCGTGGAGATTTCCACCATCGGCGGCAACGTGGCCACCTGCGCGGGCGGCATGCGGGCCGTGAAATACGGCGTGACACGCGAATTCGTGCTCGGCGTGGAGGCCGTGCTGCCCGGCGGCGAGGTGGTCCGTTTCGGCGGCCGCAGCCACAAGAACGTGGTCGGCCTGGATCTGGGGCGGCTGTTCGTGGGCTCCGAGGGCACCCTGGGGGTGATCACCGAGATCACGCTCAAGTTGTTGCCCCTGCCCGAGGCCACGGCCTCGGTCCTGGCTTGCTTCGGGACCCTGGAAGCGGCCCTGGCCGGGGCGAGGTCCATGTTCGCGGCGGGCATCCTGCCCACGGCCCTGGAGTTGATGACCAGGGGCGTGCTGGACTGCGTGGCAAAGGTCAGGTCGCTGCCCTTCGGGTCGGGATCGGGCGCGGCCCTGCTGGTCAAGATCGACGGAGGCCGCGAGGCCCTGTCCGCCGACCTGGCCCGGCTGGAGGCCGTGCTGGACAAGGCCGGGCCGACCTGCGTGCAGAAGGGCCAGGGCCATGACCAGGAGGAGCCCCTGTGGGAGGTGCGCAGGCTCATCAACCCGGCCTCCTTCCAGATGGCCCCGGACAAGCTGGCCGACGACATCGCCGTGCCCCGCGGCAAGGTGGCCCCGGCCCTGGCCGCCATCGAGGATATTTCGGCCGACGTGGGCCTGCCCATCCTGACCTTCGGGCATCTGGGCGACGGCAACATCCACGTCAACGTCATGTACGATGCGGCCACCCAGGCCGAGCGCGCCAGGCAGGCCAAGGAGCGCGTCCTGGATGCCGTGCTCGCCCTGGGCGGCACCATGTCCGGCGAACACGGCATCGGCCTGTTGAAAAGGCCCTACATCGAGCGCCAGATCGGCGGACGCGAACTGGAACTCATGCGCAAGGTCAAGGCCGTGTTCGATCCCACGAATATCATGAATCCCGGCAAGGCGTATTAGGGGGTGGCATGAAGAAGAACTGGAAGAAGATTCCGAACCGCTGGGCCGAACTGCCCGGCTACGACTGCTTTGTCTGCTCGCCCGGCCACGACTGGGGCTTCCGCCTGGAGTTCTTCCTTGATCCCGACGAGGACGTGGTGGTCAGCCCGGTGCCGCCGGTCAAGGAGGGCATGGCCGGGTTCCCGGGCATCCTGCACGGCGGCTTCCAGGCCATGCTCCTGGACGAGGTCATGTGCTGGGCCGTGGCCGAGGCCGTGGGCAAGACCTGCTTCACGGGCAAGATGGAGGTCCGCTACTCCAAGCCCCTGCATACGGGCGAGCCCCTGTTGCTCAAGGCGCGCGTGACCGCGCCGGGGCGGCGGCTGTGCAAGTGCGAGGCCTGGCTGGAGGATGAGCGGGGCGAGGAGCTCTGCTCGGGCTCGGGCTCCTACGTCATCCCGTCCCTGGAGGAGTTCCGGGAGAATATCGGCACCGTGGATATCCCGGAATCATTAAACAATTTTTTCCGCTAGGCACCGTTCTCGATCACGAGCCAGGCCCCGAGCATATCCAGGAGCATCCGGGTCAGGCGCTCCTCGCCGATGGGCGAGTCGAAGATCACGGCCCTGTGGGCCACTTCCTCCACGGACAGGTGAATCATCTCGGCCGCCGCTTCCAGATCGTCCGGGGGGTACAGGCCCGGCATGTCGGCCAGGAAATCCATCAGTTCCCGGCGCACGCGACCTTCGCGTTCGGCCTCCACGCGGGCCACGTCCGGGTCCAGCAGCGTCATGGCCAGGACCTCGCGGTGGAACGCCCGGTGCGGGCGGTGGGCTTCCAGGGCGAAGCCCACCAGCCGTTCCATGGTCTGCCGGGGCGGTGCGCCGGAAGCGGCCAGTTCCCTGCCGAGGCCGAAGATCTGGCCGCGCATGGCGTCCTCCATGCGGGACATGACGGCCAGGAACAGGGCCTTCTTGTTCGTGAAGTAGCGGTACACCGAGCCCGTGGCCACGCCCGCCCGGGCCGCCACCTCCTTGGTGTTGGTCCCGTGGAAGCCGCGCTCGGAGAACAGTTCCAGGGCCGCGTCCAGCAAGGCCTGCCTGGTGGCCTCTGCCCGTTTCTGCATCGGCCGGTGGCCGGTGCCGTCCGTGTTCATGCCTTTTCTTCCTTGGTTGCGCGTTGCAGGAGCACGCCCCGTCCCCGTAGCGGGTCGGGACGTTCCTTTTCAGTGAAGCCCACGCCCGTGGCCACGGCCACCTCGGCCTCGAACCGCTTGGCGCCGACGTGGAACCGGGGCTCCATGACGTAGAGCAGCGCTCCGGGCCGCAGGGCCGCGTGGATGACGGCCAGGGCGTTTTGCAGGTCGGGCAGTTCGTGGAGCACGTTGGCGGCCACGGCGAAATCCACGGGGCCGGGCAGCTGTGTGCCTGCCGGGTCGCAACGGATGGGCTCGATGATGTGGTCCAGACCGGCCTTCCTGGCCCTGGACATGACGGTGTTCAGCATCTTTTGCTGCACGTCCACGGCCAGCACGCGGCCCTCGTCGCCCACCAGCCTGGCCATGCCGATGGAGAAATGGCCCAGGCCGCAGCCGTAGTCCAGGGTCGTCATGCCGGGGCGGACATAGGGGCCCAGCACCCGGTCGGCGGGCTGCACCAGCCGCCGCAGGGGATTGTCGAAGGTGTGGGCCACCCACCAGGGGCAGACATGCCCGGAATTGTTGCCGGTCTTGGTCATGGCGTCGTGTCGCAATGCGGTGTTCTGTTGCATGGTTTTGCTCCTTGTAACCGAAAACGGGTTAAAAGTGAAATAAAGTTCATGTTCCGAAATGAAAAATGAACCTGAGTTCATTTATTGTCAAGCAAAAAAATGAACTTTATTTCATTTTTTTGATGATCAAATCGATTCAACAATGTTTCAAGCATGTTGAGTAGGATGAAAAAGGATAATTGGCCGGATGGCAGGTATGGTTTTTGCTTTATCGCAAGGGCTGGGCAATATCTGCCCATGCCAACGCGGAGGCGACAGGCATGATCGATCCCATTCAGGCCGCGCAGGCGGCCCGGACCGTCCAGCCGGTTCCTTCACGGGGACCGGCGGAGTCAGGACAATACGGAATTCGGGGCGGCACGGACACCGTGACCATCTCCGGTCCCGGCAGCCTGTTGTCCAAGCTGTCGGGCCTGCATCTGTTCGGGGCCGACGAGAACGGCAACGTGACCATGGAGAGCCTGCGCAAGGCCGTGGAGGAGGAGACCGAGGCCCTGCGTTCGGACGTGGCCCGGATGCTCGCCCGGGCCGGGGTGCGCGACGAGCCGCCCGTGGAACTGGCCATGGACTATGAAGGCAAGGTGCGGGTCAAGGGCGACCATCCGGACAAGGACAAGGTGGAGGCCCTGTTCGAGGAGAATCCGGATATGCGTGATCGCTTTGCGGCGCTGTCGGCGGGGTCGGGTATGCTGGAGGCCATGGAGGAGCATATGGAGTTTGCCAGGGCCTACGCCCAGAATCCCGCGGCGGCCGTGCAAAAGTATTGGTATCTTTTCCAGGACACGGACTTTGCGTCCGATTTCTTCACGCTGATCGTGGGCGGTGAGGAGACGGCCGAGGCCTAGCCCTCTGCGGACGGGGCCGTTTGGGCCTTGTTCTCTCGTTTGCGGCGCCGTCGGCGTTGCTGGCTCATGAACACCCCGGCCAGGACCAGGACCGAGGCCGCGATCTGCTGGGCGTTGAGGCGTTCTCCCAGCAGGGTCCAGCCCAGGGCCACGGCGAACACAGGGATCAGGTTGATGAACACCGACGCCTGGCTGGCCGGGAGTTTGCTGGCCCCGTAGTTGTACATGCCGTAGGCACCCAGGGTGACGAAGGTGCCCATGTAGACCAGACCCAGGGTGGGCAGCAGCGGGAATTGCGTGGGCAGTTGCGTGCTGGGCAGGGCCAGCATGGGCAGGAAGAACACGAAGCCCATGACGGCCTGGAAGCAGGTCAGGAAATGCGGCGAATAGCTGCGCGTCAGATGGCGCAGGGTGACCATGTAGCCCGAGGCCATGGCCATGGCCAGGAACTCCAGGATGTTGCCCAGAAGCGGGTTGGGGGCCTGGTCCGTGGCCTCCCCGGCCAGGGACAGCCACGCGGCCCCGGAGATGGCCATGGCGAATCCGGCCATGGTCCGGGCAGTGACGCGTTCTCCCAGAAACATGAAGGCCCCGGCCGTGACCATGAGCGGCAGGAGCGCCGCGATCATTCCCGCCTGGGAGGCCGAGGTGTGGACCAGGGCGTGGGCCTCGAACAGGAAGTACAGGCAGGGTTCGCACAGGGCCATGAAGAGCAGGTATTTCCAGTCCGAGCGCCGGAAGGGCTGGCCGCGCAGCCTGTGCCAGAAGGGCGCGATGCAGCAGCAGGCGATGGCCATGCGGGCGAAGACCATGACCATGGGGTCGAAGGCCGTGAGGATGACCTTGGCCGCCGGGAAGGAACTGGCCCAGATGAACACGCCCCCGGTCAGGGACAGGGCGGGCAGCAGGCGTGACAGGGGTTCGGACATGGCGGCATACCTCGGGTGCGGATCGGGGATCGGAACATACGCCCGGCGGAACGGGCTGTCCACACCCCAAGGGCGCTTCCGACATTGACGCTGGCCGGGGCGGGCCTTACATAGGGAAACCCTAGAGGAAAGCCATGGCCGACGCTCCCACTCATCAGACCACCCTGCATTGCGACCATATCGGCGACCCGTTCGCCGGGGGCGAGAAGCAGTGCATCCTGTGCGGCCGCTGCCTGCAGGTCTGCCCGCTGTTCGCGGCCACGGGCCGGGAGGAACTGTCGCCGCGCGGCAAGTTCTATCTGGCCCAGACCGTCTCCCGCGCCCAGAAGTCCGGTCGGGACGGCGAGGGCCTGGCCCTGTCCCTGCCCACGGCAGCGCAACTGGCCGGGCTGTGCCTGTCCTGTGGCCGGTGCGAGAAGGTCTGCCCCCAGGAGTTGTGCGCCCCGCATCTGGTGGGCGAGTTGCGGGCGGCCTATCCGGGCTGGGAGTCGTGGGTCTGGAAGCAGTGGATCGGCAAGGCCGGGGCCCTGTGGCCCGCGGCCGGGGCCGCGGCCAGGCTGCTGCCCGGCGGCGAGGGCCGTTTCGGCCGCCTGGTGCGCAGCCTCAAGGGCATGACGCGCACGGCCATACGGCCCTGGCTGGAGCCCGAGCGGCTGGACGCTTGCGGCCAGGGAAGGAAAACCGTACTCTTCCCGGGCTGCGTGGGGTCCCACGCCCGGGGCGACTGGACGGACAAGTCCCTGGCCCTGCTGGAGGGCTCGGGATACGCCGTGGCCGGCATGCCCGACTGGGGCTGCTGCGGCTGCACCCTGGGCCACGCCGGGCTGCCCGGTCTCCAGGCCCGGCTGCAACTGCGCAACGTGGCCGCCTGGCGCGCGGCCGGACGACCCCTGGTGGCCGTGTACTGCGCCACCTGCCTGGACGGGCTGCGGGCCTACGCGACCGGGGACCAGGGAGGGGACCTGGGCTGGGAAAACGCCATGGAGCGCGAGCAGTGGATGCAGAGCATCCGTCCCCTGGCCGGGCTGCTGGGCGAACCCGTATTCCGGGCCGTGCCCGGGGTTTCGGATGACGCACCGCCCGGAATCATGTTCCACATGCCCTGCCACGGCGGCGGTCCCGGCGGCGCCGGGCAGGACCTGGCCCTGGTGCGCCGGATGCTTGAAGGCGCCGGGCAGGGCGGGCTGCTGCGCACGGGCAAGGGCAATGAGTGTTGCGGCATGGGCGGCGTGCTCCAACTGGGCGCGCCGGAACTGTCCGCCGCCGTGGCCGCCGACTGCTGGGCGTCCTACGGGGCCGCGCCGGGCGAGGCCATGCTCACGGCCTGCTCGGGCTGCGTGACCCAGTTGGCCGCCACCGCCCCCAGGGGCGTGAACGCCGGGCACTGGCTCGATATGATGCGTATGTAACGTATTGTTTCGATTTGTGTTGACCCATCCCCGGCCAATTTTTTGTCAGGAGATATAATGTTTGGTTCCATAGTAAAGAAGGTCGTCGGGTCCAAGAATGAGCGCTATCTCAAGGAGCTTGGGCCGCGCGTGGACGCCATCAATGTCCTGGAGCCCCAGGTCTCGGCCATGGACGATGCGGCCATCGTCAGCCGCATGGCCGAACTGAGGCAGGAAGTGGCCAACGGCCGCTCCCTGGACGACATCCTGTCCGAGGTCTTCGCCATGGTCCGCGAGACCGGCAGGCGCGTGTTGGACATGCGCCATTTCGACGTCCAGCTCATCGGCGGCATGGTCCTGCACGAGGGGCGCATCGCCGAGATGCG
>Ga0272444_10002445_pt1 | contig 17175 bp, 13 predicted proteins | sample SSMForm13_FD_201033 | JGI IMG/M metagenome (GOLD analysis project Ga0272444, IMG submission 201033) | Marine sediment archaeal communities from Little Sippewissett salt marsh, Falmouth, MA, United States - SSM-Form-13 | ecosystem: Environmental > Aquatic > Marine > Wetlands > Sediment ...
CCACGATCTTACCGGCCGGCACATCTTTGGTCACGACCGCTCCGGCCGCAACCAGGGCGTCCTCGTGGATCGTCACGCCGGGCAGTATCGTCGCGTTGGCTCCGATGCGTCCGCCTTTTCTGACTGTGACGCCCTTGAAATGCTTGAAACGCTCTTCGGTTCGCCCGACGAAATTGTCGTTCGAGGTCACCGCTCCGGGGGCGACAAAAACGCGATCTTCGAGTTCGGAATACGCCGTGATATAGACGTTCGTTTCAAGCTTCACACGGCGGCCTATCTTGCAGGAATTTTCGATGGCTACGCCGCGGCCCACTATCGTGAAGTCACCGACCGTGACGTTTTCCCTCACCGAGGCGAGGTCGGCTACCAGGACTCTCTCGCCGATTTCGCAGCCGCGATAAATAACCACCTGGGCCCCGATGATGCCTCCGGAGCCGATCCGGGCCGGGGGCAGCTCCTGCTCGCGCGTGACGGCGCTGTTGGCGGCCGACATGGGCAGCTTGCCGATCACGGTGTGATCGTCGATACGCACGTTGTCGCCAATGATGACATCATCGTGAATCACCACATGATGTCCGATGCGGCAACCTTCCCCCATAACCACGTTTTCGCCGACGCGGCAGAAATCTCCCAGGCGCGAGTCTCGTCCGAGTTTTGCGCTGTTCGCCAGGATAGATGTTGACATGGTATATCCTCTCAGGGTTGGTTGCGCGAAACGACGGTCTCCCGGGATCGGTCGCTCGGAGTCGCGCCCCCTACTTCTTTCCGGCCGGTTTTTTCACCCCCGGAATCCAGCCAAAGAAAGCGTTGACAAAGAAAAGCAGCCGGTGGTAATCTTCGACCCGGTTTTCCCGCATGCGGCGAAGATACTCGAGCAGGACCGCCAGCAGGAACGCAAAGATAAGGGCGCAGCCGAAAGTCGCCGCCACAATCAGCGATCGCTGAGGTCGGGAGCGAAGGTCCGGGACGGTCGGCCAGTCGAGAACGGCGATCGAAGGGCTCCGTTCTTTCTCCTGAATGCGGGCTTTTTCCAGCAGGTCCAGCAGAGTCTGGTAAAGCGATTCATGCACCTTCACCCGAGTGTACAGCGATTCGTATTTCCCGCGAAGGCTGGGTACGGCCGACACCGGCAGGGAGAAGAAAGAGCTGTCGCCGCCGCCCCATTCAAGCCGGTCGAGCTGATCGTTTATAATGCTCAGGCGCTTTTTCATGGCCACCAGGTCGGGGTTATCTTTCCCCATGACCTCTTCGCTCATCTCGATTTCGAGCTCCAGGCTGGCCTGGGCGATCTTGAGACCGACCGCCCGGTCGAGAGCGAGGCGAGTCTGGTCATCGAAACTCACCGCCCGATTGGCTACCTGAAACTCCTCCAGCTGGGTACGGGCGGAATCGAGCTGCGCGGTAACATCGTTCAGGCGCTCCTGAATAAACTCCCGGTTCTCGGTAGCCGTCGCCGAGAGCAGCTCTCGGTTGAGCAGGACGAGCTGCTCGACGAAAGCCGTGGCCATGTCGGCGGCGATCCGGGGATCGCGGTCCTCCACCGAGATGCTCAACATCCCTTCATCGGTGACCCTGACGGTGGCGCGGTTCTGAAGGGCCTCGTAGGTCCCCGTCATGTTGGTCGTCCCATACCGGGTCTTCAGATCAAACTGCTCGATAACCTTGTCCAGAATACGACGGCTCTTCAGCATGCGAGCATAAATGTCGTTGGTGGTGATCATCCCCGGAAAGTGAGCATCGCGGGTAAACAGAGCCACCTGGGTAAGTTCGGCGAGACCGCTGCCGCCGGGTTGTTCGGGAGCCGGCAGCAGAAGCGCCGTGGCCGAATACCACTTGGGCAGCAACAACGAAACCACCACCGCGGCCAGCGTGGCCAGGATGACTATCGTGAAGATCAGCCCGCGGCGTCGAGCGACCGATTCAAGAAAGAGCCACACGTTATGGGAGGATTGTTCACTCATTGGAGGGGCTCCATTCGGCGCACAACTATCCTCTGCCCGTCGTAAACCGAGTCACGTGTCTCGCCGGCGCGCGCGGTTTTCGATACCGGGTCATAGATCGAAACTGCCGTCATCCCCTGCCCGCTCCGGATACCCCCGGCAAGTGCAATGTAATATGCAGCGTTCTCGCCCGCCTTGTAGGGGTAAATACCCGGGTTAACGACCTCACCAGCCACCCTGACGAAGCCCACCAGGGCTGCCACAACGATTGAATCCGCGGGTTCAAGAACCAGTTCACCGGCCGCATTGACGTTGCTCAGCGGCAGGGGGTAACGCTCGTTAGTCGGGGTACCAAGAATCTCGTGCCGGGCCCGCCGGAAAACGACTATCCGTTGTGTATTCCCTTGTTCAGTCAAACCTCCGGCCGCGCTGAGCAGGTCGGCTGCGGTAACACCTTTGGACCAGGAGTATCGCCCGGGAGACCTAACCGCGCCGATTACGACGTAGTCGCTCTTTTCCGGGGCCGCCGCCTGGCGAGGAACCACGATAAAGTCCCCTTCTCTGATTCCGCCCCGGATCTGCAGATCGCGAGTGGAGTCCCCCAGCACATAGGCCGCCTTCAGATCACCCCAGGGGCAGACCCCTCCGGCCAGCTCGATCAACAACTCGAGATCATCGTCCGGCAGGAGTTCCACCGAGCCCGGATCGTGCACCTCGCCCATGACGTACACGGACGCCTCCGATGCTTCCGGTATGTGAATGTGATCTCCGGCGTAGAGGTTTGGGTTTAAGCTGTCGTCATTGCTGAACTCGGCACGGTCCAGATCGACCGGGATTCTCCTATCGCCGGAGATAAAAGAGATGCTGCGCCTGGAGCCTTCGGTCGTGACACCACCGGCCGAATCGATCATCTCGCTCACCCTCTGCGAAGTGTATCCCACATAGCGGCCGGGTCTGGCTGCCGAGCCGGTGACGCGAACAGAAACGGCGTATACTCTCTTTATCGATATATCAATCCGGTCGGCGTTGTACAAACGGGACAGCGGTTCCAGCAGGAGTAACCGGGCTTCGGAGAGAGTTCTCCCGGTGAGGTCAAAAACGCCCAGCTTCTGATGGACGATGCGGCTCTCAGCGTCAACCTCGAGCGAGAGGTTCGGCAATTGGGCGTTGATAAAGACCACTTCCAATTGCTCGCCGGGCCGGATGAGATAAAGATCAGGGTCGATCGGACGGTCAAAATAGGGAACAATCTTAGAGCCGGAGGAATCGGGAGCAACCTGACCGGGCACGGCCAGTCCCATTGTCACGATGGCTCCCGCGAGAGCGAAGGTCAGCAACAATCTGCCGGATTTCAATGCAAACACACCTCAAACTTCAGGAAACGAGAGTTCACGATAGGCTCTGGCCGCGCGATTGTCAACTCCAATGATATCAACAATATAGTGTCGGCCTGTCAACAGGCTGACGCACGTGCGGCGGCCCGGAAGCAGGGAATCCCACAGGAAACCTAGCTCTTCACCTCTCGAAGGTCTTCTTCCTTGGCCGGGGCGGCTTCATCCTTCTCACGGCGGCGGCGCTCGTACTCGGCCACTGAAGCCTTCACGAAGTCACGGAAAAGCGGATGCGGGTTAGTTAAACGGGACTTCAACTCCGGATGAAACTGCACCGCCACAAACCACGGGTGGTCGGGGACCTCGACAATCTCCACTAACCGGTCATCGGGCGAAGTTCCGGCCAGCACCAGACCGTGCTGGGTCAACATATCACGATAGGCGTTGTTCAGTTCGTAGCGGTGACGGTGCCGCTCCGAGATCTCCTCGACGTCGTAGGCTATCGCCGAACGGGAACCCTCCTTGAGCAAACAGGGATATGCCCCCAGGCGCATGGTGCCGCCCAACTCCGTGACGCCTTCCTGATCGGCCATGAGGTGAATCACCGGATGTTTGAGATCACGATAGAATTCATAGCTGTGGGCATCGACCAGATTGCAGACGTTACGGGCAAACTCAATCACCGCACAGTGCATGCCGAGACAGATGCCGAGAAAGGGCAGGTTGTTTTCGCGGGCGTAACGAATAGTCTCGATTTTGCCTTCCACCCCTCGCTCGCCAAATCCGCCCGGAATCAGCAGTCCGTGGCAATCGTGAAGATATTTGTGGGCCCCGCCTTTCTTGACGTCCTCGGAGCTGACCCAGACCAGGTCGACCTCGGCGTCGTTGTGCACGCCGGCGTGTATGAACGCCTCGATAATGGATTTGTAGGCGTCCTTCAGCGTCACATACTTGCCGCAGATACCGATCTTGATCCGCCGCCGCGGGTTTTTGATCCGCTCGACGAGCGCCGCCCACTCGGACAGGTCAGGCTGTTCCAGGTCGAGCCCGAAATGCTCGCAGGCCAGTTGGTCAAGCCCCTGCTCGTGATACTTGAGAGGAACTTCGTAAATTGTTGAGACATCTTCGGCCACCACCACGGCTTTCGTGGGCACGGAACAGAACAGCCCGATCTTCTGCCGGATCGAATCCGACAGCGGGGCGGTCGACCGGCAGAGCAACGCCTGTGGCTGGATGCCGTTCTGGCGAAGCTCGCGGACGGAGTGCTGAGTCGGTTTGGTCTTGAACTCACCCGCCGCCGAGATGTAAGGCACGAGGGTCAGGTGAAGGTACATGACGTTGTCCATCCCTTCCTCCAGACCCATCTGGCGGATAGCCTCGATGAAGGGTAGCGACTCGATGTCACCAACCGTCCCGCCGATCTCGACAATTACCACGTCCGGATGATTGGGGCCGCGCCCGATCGCCCGCCAGCGGTTCTTGATCTCTTCGGTGACGTGCGGGATGACCTGCACAGTAGCGCCCAGATAGTCGCCCCGGCGTTCGCGGGTTATAATCGTATTGTATATCTGGCCGGTGGTGACGTTGTTCTCTTTCTGGAGGGATTTATTCAAAAAGCGCTCGTAATGGCCCAGGTCCAGATCGGTCTCGGAACCGTCGTCCAGAACGAATACCTCGCCGTGCTGGAACGGGTTCATGGTTCCGGGGTCGACGTTCAGGTAAGGATCGGACTTGACGATCTGGACCGTCAGCCCGCGCTTCTGCAGGAGAAAGGCGAGTGAGGCCGAAGAGATCCCCTTTCCCAGAGCCGATACCACCCCGCCGGTGACGAATATGTACTTGGTTGTCATACGCTGAGACATAATGCTTCCTTACTTATATATACGAGCTATCCTTTTCACATCTTGAGGACTGTCGATCGATACAGTCCGGGCGCTGGTCCGGTAAACCTGCAGCCTCTCCCCGTTTTCCAGAATGCGCAGTTGTTCGAGCGACTCGGCTTTCTCTAAGTCACCTCGTTTCCAGCCGGCAAACGCCTTCAGGCCGCTGCGCCTAAAAATGTACACGCCGAGATGCTCCATGAACCTGAACTGGGAGCTGCGCTTGCCTTTCCTGACTTTCTGCAGGTACGGCAGCGGGTACCGCGAGAACCATAACGCCCGGCCATCGGGAGCCGTAATTACTTTGACGACATCCGGGTTGAACAACTGCTTGTCTTCGGTAATAGTCCTGGCGAGAGTGGCGAAGCGGAGCTTCGGGTCGGCCATCATTCTCCTGACGGCGCCGGCCACGACCCTCCCGCGGAGACCGAAATTGTCGGCCTGAATATTGACGATCACGTCGCCCCCCAGCTCCTTCGCCGCCTCGGCCACTCGGTCGGAACCGGTCCGGTGTCGTTTGGAGGTCAGGATAACCTCGGCCCCGAACTTTTCGGCCTCACGGGCCACTTCCCGGCTGTCGGTGGCGATAGCCAGCCTGTCGAAACTGGCGGCCCCGAGTTGCCTCCAGAAATAGTAAAGCAGCGGCATGCCGCGGTAGCGATAGAGCACTTTACCGGGAAAGCGTGTAGATCCCAGGCGGGCCGGGATAACGGCTACCACCTTCGGGCTCATCGATCAACCACCCTGGGCACCAGAAAAAACTCGCCGTCGTGATCCGGTGTATTGGCAAGAACCTGCGGCCGGGCCATCGAAGGTGTCGCGACGTCCTCGCGAAGCCGCTCCGGCGAAACAGATCGGCTCTGGCGAAATCTGACCGATTCGGTGGGAATATCCCGGATTTGATCGAAATAAGCGATTATCGAGGGCAATTCGCGGGCGAGTTTTTCGACTTCGGAGGAGGTCAATTCGAGCCGGGCAAGTTGTGCGATCTGCCTGACGTGTTTTTTCAAGAGCGGCATTTGCTAAGATACGGAAGCTCAAAAAAACAGTCAAGCAAAGAATCGATAACACTGCAACCGCCCCCGCGGCCGGTGTCGATTCTGCTAAAGTGTTCTATCTCGAAACCGATATACAATGTAGATGTCTCAAGTTGAAACAGGAGTCGCTCGTGTACATAGCAGAGTTTCAAGTTGAACCGGGCCGAACCGTCGGCAAAACAGAAGCTGAGAGGACCGGCAATCCCCGCTGGCTGCCGGACAAACAGGCCGAAGCGGCGATCCAATCCCTCCTGCTGGGCCTTCGTTTCAGGGGCTGGCTGGGAGACAGCGAGAAGGACTTTCTCGATCTGCTGGCGCCGGAACACTCGGTGACTTTTCTCATCCGCAATCGAGAATATCTGCATCCGGAAAGGGTGCCGCTGTTCCCGATGGATCTTATCGAGTCCGCTCTAAACGGCGGCGGCCAGGCGATCTTTACCCATCGCTATGAACCGGAGACGGCAACCGAATACGACTGCTACAAGGTCCATACCGCCCGGATAAGTCCTCCGGACCGGGACGAACTGATCCTGGGCGTCCTGGGGCCCGACAACATCTTCGGCGGCCCGGCCCAGGACGACCGTTTCGGACATCTGGTGGAACAGTTCCGCCGGTCCTGGCGAGCTACCGATGATCTGGAAGAACGGATTAGTAGCAGGCTCGCGGGCGATCTCCCGGTCATGCTGCTCAACCGGGCCTCGGGGAGGGTTTTGACGGCCAGTCAGCAGTTGGCCGAAATGATGCAACTTGATCTTCAAGAACTGGTCGACGTCGAATACTCGGAGCTGGTACGTCGGCTTTCAACCGGGTCCGCCGGTATGAAGCTGCAGTTGGAGAATCTGAGTACCGAACCGATCCAGATGTGCGTCGCCACGGTTCTACCCGTCTCGAGGGCCCATGGTGAGTCGTCGGCTGATGGCCTGATCGCCGATTTCTTCCTGCACACCATGCGCAACAAGCTGGCCGGAATAACGGCGGCCGCCAGCCATCTGGGATCGCTGGCTGAAGAAGTCGATGCCCGCGAGGAAGTTGAGCTGGCTGATATCGTCCTGGGCGAGGCCGGCCAACTGGATCGGGAACTCGACCGCCTGCTGACCCTCCTGGCTTACGACCGGCTGCCGAGAAAAGAGATGATCATCAGCGAGAGCATCTCCGAGGCTGTCGAGAGAGTGCTGATTCGGGAAGGAAGCCGCGCCGAGATCGAAGTCAACGATGTCCCTTCGGCCAGAACTTTTAAGTCCCCGCCGCCCGCGCTGTCGCTGCTCCTGGAGTCGGTGCTCATGTCCCACTTGAACCATCAGAGACAGACCAGCCACACCCGGATCAAGCTGAAAGAACAGCCTTCCGATACCGAGCTGCGCATAATAACCGAGATGGCAGCGCCTCATTCGCCGCTCGCGCCGAATCAGCACTGGCAGGTCTGTGCTTCGCGATTGGCCCGGCTGATGGCCTGTGACTTCAAGCCGGAAATGCTGACCGATGGCACCGGTTTCATTTCAACCCTCAGAATTCCCAACGACGACTAGCGAGAGATTCATGACTGTTCAAGCAGAAAACAACAGCGCCCGCATCATGGTAGTTGACGACGAGGCCGCCATCCGCCGGACCTTGTCGCTTCTTCTCAAAAAGGCGGGGCACGATGTACGCGAATGCGAGAACATAGCCGCCGCCCGAAAGACGCTTGACGCATGGCGCCCGGACCTGTCAATTGTCGATCTTCGCATCGGTGACGACAGCGGCATCGACCTGATCGAGCTGATCGAGCAGCGGTATCCGGACACCGAATCGATTCTCATGACGGCCTACGGTTCGATCGAGAGCACGGTCGAAGCGATGCAATCGGGCGCAATAGATTACATAACCAAACCTTTTTCCAATCACGAACTGTTGCTCAGGGTCAACAAGGCCCTCGAACGGTCCAGGATGAAACAGGAAATCATCACGCTGCGTCAGCACGTGGCTATGAACTACGGTTTTGACAATATCGTGGGAATTTCCAAGGCCATAACGCACGTGAAAGAGACCGCCAAGCGCATTGCCCCCACCGACATTACGGTCCTCATAACGGGTGCCTCCGGTACCGGCAAAGAGCTGTTCGCGCGGGCGATCCACCATCATTCGCACCGGCGGAACAAACCTCTCATGGCTATCGACTGCAGCGCTATTCCCGAAAGCCTGCTCGAATCGGAGCTGTTTGGCCATGTCAAAGGTTCCTTTACCTCAGCCTCGCAAGACAAGCGCGGGCTGCTGGAGGAAGCCGACGGCGGGACGATCTTTCTGGACGAAGTCAGCAACATGTCTGCGGCCGTTCAAGTAAAACTGCTCCGCTTCCTCCAGGACTCCGAGATTCGCCCGGTAGGAGCCTCGATTGCAAGGAGGGTGGATGTCCGCATCGTGGCGGCCACCAACCGGGACCTTGCGACCATGGTCGGGCAGGGGGAATTCCGTGAGGATCTTTACTATCGCCTCAACGTGATCCCTCTGAACATCCCGACTCTAAAAGAGCGGGCCGAAGACATTGAGATGTTGACGGAGTATTTCCTTCGTAAGATTTCCGGAGAACTCAATAAGAGCCCGCTGTCCATCTCACGGGCCGCAGTCGACTTGCTGCTCGAACATCACTGGCCGGGCAATGTTCGCGAATTGGAAAACACCCTCAAGCGAGGCGCCGCGCTGTGCACTGACAACCGCCTGAACCGCAGCGACATCATTTTCGTGGCGGCAGAAAACAACGACAGCGTCCAGCCGATCGCCCCCACGCGCAACAGCCTCTGCCTCAAAGGGAACCTGCTTGACTCCAACCAGAAATCGCTCATCATGACGGCGCTCAACGATAACGACTGGAACTACACCCGGACCGCCTCTGAACTGGGCATCGGCCGAACTACCCTCTGGCGCAAGATCAAGAAGTACGATCTCAAACGGGAGCTGGTGGAGAGTTGAGGTTTGGTATGGAAAACCCCCGGGACAACCGGCGGCAGCCCGACAACGCTTCCGCGATACGATCGGCGCGAATGGTGCGGCGGCTGCGTGAGGTTCTGGCCCGGGGCTCCGATCCGAGGGAGTTATTCTACGAGTTTACCCGCGTACTCGAGCAGACTTTCCCCATCCGGAAGGGCCTCCTGGCTCTTCGTGAACCGAACCATACCCGTTTCCTGGCCGTGGCTTCCTGGCGCGCCGGGAAAGTCCGCAAAAACCTGTCACTTCGCCTGCCCACCGTCTCTTCACTCTTTGAAAAGGTAGCCGAGGACGGCCGGATCTACCGGGAGAGTTTTGCGGCGTTTTTCGACGGCAACCTGCTGGAGCGCCGCTTGCTCCTTGACGATGAGACCCAATCGTTTGTCCTGAGGCCGATCAAGTACGAAGGCCGGGTGGTGGCGTTGCTGGGCTATAGCTCCGACAACGCCGATGCCTTCGCATCTCTCGAAGAGAATCCGTTGGATGCCGTGATTGAAATGTTCGGTGAACTGATCGCGAAATATCAGGCGCGCCCGGCCGGCGCATCCCCCGCACGATGACAGTCTAGAGACTGCTCTCCCCCACATTGTTCCTGATCTCATAGCGGGCACGGTTGTGCTCGGCGTTGGTTCGTGAGAAGCGGTGCCGCCCGGTACCATCAGCCACGAAATACAGATAATCCGTCGAATCGGGATACAGGGCCGCCTTGATAGCGCTGAGTCCGGGGGAATTGATCGGGGTCGGCGGCAGACCTCTTCTCCGGTATGTATTGTAAGGCGTGTCCTGCCGTAGATCGCGGCGGTAGAGCGGACGCTCCAGACCGCCCAGACCGTAGATAACGGTCGGGTCGGCGTCCAGCTTCATTTTTCGGCGAATGCGGTTCTGGTAGACGGAGGCAATCCGGGGTTTTTCGTCATCGATCAGCGCCTCGGCTTCGACAATCGAGGCCATCACGATGATCTCATCGCGAGACAGATTGTTAATGATCTCTTCCGGCCAGATACCGGCGGTCTGTTTGCGGTGCATTGCGACCATGTCCGAAATCATCTTACGCGCGTCTGTGCCCCAGGGAATGAAGTAGGTTTCCGGAAAGAGGTAACCTTCCAGACAGGGCAGACCGAGGGAGTTGAGAAAAGCTGTATCGCTGTTCAGGGCCACGATTTCGGCGGAATCCAGCTCCAGACGCTCCGATAGAATCGAGGCAACTTTCCAGATCGGGGCGCCTTCGAAAACGGTCAGCCTGACCACCACGAAATCACCGTTTTCCAGCTTGTCCAGGACCGAACGACAGGAGTTGCGGCCGGTAAAGTCATAGCGTCCGGGAACCAGCTTCTTGTCGATCCCGCGCCATCGGGCCGGCACGAACAACATCGCCCGGGACTTCACCACCTCGTGCTCCAGAAGTTGATCGCCGATCTTCTGGAAGCCATCCCCCGGTTTCACCATAATCGTTACGCGCTGTTTCCCCAGGTTGACCGGCCAGAGGTATGAGGCCAGAAAGTACCCCGGCACCAGGAGCAGAATAATGATAATGGGCAACAGCGTTTTTTTTGACACCGGTCTCTACTTTCTCTTTTTTTCGAACATTCGCACTACAAGTTCAATCAGGCCCAGCAGGGCTCCTGCGGTCAGCAACAGGGCGGTGACCGCCGCAAACCAGGCGTACTCCCAGAGGTTGAACCCCTCGTTGCTCTCAACCCGATTCATCGAGGAACCGCTGTAAAATAACCACCGCGGCGATGCGGTCGATTCTCTTTTTGTCCCGCCCCACTCGCTTGCGGTGGGCGTGGATTACCTCGGCGGCCTCTTCCGAAGAACCGTACTCATCTACCTTGTATATCGGCCCCTCGTATTTCTCTTTCAACTTCTCAATAAAGCCGTCGATTTCCAAACATAAATCACTTCTGTCACCGGAGGCCAGCAGGGGGTAACCAACAACCAGACCCGAGGGACAGTATTCTTCTATTATACGGCCCAGTTCTTCCAGCGCCTGTCGATGGGACTTGATCTCCAACGTGGTCAGGGCTGAAGCGATCAGGCCGGTAGGGTCGCTCTTGGCCAGGCCGATTCGGCGCCTACCGTAATCGATGGCTATGAATGTTCTGTCCGACGATCCGGTCACGTTATTAACCTACGCGCGAGCCGCGGCGGTGTCAAAAAAGAAATTCAGCAGATCACACGCTCCTGAGGCGGGGACTAAACACGGTTTTAACGGTAGCGACGCTCGCTCAGGTCTTCCGCTCTTTTTTCTTGGCGGCTGGGAACAGCACATTGTTGAGGATGAGCCGATAACCGGGTGAGTTCTTGTGCAGGGTCAAATCGGTGGGCGGATCGTGCACCATGTGCTGGTAATCCTCGGGGTCATGGCCGGAAAGGAAGGTGAAAGTCCCCCGTCCCAGGTTTCCGTGGATATAACGGACTTCATCGAAATTGTCCGGCTGCCCCAGCACAGTAACATGCTTCTTGAGCAGTGACTTGCGGAAGCCGGTCACCTGTCCCATGAAACCGTTGACCGTGTTGACATGGTCCTGGACCAGCATGGTCGGGACCGGGTCCAGCTTGGCGGAGAATTCGAACAGGTAGAAATAATCCTCGTCCGGTCTGAAAAACCTGATCAGGCGGTCGGGGTAGGTATCGATGTTGGACCGACGGTAAACCAGCGGCTCCAGGGATACCTCGAAATTCTCGAAAGCAAAGGTCCGGCTGAAATCGAGCTTACCCTGCACTCCCGGATCGGGCGGGTCGCCGTCGAACTCCCGCGGGACAATATCGAGACCATCGGCGGCCAGGGCCATGTCTATCGTCTCCGGCGCCGAACACATAGAGAAAAGGAACCCGCCCCGGCGAACATAGTCGTAGATCGTCTTGGCGACATCCCGCTTCATATTCGAGACCTTGGTATAACCAAGTTTGCGTGCCATATCCTCGTTGGTACGCACATCCGCCTGATACCACAACTCGTTGCGGAACGCCCCGTAGAACTTGCCGTACTGCCCCGAGAAATCTTCGTGATGGCAGTGCAGCCAGTCGTATTCTTCGAGATCTCCGGCCAGGACTTCCTCATCCCAGACAACATCGTACTTAATCTCGGCGTAGGTAAGGGCGAGGGTTACGGCGTCATCCCACGGCTGCGAAGAAGGGGGTGAATAAACGGCTATGCTGGGGGCTTTTTCCAGCTCCACCCGCTCCATATTCTCGACCTCGATTCGCCGATAGATATCGGCCACCTGCCCGGAGGTTACTTCTTCGTAGGTTACGCCCATGACCAGGCACTGTCCGAGGATATCCTCGGACTTTTCGACCAGGAACGATCCCGCCCGGTAATTGAGCAGCCACTCGGCCTTGCGGCCGGCCTCGAGCGCCTTGAACACCACTCCGTAGGCCTTGAGATGATCGGCCTGGGCGTTGTCCATGGGAATCAGCAGGGAGACGGCCGAAACGTTGAGCGGCAGCAAGAGCAATATGAGAGCAATCTTGATCAAACGCATAGTTATTGTCTTAAACGCAACAACGGGCCGTTCGTTCGGACCGTCGGGCTACTATTCTTTCTCGGTTGCCTCGGGGGCTTTGTTTACCGTCTGCTTTCCGGCGGCTTTTTGGCGGAATTCCCGGTATTTCCGAAGATACTCCACCAGGCGGGCTTCCCGGCCCACGTCCTTTGGCTTCAGATACCGGCGATTCTTGAGCTCCTCGGGGAAGTACTCCTGATCGACCAGGCCTTCCTCGAAATCGTGAGCGTATTTGTAGCCCTTGCCGTAGTCCAGTTCTCTCATGAGGGTGGTGGGGGCGTTGCGAATCCAGAGCGGCACCGGAAGAGAGCCGTGTTCGACCGCGTCCGACCGGGCTTTGCCGAACGCAAGGTAGATCGAGTTCGACTTAGGGGCACAGGCCATATAGACGACCAGTTGCGCTATGGCCAGTTCCCCCTCGGGGGAGCCCAGGAAGTGGTAGGAGTCGCGGGCGTTGAGGGCGAGAGTCAGCGCATAGGGATCGGCCAGACCGATATCTTCGCTGGCGAACCGGACGAGTCTTCGCACGATGTAAAGGGGATCGTCCCCCGCCTCCAGCATTCTTGCCAGCCAGTACAGGGCGGCGTCCGGGTCACCCCCGCGAATCGTCTTGTGCAGAGCCGAGATGAGATTGTAATGCTCCTCCCCCGACTTGTCGTAGACCAGTACCCCTTTCTGGTGGACATCGCGGGCGAGGTCGGGCGTGACGGTCTGGCCCTCGCCGACGTACGCTGCGATGGCTTCGAGGAGGGACAACCCTCGCCGGGCGTCACCGTCGGCCGCGGCGGCGATGAACTCCAGCGCTTCCGGCTCGACTTTCAGATTCATATCGGCAATGCCGTGTTCTTCGTCGGTCAGGGCGCGCTTGATCACGATCTTGACGTCTTCGGGAGACAGACGCTCCAGTACGTGCACGCGCATTCTTGACAATAACGCCGAGTTGACCTCAAACGATGGATTCTCGGTCGTGGCGCCGATCAGGACGATGTCTCCTTTTTCGACGTACGGAAGAAACGCGTCCTGCTGGGCTTTATTGAATCGGTGGATTTCATCGACAAAAACGTAGGTCCGCTTGCCGGACATCTTGTAATAGTCGCCGGCTTTGGAGATCAACTCCTTGATGACTTTGATTCCGGAGGTTACGGCCGAGAAGGGAACGAACTGCCCTTTGGTCGAGTTGGCAATCAACCGCGCGAGGGTAGTTTTGCCGCTGCCGGGCGGCCCCCAGAAAATGAGCGAGTGAACGCGATCTTCCTCGATAGCTTTCCGAAGCGGCGTACCTTCGCCTATCACCTTCTGTTGTCCAACAAAGTCATCAAATGACCGGGGGCGCATCCGGTCGGCCAGGGGCGCGATGGCGGCGCGGGTATCATCTGTATTTTCTTCTTCGAAGAAGTCCATTGGGGGAATATAGGGGCGTTAGCAGGAGCTATCAATCACATTTCCGAGGGTGGCTAACATCCCGGTTCTTCTCTGTCGTAGGTCAGGACCCCTGCCCGAAGGGTCCGCCGAAGGCGGAGGTCCTGGCAATGATCCTCTCCCTCCCGTAGCCCACAGCTTGCTGTGGGAGCCGTGGATCTTGCAGAAGCTCTCGTAGGACGCCGTAAACCCACCATAAATGGTGGGCCACCGGACCGGGCGCAGGCACGAGTAGGCTTCGACAGATCAAGTGACGCTCCTCCCCCCCTACTTCACCAACCGTCCCGTAATCTCATCCGCCAGGAACATGGCGTCATCGGACAGCCGGAGGCTGTTCTCTTCTTCAATGACATGTCCGGTGTCGATTAATCGGGCCAGTTCTTCCCCGCTAAGGTGCTCCTTGAGATCGGAGCCAAACCGGTCGGCGAACTGCTTCAGGTCGATCCCCCGCGAAGTGCGGAAGCCGAGCATCACCGTCTCAATGATCCGCTGCTCCAATCCGGATTCGTCAACCACCACCGGTCGCCTTCCCTGCGACAGCTTCGCTATGTAGTCGTCGAGGCTTCGGGTGTTGGCAAACCTTCGCCCGTTAAGATAAGAATGCGCCGAAGGTCCCAGCCCCAAATAGTCGTTCCCCTGCCAGTACCCCATATTGTGCCGGCACTCATGCCCCGGCCTGGCGAACGAGCAGACCTCGTATCGCTCGTAGCCGGCTTCGGTGAGGTACTCATACCCGGCTCTTCCGAGCGCATACCTGAGTTCATCATCGGGCATTTTCAGTTTGCCCCCGGCCACCTTTGCCTCCAGGGGCGTCCCCGGCTCGACCGCCAGTTCATACAAAGATATGTGGGGCGGGTCGAGATCGACCAACTGATCCAGGTCGGCGGAGAGCATCCGGGCGGTCTGTTTCGGCAGGGCATAGATCAGATCCCCCCCGTAATTATCGTACCCCAGCGCATTCGCCAGATAAACCGCCCTATGGGCGTCGTGGAGCTTATGCTGCCGCCCCAGAAGTTTGAGCAGCCGCTGGTTGAACGATTGGAAGCCGAACACCGGCCGGTTGACGCCAAGCTCCTGAAGCCCCTGAAGCAGCTCCAGAGAAACTGACTCGGGATTGGTTTCGAACGAGAACTCGATTTCGGACGGGACCGAATAGAGCCTTCGAACCACAGCCAGCCAGTCGCCCAGCAGCGGCAGGCTGGTCAGCGAGGGGGTCCCTCCACCGATGTAGATAGTGCCGACTTCGTAATCCTCTCCCGGCCAGGCTTCGAACACCAGCTCGGTCTCGGCGCGGAGGGCGGCGTAGAAACGCTCCTCGTTCCGGGGGTCGTGGATTTCCTTATAGAAATCGCAATAGGCGCACTTATTCCGGCAGAATGGAAAGTGAAGGTATAGTCCGAAAGGCATTAGATGGAGGTACCGAGCCGGCTCCAGCGCACATGGGTCGGGAAATTGTAAATCCCGTGCCCTATCCACTGGACCAGATCGATAATGTACGGAAAGCCCCATCCAGGCGTATCTTCAGCCGGCTCCCACGACCAGTAGACAAACACCGCTTTGCCCTTGATGTTCTCCCGGGCGACGCAGCCCCAGAACCGACTGTCCCGGCTGTCATCGCGATTGTCGCCGATCATGAAATACTCCCCTTCGGGCACGATATACGGCCCGAAATTGTCCCGGAACGAAAGATCGCCGGGGATAATCCGCTTGTCGATGTGTTTCGACAGGGAGGGGATCGAGGCCACTTCACCGTCGACATAAAGCACCTTGTCGGCCACCTGGACCTCCTGGCCCGGCAGGGCGGCAATGCGCTTGATGAAACTCTTGTCGCGGTTCATGGGGTATTCGAAAACGACGATATCGCCGACCTTCGGGTCGGTACCGTAATCGTAGGCCAGCTTATTGACGAAGATGTAATCTCCGTTCATAAGCGTGTCTTCCATCGAGGCCGAGTTGACCCGGTAGGCGGATACGACGAAAAGCCGAAGCAGCAGGGCCGCCACGAGGGCGATGATAGCTGTTTCGAGGTATTCCCGCCAGAGCGGTTTGCCGCTCTTCTTTTGCAGGACTTTGCGAGCCTCCTGGCGAGTCTCGATCTCGCGGTGTTCCTGGATGAGGAAATCTTGATCCATACGTTAAAGGTTATCGGTCTATTCCTACAGTTCTTTACGGCCCGGGCCGCTTAATTTTGGCTAAATATATGTTTAACGGAGGGATAGGCAAGAGAGAAGGCAAACACAGGCGGGCTCGTTGGGTCTCCCCAGCGAAGGCTGGGGCCCAGCACTGGCTTCCAGCCTCCGCTGGAAAGACGGGCCGCCGCCCGCCCCAGGCGTCCCCCTTCGACACGCTCAGGGTGACTCAACAAGCGCTGCCTGTACTTTTCGCGAGCCAATCAAGTCAGGCTGAGCTTGTCGAAGCCTGCCCGGCTTGATTGGCATTGACGCGACCTTATGCTTCGGATTCCGCAGGACATCCCACCCCGGAGGGGTGGGCCACCCGGGCACCTTTCCCCTCTCCGCCGGCTCCTCACCAGCTCCTCTCTATCGCCCCGACTCCTCTTCGTCACCCCAGCGAAGGCTGCCGTTCGGGGTAGGTCAATCCCCTTGTGGTTTTGACGTTCACTCCGAGCCGAAGGCTCGGACCGGTAGCCAGGCTTCTGGGGTAAAAACGGTAAGCGTGTTGACCTGCTCCATGTGTCGTAAGGCCACGGGCTTGTTACGTCGCCCGGACGATCTTACCGTCACGAATGCCGACGCACATTATCCGGATTGCTCTGAGCCACCGCCGGTTCGGCCCCTTCAGAATCAGGCCATCATGGTCGATCATATCCATAACGCACGAGAAATCATTCGTGAAAATGGTATTATTAGGCTATATTAGTATTCGCACTTCACACTTACGGGAGCGGGATATGCACACTCGTTTTGCAATAGCACTTCTCTTGATGCTGGCCTGCAGCCTGGCGGCGCTGGCTGAAGTACCGCCGATGATCAGCTATCAGGGGCGTCTGACCGACGCCTCCGGTGAGCCGGTAGCCGATGGCCTGTATATACTGGAGTTCAGGATTTACGGAAGTGAAGCCGGCGCGGATCTGTTGTGGT
>Ga0272444_10002446_pt1 | contig 17171 bp, 8 predicted proteins | sample SSMForm13_FD_201033 | JGI IMG/M metagenome (GOLD analysis project Ga0272444, IMG submission 201033) | Marine sediment archaeal communities from Little Sippewissett salt marsh, Falmouth, MA, United States - SSM-Form-13 | ecosystem: Environmental > Aquatic > Marine > Wetlands > Sediment ...
GAATAGGGTGTGCTCTCTTGCCACGTCCGCGTCAACACCCCCGGCAACATGAGCTTATTCGCTACGACAGCGCTTCAAGGCCGCCGCCCCACCCTCGTCGACAAACGTCTGCGCGCCGTGGGTGCTCGAGCCTTTGTCTCCTCCTGCGGGTCCCCTCCTTGAGATCCCTGTCTCCGCTTCAACCCACCGCTGTTGCCCGGGTGTGCGCCGCTTGAAAGGCGCAACAAGCCAAAACAGGAGGCGGGCAGACATGACGACAGAAACGAAGCGAGTCGAGATCTACGTCGATGGGGCCCTGGTCTATACAACCCGGGAGCCGGTGCAACCGTTGGCCGAGGCAGCCATCCGTGAGGCATCCGATGCCCTCACCTATTTCGAAGGCATCCGCTCGATGCCGCAAGAGGTGTTCGCAGTAATGAGTCTGGATGGAGCCAACCATCCGATCCGTACGCGGTGGGTGACTGTGGGACTTCTGGACAGCAACCAAGTGCACCCGCGGGAGGTGTTCTCCGATCCGATTTCCGATCGGGCGGCCTCGATTCTCGTGGCTCATAACCACCCATCCGGGACACTGGACGCGAGTCCGGAAGATATCGCGCTAACCAAGCGACTGGTGAAGGGTGGGGAGATCCTCGGGATCCGGGTTCTTGATCATCTCATTGTGACCCGGGATGGATTCCTCTCGATGCGTGACAAGGGGCTGCTCTAGTAGCAGCCCCCATTCATCCAGCTTCATCTCTTCGCTGCAGATACCGAAACGTGATAAGGCAGAGCCTATCCTTCCCGGCTTGCCTCCACCGCCTCATCCTCTGCCGGGCCAACAAGTTGGAGGACCTGTCTTCGAGCTAGTTCCTCGAAGTGCTTGGCGATCTGTCTGGGAGCGAACTTGCCCGAGAGGACGACGCCAATCTCCATGTTCAACGATAGGGCGTACTCCGTGAGATTGGCGCTACCAATTAGCGCTCGCTCGCGATCTGCGACGGCGCACTTAGCGTGCAATGTTCCGTGGTGCCCGTGTTTATCTCTCTCTCGTTGCGCCAGCGGCCAAACTAGGAGCTCCGCTGCCGGAAGATCTCTCCTCAGATCCTCGACTGCATCGAATGACAGCTTGCCACCGCTCTCCTGTTCAGTTTCCAGCACCAGCTTGATCTCGACGTCTCGCTCTGCGGCTCTCTTGAGTGCGGAGAGAACTCCCGCAGCCTTGTAGACGACGAAGGAGACGACCCACAGTTCCTTCTGGGCACTCTCGATGAGTTCATAGAGCGCCTGCTCTGTCCGTCTCACTGGTACGGCTTCCGTGCTAGGGCCTGTCCAGATCAGACTCACGTCGGTGCCAGAGCAATTCGCAGTTGCTGCGTGAAGTGACTGCAGCAAGGCGAGTCCGAGAGCCGGTGACTCGATCTGCGGGAATGAGCTCCAGGCGGTGTCTATTGCATAGAGCAGAGTAGAAGAGCGAGCCGTTCTCCCCTTTGACGCAAGCAATCCCCGCATGGACGAGTCTGCATCGGTCAGCAACGCTTCCGCGAGAGACTGAAGGGCCGATGGCGGCAGTTCATGTGCAGCCCTTCCGATTGCCTCATGCAGCTCCGCATACGGGTTCATGCTTTCCTTTCGGCAAAGAATGCCGCATCCTCCGAGCCGATGACAGGCACGAGCAAGCGGCGATCGAGGTAGCGATTCCCCCTCTCACACGATGTTTCGGAGACGAAGGTGCATGCGTGACAGGTGGCACCGTGGAGGCTGCCGTCATTCGATGCGACGTGCTCGGCGCAGAGCGGATCGGAAGCGCAGACTGCCGCGCGGTCGAGGCCTTGCTGGATGAGGCGTCCGAGGTTCTCGGGCTTCCCGAGCTCGACGAGACCTCCAAGCGTTCCATCACTGTCCGCTGCCGCGGTGTAGAGGAGCAGGCCGGCGCGCAACTCACTGTCGCCTGGCTCACTCGCGTAGATTCGCTCCCGGATGCTGGCTGCGTTGTATCCGCACTCCAGGGCGAGCTCTCGAAGCAAGATGTGGGAGAAAGTATGCACCAAAGCGTAGATTCCACCCGGGAAATTGGCGTCGTGGGGTTCGATTCGTCTTGCGACTCTCCACTGGCGATGCCCTGCTGCGAGTTCGGCGATGCGGTCAACAACAGCCGGGCGGTTCAGCCACCCAGTAATGGCCTGGGGTTCGAACTTGAGGAAGATACCCTCGCCACGGACTTCGGTTGCCGGTACCCATTGCGGCGGGTTGACACTGATTGGCGCACGAGGTGGCGGTGTGGCACCGGCGATCCCTTCCTCCGGTGGCTCCACCCGAGTGAATCCGACCAGCGCGTTCACTTCGCGTAGCCTGTCCACGAGAAGCACGGACTTGATCTGTGCAGAAAAGCTGGCAGGGGGCTGAACTCGTCGCGCCGAGAAATCGGGCCAGTCCGTCAGCGGCTTCTCGGCAGTCAGGACATCCCACTCGAGATCCTTGAGATCGACAGTGCCCTCATCCTCGTCTTCTTCGATAGAGCGTCTCTTCTCGATCTCTTGCCAAATGGCATCCTTGGAGTGCTTGAACAAGGCTGGCACGGCTCCAGAGTCCTGGACCATGCCCAAACCGAATTCGAGCTGGCTCTCTTCCTCAATGCGCGACAGCAGGCCCCAGTGGTCTTTGACGAGCTGGGCGAGTTCGTCGCCCTCCGTCGGGATTGCCAGAGCGGACAATGCGACAGGAAACCAGCTATTCGAGGCCCCGAGAAGCACAGGGCGGAGCTCTTCCTCGCACCCTTCCTCGAAGTACTGGAGATGCGGATGATAGCCCCGACAGGCTGGAAGAGCTTCCTTTCCGCGCTCACCAAAGGCTTCAGCCATGGAACGGCGCGATTTGCACTCTGTGCACTCGACCCAGAGGTTCTCTGTCTGGAGAGAGGCTCCTTGCTCGTAGAAGCGGAGTGCCCCTTTGCACTTCGTGGGGCCACGATGCACGAACCACCGCCACGGGAAGTCATCGATGTGCCCATTGCGACATGCAACGAGGAACCTGGCTGGAACGGCCGTGGGCGCTTTCGCCTTCTGGCAGTTGGCATGAACGAAGCGCGTTCGATCAGGCCGGTAGAGGTTTGGCTTGAGCTCGAAGAGCCCTGAATCGTACTCCGCGAGTGTGCCGCAGATCGGGCAACGGAGCCATCGTGGGAATGGGGCGACGGGGATCCCGTCGGAACTGTGACTCGAAGCCGGACTGCCCGGCCCAACATCCTGAGAGACAGGCGGTGAGAGCAAACGCTCTACCTGATGACCAAGCTGCCTCTGCACGGCATTGAGCAGCCTCGGCTCTTCGATCAAGCGCGCTCGCGTGCAATCCCAGGATTCGAGCCCCAAAGCGATTGCGGCAAGATGCGGAAGATCGATCAGCGCACCGGGCCCATTTGACCACATGATCTGACTCGGGCGGGTGTCGCCTAGTCGGACGGACTCAGGCTTCTTGGTCATGACCTTCTCCTTCCGTCGGTTTCGCACGAGGCTTCCAGTCCGGCGGCTTGTGATACAACTTCCTGCCCGGGTCGTAGATCAAGCCCACCCCCGCTTCGACTTCTCGCATCGACGTCGGGACGGTGAACTCATTGGACACTCCAGACCCAGCTGGACTGAGGAGAGGAATCGTCACGCCATCCTTCTTGCCCCGATACCCGAGCTCCGCTCCCGAGGATGTTGCTTTGTCCACCCAAAGATCAATGCGATACTCGGCAGCGTCATCGACGTGGGAGTGCACATCTGGGTTCTCGGTGACACTCCATGCACGGGAGGAAAGGACTCCGCGTGCCTTCTGAGCATCCGCATCGGAAGAGACATCGAGGAGCTCTGCCCCTTCGTTCGGATTCTTCTCGAGTTCTGCGAGCCGAACCATCGAAGCGAGAACGCCTGTGAGTCCCCGGTCGAGCGCCCTCATGGCAAACGGAGTGACCGACTGTGCTTCAACATGCTGATAGAAGGACGCGTGGTAATGCTCGAAGGTCTCGTAGTGCGACAGATCCCTTGGCTTGCTCCAATTGAGCACCGTGCAAACCAGCCCTGGATAGCGGCGCCCGACACGGCTCGTCGCCTGAATGTACTCTGCTGTCGTTTTCGGTTGGCCGTTCACCACCATGAGACCGAGACGTGAGACATCAACGCCGACCGAGATCATGTTGGTAGCCAGGACGACATCGATCGGCCACTGGCCCTCTTCTGGCCGTGGGAAGGGAACATCGAGCCGATCGAGGATGCGTGGGATATCGGTCGAAGAGGCTCGGGATGTCAGTTCTTCGACAGTTCGTACGTCACGCTGAGCTAGCCCGGGGCGCTGCGTGTCGCTGAGTGACACACGGAAGGCACGTGTTCGGACATCGTCTTCCACGAGTCGGCGCATACCTCCGAGTTCTCGGAGGGAGTTGAAGTACCCGAGGAGCGTCATCCATGGGTCGGCAGCTGGGCCGTACTCATCCAGCAGCTTCTGCGCGGCAGCCAGGAACGAAGTGTAGACACGGATGAGCACAGCTGCTCGGGACATCCCCGGCGCGCAGATTCCGAGGTATCGTCTCCCCGGTTTCTCCTCACTGATCGGCCGCTGCAGAGAGAAGAAGTTGTCTTCCACATCGAGCCCATGCGGAGGGAAGATCTCGACACGCCGGAGGAAGACGCCGTGTGCTTGCTCCTTGGCCTTCCGCACCGTCGCGGTCGAGGCAATGATCTTCGGACGCACCGTTGCGTCATTGAGTTGCCAGCTACACAACTCGTCGACAGCCGTCTCGTAGAGCCCGACGAGCGTGCCAAGCGGGCCGCTGATGAGATGGAACTCGTCCTGGATGATCAAGTCGGGCGGTCGCAGCTGGGTGCAATCGATGCGCTTGCACTTGGGAAGGTGTCCCTTCTCGCTGTGATTGCCGCGGCACTTGCCGCTCCGATCGGTTTCTGGCGAGATGAAGCCGTGACGCTCGCACTCGCCGGCCACGCGACCGAACAGCGTTTGCACCTCTCCCTTCCAAGGCATCTGCGCGAACTTGTCGACTGTGCCCACGATCATTGCTGGCAGTACACGGTAGATCTCCTCGTCAACCACGACAATGGGGATCCCTTCGGCAGACTGCTTGCGGGAGAACGGGCACGTTCCCGTCTCGTCAGAGCAGTAAGTCAGCGTTCGACCGATGTCGCCGGGGAAGGGTTTGCCATCCATGTCCCATCCCAGCCTGATCTCTGCCCCGCACCACGGACAGCTCGTCAACTGCTGCGGAGAACCACTCCCTGTCTGCGAGTAGCTGTCTCCCTTGGCGTTTCGGATCGCCTCGATCGCATCCTTCGTGGAGTTAGGCGTCGCGCGTTGGCCGACCCACAGACCGATGCGGAACGGCGTGGAGCCCCAATGCGCTTCGTCCTCGAGCCGGATGACTTCCATCGCGCACATGAGAGCGGACGCGCGTTGGAACTGCTGGATCGTCAGCAGACGGAGCGTGTAGCGCATGATGACAGCGACCCCACGGGTGGCATCCAAGCCTCCGAGCTCTCCCTGGAGTCGCCGGGTGGCCATGGTAAACGCGGCGATCCCGAGATACGCTTCCGTCTTTCCCCCACCGGTCGGGAACCACAAGAGATCGGCGATCGCATGTGCCATATCGGTTCGTTCCGCGTGCTGTGGATCCGCAAGAGAGGGAATGGCCAGGAGGAAGAAGGCCAGCTGGAATGGATACCACGATCGATTGGATGGGACATCGATCGTAGAGAGGTCTGCCGACCCTCCTCGGCGAACGCGCTGGGAATAGATGGTGCGTACGCGCTGAAGTGCCATCGCCCGATTCGCAAAACGGAAGGCGTCGTGAGCACGGTCATCCCTTTCCAGCGTGCGAATGCCTTCCTCGAGACGCGCCTGCGTACGCGCACAGCGCGCCATCGCCTCGCGGGCCTGCACCTCAAAACCGGCAAGGTCTCCCGCATCGATCCTTGACTGCTGATCCGCGATCCACTTGCCGTAGGCTGTGGGCAAGATGCTCAGGGTCTGGATCAGTTCAGCTCGATCGAGCGCAGCGAGTTCGTTCATGTCGAGAACGAGGCTCTCGAAGGCTGGATTGTCTTCTCGTGTAGGAATCTCGGTTCGTGCCACGTCGTAGCTCGGCATGACGGCGGTCCGGATTTCGGTCGCCCGATCGCGATCGTCAGAGACCTCGACATGCACGGCAACACCGTGTCCGACGGCGAACTCGACGCGATCGCGATAGATCATGGCAAGTGCGGCTCGCTCTTCGTCGAGATCCCCTTCGGTCCCGGGTCTACGCCTGAAGACGGCCCCGCCAGCACGATCCCGGACTGCCAGCTCGGGCTGGAAGAGCCAGGCCACATCCTTGTTCTTGCTCGGCTCTTCTTGATCGTTCACCAAGAAGAGCGTGACGATCGTCTCGCCTGCGGCGGATGGAGCACGGACGATCGCTTGGATAGACACATCCGATCGCTGCGCATCAGGGATCAGCGGGCCATGCTTTGCGGCAGTGAGAGGGAGAACGATTCGTCCGCCGGCAGGTTGCCGTTTCCAAACCGTCTTGGCTGCACCGCTCTCTGTGATCTCGTCCTCACTCTGCGTACGGGTGTAGTGGCCCCACGCGGCTTCGACTTCGAGCTCCGTCGTGTCGGAGTCCACGCAGAACGTCATCCCAAAGGACGATGGCATGAGCGATGTGCTCGGCACCTGTTCTTCCTCGGGATCTCCGTCTTCCGAGGATGCGCTCCCTTCAGGAGTGCTCTGGTCTCCAGCCGTCGCATCTGCGACAACCCGCTTGGGTGCGAGCTTGCCGACGAGGTATCGATCGCGAACCGACGTGCCAATGATCTCCTCTTCAGGACCATCGCACGGTCCGAGGAGGTCGGCCATGACGACGCGATGGAGTTCGTCTCGCAGTTCGCTTTCGCTGGCACCATTCGCCGCCACTTCCGCGGTTTCGATATCTCCTTGCATCAGCTCCCCTTCATTCCGTCGTCCCTAGTCGACCCGCTTGTGCCCGCTCTGGCAACTCGCCTACTTGCTTCATCTCACTTCTCACGGCTGTCTGCCTCGAACCGACTGCAGTTCAAGCTTGCGAGACGGCGCAAGAGCTCTTCTCTAGCTGGTTCCGAGATTGTGTAGCGCGTGTTACTTCCTGCGGGTAGATAGCCAACCGAATGGAAGTTGTGCTCAAGCTGTATGTCATCCCAGCCATATGCCTGGATGACAGCCAAGTCCAGGAGGCATATGCGAGCTCTGAAGTCCGTGATGTCTTCGTCATTGCATGAAGCGTCGTTCACGAGATTCGCGAGGGCAGTCAGCCCGATCTGGCGGCCTAGGAGAAGCGAATCTCTGGCACGGCGGAACTCCTTGCCAACGCTCTCAAGCAGCGACATCGCCTTGGCCATTGGAAACGCGAAGTTCATGAAGCACGTTCTGGTTCCGTATCGGAGGTCCGCCTTAAGCTTCCCGCCGTAATGCCACGCATGAGCGAAGTGCACGCTGCTTTGCAGGACCGCGAAGAGACCATGCTCCGCACGGGCAACAACGATTACTGCGTTGTCGAAGACGCAACGCGAGGGAACGAAAGCGAAGGCGTTCGTACTGCTGACTCTCGATATCGCGAGCACTTCCTTGGTGCTGGGTTCGCACGGATCTCCTTCGAAGAAACCTCCCATCCCGATGGCCTGGTAAAGCCCTTTCGCGGAGGCTTCGTACGTCCACCACCGCTCGCACAGTGCTGGCTTTGTCTGTGCAATGGATTCGCGGTGCGGCCGTACCCGTTCCTCGACAATCCTATACGCCTCAGGGTATTGTTGGGCTCTCTCGATGGGCCAGTTCCAGAAGCAGACTGCATAGCGACTAGCCTCGTGTGTCGGGCATGCGTTGAGGTCTCTCCCAACCAGGAAAGGCAACACAACCTCTTGGTAGGATGCCTCAGTACGCCTCAGAATGCTCTCAGCCTCCTCAGTGTCGAGGAAGAAGCCATCGCCATTCGGGATGACACCAAAGAATGCAATGCCCTTGTTCTCCTTCAACAGTCGGACTTCCCCGAGTGACTCAGTAGTCAGGTATGCAGTGATCTCCGAGGTCTCCTGCTCGTCTAGGTGGAACTTGCCTCTCCATCTGGACCGCGCGATGTGGATTGTGCACACGTATACATTGGCTCCTCCTGGCCACTTCGCCTTCGTGAGAGCTCGGAATATCGTGCCTCCCTTGCCCAGTACGTGCTCAAGACTCGCTCCGCGCGTCTCGCCCTCGCGAATCGAGGACGTGCTGAGGTAGCCCATGCATCCTGAGTCTCGCATCAGTGAGAAGGCGCGCCTAAAGAAGTGGGCGCACAGATCCGCGTTCTTGCTCCCCCCTACGCTTGAGCCCGCAATGAAGCTGTTGTAGTCCGCTCCCAGACGTGCTGACACGTACTTCCCGAACATGAATGGCGGATTGCCGACTACAGCATGGAACCCGCCTTCAGAGAACACCTCGGGAAATTGGACCGCCCAGTGGAAGGGCCGCCTTGGCTTGAGTGCTTCTGGGCAATCAGCATCCAGCGCCTCTCGGGCTAGTGAGGCTAGCTTCACTCCCTCAGCCTCATTCCCTGAGAGCCACGCCTCGATACGTCCCGCAGCATCGACCAATGCTTGATCGCACTTCTTGGCCGTCTCCCCGGCCGTCGAGAGAAGAACTCCACTCAGAGAATCCGCAATGAGTGCCGTACGCTCGAGCGCTTCCTCAGCTTTGGCGTTGAGCTTCTGCATTCGCCGAACGTCTTCGATATCGAGGATCTCGATCTCCCGGATCTCCTGCCTCAAAGCGAGCGTCCGATCAAGAGCCTCTCGAATGGCTGGTTTGGGGTCGAAGAGTGAGGTGTGTAGCTTCTTCCCCTCTTTCGGATCGGCATGGAAGTAGAGCAGTTGATCGACGTCGTCGATCCCGAGCAAGCTATCACCGCACTTCATGTTGTGATCGAGGAAGGCAAACGGCCGGCCCTTCGACATCGTGATGAGCCAGATCGAGAGCTTGGCCAGTTCGACGGCCATCGGGTTGATGTCGACACCGTAGATGCATCGCTCGGCGATCAGGCGCCGCGCAGTCAACAGTCGCTCATCTCGATCAGGCGGAAGAAGCTCCTGTCCCCGGCCATCCTCGATCGGCTGCCCATCAGCCAGGATGGCAAAACCGCCAGCTTCCGCAGCTTCCCAGGATTCCACGAGGCGTTCGCCCAGCCAGCGGCAGGTCTGCACGAGGAACGCTGCCGAGCCCATGGCCATGTCGCAGATCTTCAGATCGAGGAGTTCCGAAGGTGACCGCAACACCCACTCCTCCGCAGGCTTCCCGTCGGCAGGCCCCTCATAGACCAGTGGCTCCAGCGTATGCTGGACGATCGGTTCGGTGAGGACCTTCGATGTGTAGTGGGTGCCGGACTCCCTGCGCTCGGTTCCTTCGGTGACCATGAACGCGCCATCTTGGTAGACGACCGGATACCCCCACACGTCGTCCCGCAACAAAGCGTGGAACGGCGCCACGCGAGCGGCCAGATCCTCGTCGTTTGCGCAGGCGACTAAGAGCCGCTGCCGGTCTTCGTCGGAGGGCTCTCGCTCAAGTGCGTTCTCAAGTGCGCTCTTGGAGCGCTTGGTCTCCGTCTTCAGGTACGAGACGAGCTCGTCGATCCCCTCGGCCATCTTGGATTCGAGATCCTCGAGCGCCAATTCGGGTTCCTTGCCCTGGGCCCCAGAGAGTCCGAGCGTGACTTGGTCCACTCGAATCGCGACGTGATCGAGGAGGCCCTCATAGACGTGGCCGATCTGCTCGATGTCGAGCGCACGGAACGAGAGCTGGCGTGCACTACCTCCCGACATGCGCAGCACCTGCAACGATTCGAGCAGATGGAGCACGGTCCGATTGTCGATCGGCAGAGGGTGCGCAGGCGTATCAATCCAGGATGTGCCTTCTTCCCGTCCTTCGAGGAATGGATATCGATCGGGATCGAGAAGGCTCCCTCCGAGCGCCGGCATCAACAGCGTCTCGTGCTGGATTCCGCCGAAGATCGCACGGAACGTGCTCAGAAGACGTGCCCAGGCATCGAAGCGCCGCTCGACAACCTCCAATCCGATCTGGTCTGCTTCCTCCCGCAGCTTGCATCGCAGCGTCGATACCGCGTAGTGCGCATCGTAGACAGGATCCCCGAGCAACAAGAGCCCCCGCTCTTCGGCGCAGAACAGGAAGACGAGCCGCATCATTACCGTCAGTGCTGCGTCGTAGAGCTGCCTCGGAGAGACCCCCTTCAGTAGCTCACGATTCCGTGTGATATCCGCGCGATCGAGGGATTGGACAAGGAGCTCGACCGCCTGGCGTACCTGGGTTCCCAATCGGTCGGTTACTTCTTGCTGATGCGCGACCGATTCTGTGAGCATAGCTTCCAGCGTGTCCGTTTCGGCGACCCCGAAGAAGCGTCGAGCGCCGAGTAGTGCTTGGAATGCACGGAGCGTGAGTGTTTCCTGGTTCCAGAGCGATGCGAACCACGATGCGTACCCGGCCGTCTCTCCGACCGGCGCATCGACGAGCATCCATCGTTCTCCGTTGGTGATCAGTCCGAGACGAACTCCAGTATTGCGACAGAGGAGGGTCATGCGTTCCTGAGGCGAAGCCGACCATTCTCTACCTGCGATGGTCCCATCCAGCTCTTGCGAGGCGGGGTACACATGGATGAGCAGCCTGGGCCTCGGTGAAGAGCCCGCGACGTCCGCCAGTATCAGATCAGGGATGATTCGTTCTCTGTGTTCCGCGACATGCACGGACAGGTCTTCTGGAATCCGATCCCCCGTCAGGAGATTCTCATCTCGATAGCCCAGCGTCTCTCTGAGGACGAACTGGATCCAGGCGCCGTGTACCTCATCCGCATCGTGAGAATGCTTGCGCTGACTCTCTGCCCACTCCTCGCGTGCCGAGGCAAGGCGGTGTGCATGCTCTCGATCGAGCGCATCCATCCCCTGTGGGAAGACACGATCGAGAACCGGCGTTGTCAAGAACGGACCGGAGTGCTCGATCAGCTCAAGGAGCTCGTCGTGGATCCTCATCGGCTCACCTCCTCGTCAGAAGGGATGAGGAACGCGATCGCCACAGGGAAGGTGTGAGCCGTAATGTCCTGGTATCGTTCCTCGATGAGGTCGGTCTCCTTCTCGATCTCCTCGGGGATCTCGGCGACGCGCACCTCTAGACTGCTCGTGTTTCGTTCCAACTGGAGCTTCTCCTCTGACGTCCAGAGGGCGAGTTGCTCTGCTTCTGGAGGCTTCATCTCGCGCAGGATCGATTCGCGGAGTTCTTCGAGCAGAGAACGAATGTCGGAGATCTCCTTCTCCTTGCGCCGTTGGAGTGCATTCTCGATGTACTGGAGACGATCTCTGGAGCGCGCCTCAGCTGCCTGGAAGACACTGCTCTCGAATCGTTCCCATTCCCCGGCCAACCTCTTCGCAGTCGGGTCTTCGCCCACGATGGGCCTCGCTGCATCGAGGAGCTCTTCGAGTCGCGTGATGTTGAGTCGAGCGAAGCGACCTTCGCGGACTTGCCCACCGGAGATCGTCAGTTCCTCATGCAGACGCTGTGATGTCCCTCCGGTGACGAGCAGGCGCGACCACACTACGACAACGGGTTCCTTCTGCAGGGAAGTGGGGATCGTGTACGCCGTCACGCGATGCAGTTTGCGAACGTCTTCGAGCGACCACACCTCGGCCCTGAGGAGCTGCAAAGCCATCACGACCAGGCGGTGGTTCAAGTGAACGAGGACGATGTCATCGCGCCCTTTCGCTACCTCGTGATCGAAGGTAATCGGTCGTTGGACTCCTGTGTGGGGATGTGCAAGTCCTTCGGTGCATCGCGCCCAGGATCCTTGCAGCGCTGGCATCTCGAAGACCTTCCCTTCGGGGAAGCCCTGGCGTTTGAGTGGCCTCAGCGAAGGCTGCCCGGCCAACTCGAGAGCCGTTTGCACGGCAATTCGGATGTTCTCTGGCGAGAGGTGGAGACCGTCTCGTGTTTCGCTTAGCCGCTCGTGAAGCCGCTCGACTCGTTCCTTGATCCGTCTCTCGATCGGAAGCTGCCTGCGAATCTGCTCGGCCTCGCGCTCGGCACTCTCCGTAGCGAGTTGCGTCCGCCCCCCGAGCATGGCCTGCTCGACCTGCCGCGCAATCACCGGACCGACGCTTCCGAGGTCTGTACGGATCGACTCGACCTTCCGCGCAGCGATCATCAGGAATTCCAGATCACCTTCTATCTCCCCAGTACGCGTCGTGGCATTCAGCGATCGCTCTTGATAGCCGGCGCCTACGGGGTGCCAGATGTGCACCTCTTTCGAGCGCTGACCATGCCGGTCGATCCTTCCGTTTCGTTGCTCCAGGACATTCGGATTCCACGGGATCTCGAGATGGATCATCTTGCTGCAGTGGTTCTGGAGGTCGATTCCCTCGGATGCTGCATCCGTGGCCACCAGGATGCGAACCTGAGACTCGTCCGGACTTGCCTGGAAAGCGGCCTTGATGGCCTCCCGCTGGTCGTGATCCATGCCTCCGTAGATCTTCATGAGACGTTCTTCACCGCCGAACCCATGCTGCGTTAGGATTTCGACCAGCCACTTCTGCGTCGCCCGATACTCGGTGAACAGAATGGCGCGCTCGTCAGTCCATTCGCCCTTTCGCTTGATTTGCTTCTCAAGCCATTCGAGGATGGCCTGTGCTTTGGAATCGGCTTTGTCTCGCGCCGTCTCCGCCCATGTCTGCATCTCGTCGAGAAGCGCCGTCTCGCGGTCGCTCAGCTCGATGAACGAACGCGTCGCCTCAGTGACGGCTTCTCCTTCCGCCTCATCGCGTTGCGTGTCATCGGCGTAGTCTTCTTCTGTCTGCTTGATCTTCCGACGGAGGATACGTTCGTCCATCTTCGAGTCCTGCTTCGCAATCCCCTTGCTTAGCGTCTCACGGTGTTTCTCCAGGGTTGCTGCGAAGGCTGCTGGTGACGAGAAGAGACGCTTCTTGAGCAACTTGAGCACGAAGTCTGTTGCGAATTCTCTGCGGCTCCCAGAGCTAGCGTCATGACGCAGTTTGCTGTACACGACCAGTGCCGCGTGGATCCGCCGTTCTTCATCCGTGTATTCGATCTCTAGCGGTTCGAGGACACGCTTGGGGAAGACGGGGTTCCCCTCTTCGTCGACGATGTCGGACTTCAGTCGTCGAACCATGGTCCGTGCCAGGTTTTCCCCATCGGGCGGAATCCCAAGGGCGAAACGTTGGTTGTCGAGGATCGAGAGAAGAGCGGTGAAGGATTCACGGTAGCCATTGTGCGGGGTCGCGGTTAGGAACAGGCGATGCTCGAAGTGGGGTGCGATCGTGCGGATTGCCTGCGTCCTCAGACTGTCGATGGCATAGCGTCCTGATCCTGCTGGTGCAACGTTGTGTGCTTCGTCGACGATGAGGATGTCGAATCGTCTCGGATAGCCGGGGATGACGGGGAGGGCATCCTTCATGAGTCGGAGAGGGATGTCGTTCTTCAGCCAATCGATCGACGCAATCAAACGCGGGAAGGATGTCCACGGATTGGTGTGAATCCCACGGGCCCTTCGGAGCTGTCGCAAGTACTCTGTGTTGACGATGCGGAAGTCGAGCCCGAACTTCTCTCGCATCTCCGTTTGCCACTTGTCCTGGAGCGATGCTGGACAGACGATGAGGATCGAACGAGCTCGGTGTCGTAGAAGCAGCTCCTGCACGACGAGTCCGGCTTCGATCGTCTTTCCGAGTCCGACATCGTCTGCAATCAACAAGTTGGCGCGTGCCATGTCGAGGGCTCGAACCAACGGTTCGAGCTGGTAGTCCTCGATCGAGATTCCGCTACGGAATGGAGCCTGCAGGTTCAGAACGTCTGCATTCGTCGCGGCTCCCCATCGGATAGCATCGAGGAACGCTTCGAGTTTCTGAGGCTCGTCGAACCCTGTCGGGGAAGGCAGACCCGCCTTCTCGAGAACCCGCGCCCCGGGCTCGATCTCCCAGATGACGCGAAGCTCCTCGCCGAGTGCGTCTTCCTCAATGGAAGAGAGCGTGAGCAGATGCTGCTTGCGAGCGATCGCCTCCGAGCCGGTCCGAACAGGCATACCAGACGCTTCGACATCGCTCACGATCCATTGCCGGCGGCGGACTTCGACGAGTTGGCCTTGCTCCGGTACTACGCGAAGCTCTTCGCGCATTGTGGCGGTCAAGCTCGAACCTCCAGTTCCGCACCACGCATCTCATCCAGACAGCGCGCTTCGTGCTGCATCAGCGCGGTCATGAAGTCTGGAGGGTATCTCAGCTTGCTTGCAGCAAGCCGGCTTCGGAACCCGGTCACTGCACGGTGCGAGAGAGGTCTTGTTGGGAAGCGGAGGAACTCCTGAAGGCCAGAGCATGACCGCCTGCAGGGCCATGGTGTCGTGACAACTCCCGTCCTGCTCTTTCCAGGTCCGCCAAACGCTGCACTGGGCCAAGGTGCCTCATCTTCAAGCTCACGACCTATGAACCCGTCGCGGCTGGTGACGTCGCACAGTCTCTTCCCAATCCACTCTGAGACGGCAACACACACAGCGTTTCCGACAAGGCGCCACCGCTGTCGTGGGGACGTCACGGCCTCAGCAGGTTGTGTCCAGCCCGCTGGGAAGCCCTGAAGACGCTCAGCATCGCGAATGTCTGGCGTGGCAATCCTGCCGTCAGTGAACCAAATGGCTGGTGCGGATGGAATGCTCCTTCCGGACCCGCCCTTGATCGGAGGAACAGCATCGACAGCCCACCCGAGGCCCCTGTTGCCTTCCGTCCAATAGAAACCATACGGACATTGAGAGGACGTCCCTGATTCTTCCGGCGCGACCCCAGGATCCAGAAGCACCGATCCCGGGTCGAAGTCTCGGCTTGCTAGTAGGAAGACACGATTCCTGCGCTGAGGCACGCCGAAGGCTCTCGCGTCGAGAACACGATAGGCCCACTGGTAGTCGAGTGACTCGAGCTTGCTGGTCAGGAAACGCATGCCTTGACCTTTCTCAAGATGGAGCATGAAGGGAACGTTCTCGATCAGGACGCTATTCACGTCGCTCTCTGCCAGAATCCGGAATAGGTGGGAGACCAAACGCGACTTCGCCCCGTTGATTCCGTTGGCTCTTCCTGCCTGAGATAGGTCCTGGCAGGGAAACCCGGCCGTCACAAGGTCGATGTCACCAGGCAAGCATTCGAGCTCACGCACATCGGGGTGGATGAGCACATCCGGGAATCTCTTTCTCAGTACTGCACTTGCTGCTGGATCGCACTCACAGAACATCGCTGTCCTGTGGCCAGCTTTCTCAAGTCCCAGCTCGAATCCGGCCACGCCGCTGAATAGACTGGCAACTATCATTTCGTCAGGCACCCGTCCTCACGTCCACAGCCTCGGCTACACGTCTTGCCGCCTCTTCAGGATCCTCGTGCTCCCAGATTCGCACGACCGTCCAGCCGACCTCCGTCAGGTGCTGATCGGTCTTGCGGTCACGATGCACGTTTCGCTGCAGCATACGCTTCCACCACTCTCGGTTTGCCTTGGGCAGAGTGCCGTGCCTCGGGCAGTCGTGCCAGAAGCATCCATCTATGAACACAGCCACCTTTGGCCCCGAGAAGACAAGATCCGCCCTCGTGCGAAGCGCCTTGATGGGGCGGCAATCGACCCTGTACCTATAACCGCGTGAGTGCAAGATTGAGCGAATAGCAAGTTCTGGATGCGTATCCCTCTGTTTCTGCGCAGTCATCCTCTTCAACGCCGATGGTGATGATGCTTCAGGCTTGTCCGATTTGCCTGTGGAAGGGATGTCTGTGTCCACTCTGTCCTCGCCTCCCGGGTTTCCTAGGTGATTCTAACACACGGTGCGCATCTGTGAAAGCCGACCTTGGTGACGCACTACATCCCATCTGGAATCCAGCAGGTCAGTACCGAAAGGTATATAAGCGTCTTCCCCCATCTCTGTCTATACGGCGGAGGCTCCCACACGAGAAACACCGCACCGAACCATTGATCGGATGCCCGCTGGCCACATCATACGAATGGTTCGGTGCTTGTCGGTGTTCCGGCATCCTTCTCGCCAAAGCATGAAGAGCCTCGCCGTCGTAGTGATCAATATGACAAACAACGATGAGACACTCAGGAAGCGAATTGAACAACTCAAGGTCGACAGCGATCTTAGCATCGACAATCGACGAGCCATTCTCGTCTTCCTCGATGAATGCGCCGCCGAAGGCCTAAGCACCGTTCGGCAACTCAAACACATATCAATGCTGCGGACAGTGGTTCTCCGTTTCAGCCCAGCTGGGTTCTCACTCCGAAACGCAGCGGAGACAGATCTCAAGCATGTGGTCGCAGCAATCAACCGCTCCGATCTTGCAGAGCCAACCAAGGTCGATCTTAAGGGCTGCCTCAAGAAGTTCTACAAGGTGGCGAATGACGGCGTCCCTCCTGAGAAGATCAGGTTCATCAGGGCAACGCTCAGCAAGCCCACGGCAGTCACTCGCGATGATCTCTTCAGTCCGGAGGATGTGAGGGCACTGATCTCGGAGATGAGGAATGTCCGGGACAAGGCGTTCACCCTTGTGTTGTATGAGTCGGGAGCACGTCCAGGCGAGCTCTTGGCTTGCAGAATCTCAGACGTCCAGTTCAAAGAAGAGGGTGACTTCATCTCTCTGCAGGGCCTCAAAGGAACTCCTGATAGGACGAACCAGCTGGTCGAGTCGGGGCTATTGCTGAGGGAATGGATACGATCACACCCATGCGGCGGCGATCCACTGCGTCCGGCGGATCCCACAGCACCGCTCTGGGTGAAACTCGAGCAGACGAGCTGCGCCAACTGCGGGGTAGCTTCGCAATTCCACGCAATCAGAGGGTGCTCAGAGTACCGCCCGCGTGACGTGGAGCGTGCTCGCTACGACGGCATCCGCATGAGTTTCAGGCGAGCCTGCGCAAGAGCCAATATCAAGAAGCGGAGGCTGAGGATGTACTCATTAAGACACTCTAGGATCACTGAAATGTCGCAGTTTCTTAGCAATCAGCAGCTTTGCAAGTTCGCCGGGTGGAGGCCCGGCAGCGGGCAATTCGAAGTGTATGTGCATCTTACGAATGAGGATGTCAACGAGGCCATCCGTAAGCGTTTCAGACTAGGCGGGGAAGTAGTCGACCAA
>Ga0272444_10002447_pt1 | contig 17171 bp, 3 predicted proteins | sample SSMForm13_FD_201033 | JGI IMG/M metagenome (GOLD analysis project Ga0272444, IMG submission 201033) | Marine sediment archaeal communities from Little Sippewissett salt marsh, Falmouth, MA, United States - SSM-Form-13 | ecosystem: Environmental > Aquatic > Marine > Wetlands > Sediment ...
GTATTGTTAATAGCCATATATATGAGTTGTTTTTCACATTATTGTGATCAATCGGCAATAATCTCTACTTCAAGAACTACACGGCGATTGATCAGACGACCTTCCGGTTCATCGTTGTCTCCAACCTTCTCTTCACGCCAATAGCCCTGTTCCCAATATCTAACAGTCATAGGATTTTTGTCGGCCATTCCTTCATAACTCAAATCTACTCTGTGCTTTTTCAACCAATCGTCCAGCTGCTGCTGAGATTCAAGCTCGAGAGCTTCTATCATTGCCCAGCGAAGAGCTTTGTACTCTTTCTCCGCTCTTTGTAATGATAGTTCTTGATTAGCTTCGTCTGAACCAACCACATCGGTATGACCGAGAATCTGAGCTTTAATTCTGGCATTCGGGCCGAGATATGTTGCTCTCTCTATCAGATTAGCAGCGAGTGCTTCGATTCTGGCTTCGAGATATTCTGATACAGCTTCTGCTTTTCCAAAATTGAAGTTTATCAAGAACATTTCTTTACGTTCTTCCTGCTCGCTAAGCGAAATTGAAAGAGGATCTGAAACTGCCATAAGGGTTTGTCCATATTTATCTTTTGCATAAACCTGTACATAATAGCGCTTATCTGGGTTGGGTGGTTGTCCTAAATCACCAAGCCAATTCCATTCAATTTCCTCGGGGACTTCTTCAGTACCGGTAGCTAAAGTGGCAAATGGCCTTGAAGATTCTTCTTCCATGACTACTACAGCGAAACTATCCAGTCCGGCTTCAGCATCGATATCTCCAATTGTGATTGTGTTTGTACCAAAATCTGCAAATTCAATTCTCTCTCTGGTAGAAGTTGCCCCTCTTGGCCTGAATACAAGAGCATCCGCAGAAAGACTTACTTTAACTTCCGGAGTCACGAGTCTATCTTCGGAAGCCAACACTAATAGCCTTTCTCTTAACCATGCTGGAGCCCACTCTTTGATAATATCTCTCAATTCAACTGCTCTCTGATGAGCTTTGCTGAGAGCATCTTCTTCTAAAGCTGCACTTTTCCCATTGAAAATGACCATGATATCCTGATTTGATTTTAGATAATCCATAACATCGGTAAAGGCCTGTTTGCATTCTTCACGGTCTTCTCTGGATGGTCTGATTTCGAAATCTGGATAATCATAAACTCCTAAGTTTTGTGGAGCACATTCTTTTCCGGGAGCACAAACATCAGCGAATATCTCTACTCTGCGATTTTCCTCTCTTATCATTTCGATATCTTCGGATTGACTGGATTCAGAATCTACTCTAGGCTTACCCATCGAATAGCCTTCTCTAATAACTTCGATTCGATTAGATGGTACTCCCAATTCGACCAGGCGATCTTTTATGTTTTGAGCACGTTGAATCGCTAATTGTCCTCCTCCACTTTCCTCGGTTTGTGGATCATAGTAACCGTAGAGTATCAATGAAGTACCTGGATTTTTATTCAAACGGTCGGCGTAGGACCTGAGTGTAGGATCGAAACGGCTCAAGCTGAACTGGGATTTATTTTCCTGAAAATGTATAGAAGGGACCACTGGAATCTCTTCGTTTACTCTTGATACGGTAGAGATAATCAATTCATTTTCGGCTAATTGTATATCTCCACCACTTGGAGGATTGAAACATGCAACTTCGAGGGTTGCTGTATTATTTTCATAATCTTCCTCGAGAACCTCGTGATGAATCTCCGGAAATTTATTGCCATAGTCGTTGGCTGAAATATACAATTCGTAAGCTTTGCTTTCCTGTGGAACCCAGGGAATCGTAACATCGATATCTTCGCCGGATTTGAGTTCATCTACCTTAATTTCTCCAACAATCTTTGATTTTCCGTCTTCGACATAGAAAAGACTTACAGGGAATTTTTTAGCATCCATAAGACCTACATTAGATATCGTCGCAAAAGCATAGGATGTATCTTTTACAGAGACAATCTCCTGATCGGGTTTAGCAGTTTTGGGATCGACTGATATATCAGTGATAACTCTGCGCGGTTTGGCCATACCTATATTTACGGTTACCTTGTGAGTTTGACCAATCTCCGTTGGGGCATCGATTGGAATTTCGACCGAATAGTCAAACCCTAAATCCCAATTAGATCGAGTTCTAAATGAAACACCCAATGTAGCCATATCTCCGCTGTATCCAGCTCTGGCTCCGACCATATCATTTACAAACCACGATTCAAGCCCAAAAGAGTAACTCATCTCATCCGAAACAGTTTCCTCTGAAGTTACAGGTATCTCGATTTCGGCAACAGGCGTAACATAATCGAGGATATCAACGGATAATCCCGATCTGACCTTTCGAGTCATCTTTCCGCCTGTAGCGTTTCCGCGAAGCGAAATGTCTGGTTCATTTAGATTATATCCTTTAACCCCGAGAGATACTGGCCCATATTCAGCCAACAATCCAACATCAGCACCGTAAGAGAATTTCGATTCACCATTTCTAAATACAGGATCGTTCGGATCGAAATCTTCAGAGAATCCTACCCTGTTATAATCAATACGCAAAAGATTAGCATTTATCGCCAATCCAATGCGAGCTTTATTGCCTTTTCGCCATAACTCTCTACCAATAACTAAAGATGCATTCTGTTGTCTATATATATCGTGGCTGAAATATGTTACTCCAAGACCATAGAAGAATCGATTCCATGTAAAAGGTGAGAAGAAAAGCGAGCCCTCCTGAATACTGCCAATATTTTGTCCGGTAAAATATCGGGTATAATTACCAGATAACTGACTCCTTCTTAATCTCATCAAACCAGCTGGATTAGCAGATATTGAGTTCACATCATCTCCAACAGCAAGATAGGCACCTCCCATACCAGTAGATCTTGCACTCTGAAGAAGAATTTGATCTTGAGCGTAAACTGTTCCAAGTAATCCCATGAGGATTACAACCAATGAAATTATGTCCAAATAGCGTCTTTTAGACAGTGGCATTACCACTCCTTTCGGATATCCTTATCTGACAAGCGTAATCGTTCCTCCGCAGGAAGATTGGCCGTCAGAGTTTTTTATAATATAGAGATATATATCTGGCTTCATAGGCCTGCCATAATTATCCTTTCCATCCCAACTCCACTTGCCTATACCTTCCCCGCTTCTAATCATTTTTCCAGATTGATTATATATCTTAATTTCAGCTTGTTCTTTAATTCCAGTGTAAATTGTAACTTCATCGTAATAACCGTCGCCATTGGGGCTAAAAGGTTTTGGAAGTGCAACACAACCATCTTCAACCATGAAATAATAGAACTCGATAGGTTCGCTAATACGATTGGGAGTTCCATAATCCGGGGTGTTGTCCTCGAGCGATGTAATACTTATCAATATTGAATCAGGCGCTTTATAGGTCAACCCTAACGAGAGTATATCAATAATAAGTCTATTGTCGATATATTCAATGTATTCATCCCCCGTATTATATTCGATATTATCGATAGATAATTCAATCGATTCCAGATTGACTCCGGAAATATTATCGGCAAACATCAGCTCGAAAACATCCGGCAGTTCAGTCAGATTCGATTCTATTTCGGGATAAGCAGAAACAAGCTCAGGCGCTTGAAAATCTGTGGTGAAAGCGCCCAAAGAATTAGTGGTGCTGTTTCCAAGCTGATCCATTCCAGAAATTGAAATCTCGTATTCGCAGCTATTTTGCCATTGGTTATTATTACTATATATAATGGTGTCACCGTGTATCTGCATAGAAGGATGATACAAGTTTTCATCGCCAATAGATAGAACCAGAGATTCACAATTAAGTCCATCACTGTCGGTAACCAAAATTCTTATTAGCTGATTAGTAACGTGAGTTATCGAGCCGTTAGCTGGTTCCAATAAAGTGAAAACCGGACCTTCGCCAGCAATTGTGAAATTCCATGAATAATCGAGAGTATTTGGGCCGCACTGTTGAGCGTTATCCGGTAAATGTAGATCCACCGAAGTTAGTCCGTCAAGATTGAAACCGGATAGATCGACAATAATGGTATCGTTATACAAATAAACTTGTGGATCCGAATAATCCAATAGTATATCCCCTATTTCGATAATCATGTTCTCTATGTCCAAACCGGAGATCTCATCGAGTCCGTATATCTTGAGTTCGAGGCCATTTGGAGAAACGAGTTCTCCTTCATGGGGATAAACATATGCAATATTTGGATTAGAATAATCTATATTTAGAGTGAGATTAAACTGTCCTAAAGCATTTCCAAGCGTGTCTTTGATCCCCAAAATGGATATCTCTCGATAGCCTTCGTCTATAGAATTCTCTGGGAAAGCAATAATGACTTCGCCCATCGATAATGATATTCCATTGTAAGCATCGACAGCTTGAGAACCACATATAGCGCGAGCATGATCAACATTTATTCCATGTTGGGTTTCGATATCCAGAACGATTTCCAGTGGATTACAGGCAACATAATCATCCGCAGAAGGCGAACTTGCAGTGACAGTAATACTCGATGGGTCATATTCAAGATGAAAACAGCTTGTATCTATATTTGGGCAAAGGTCTGCGTTATCCTGCGATATCAAACAAATCTCGATATCCTCAGACCATTGAATTCCTGCGATTTTTGGATCAAATTCAACGATAGAATCCTCATAGCGAATAGCTGAATTGGGAGTTTCAAATGTATTCTCGCCAAGAGAAATAATAATCGAATTTTCATTAACACCAGAAGGACTATCCTCAATCTGGAATAGGATTTTCTGAGATGGACCTTCGATTTTCCCTGATTCGATTGGTGAAAACAAACTTACCGAAGGAGGGTTAAAATCGAAATTGAAATAACCACCAATAGGCTCTGTAATATGATTTCCGCTGCTATCGGCAATGTCTAATACCGCAACAGAACAGGGTGAATTATGAGTAAACCTTGAATTGCTTGTAGAAAACTCAATAATATCGTATGAAAAAGAAATATCAGGTGAGTCAAACGATATTGTGTCATTGTTTGCAAGAATCACAATGCTGGTTGGATCGATGCCCTGTTCATCCACAGCAGTGAATTCAAATGTGATCGGATCACAACCGCAAATTGATCCATTGATCGGGGTTAAAAGATTAACGATTGGTGCGGCCTGATCTAAAGTAAATGTCCAGCAAGTATCGATATAATTGAATCCGCAGCCGATTGCTCTATCTGCAATTCGCGCGCATATTTCGGTTTCGCCAACTGAAATATCACCAAATAAATGGGTGGGAACCGCAAGATTTGTACCGTCGAAAGTTAATCCGTGAGGTTCATCGATTGCAATTCCACCAATCGAAATCCAGCAATTCGAGATATCTATTCCAGCACCAGAATCATTGCTTTGAATCGAAATCAAATATGGTGCTTCAGAGAGAACTGCATCAGCTTCGGGAGTCAAGCTCTCGATGACAGGTGGTTGATTGTCCCAATGATATCTTAGATCGATTGGTGTATCAGTTCTGTTGCCGAAAATATCTTCTATTGCATCGATGTTGATATCGATTTCAGTGGAAGGAAAATCTACTCTTGGAATTTTAAAATGAATACTATCGTGATGGAAATGACAATAATCTCCACCGAATTCTATTGGAATTCCATCGATTATAGGATTAATCGACTCGAACTTAATTCCTTCTTCATCAATAAGAAAGAACCATATATTTAAAGTATCACAAGATACATAAGAACCATTATCGATATTGGGAGGTCCCACAAAGGGAGGTGTACATGGAATATCTACTCGCCAAGAATAATCATCAAGAAGATTTGGTCCGCAACCCGTGGCAAAATCGGCGACACGAACATCGATGCTAATAAATGCGCATCCTTCCAATGATAGGCCAAGGTCCATTGGAGAAAACGAAACTGTATCGCCGGAGATATCGAGCTCTGGGCTATGGAGATCCATGGTAATCGAGCGACCGTCGGTTTCAAGACTGACAATTAATGAATCGTAATTGACTCCCGAAATATCGTCGTTGGTAATGAAGCTAACATTATCATCGAGGTTGTGGAAAACCATGTCTTCCGGAGAAATTGGAGTAACATAAGGTTCGGCCCTATCGATCTGACAGGACCAATCTAATGGAACCAGCGGGATACCGCCTTCGGTAGTTGCGTTCAACGAAAGTTCGATTATCTCTTCATCACCAAAAGGTTCGGTTGAACTAAACACTAGCAAAGAATCTGAATAGCTCAATTCAGGATCATCAGTATGATATTCGATGCTATTGACTAAGAGCGAAATGCTACTTTCGTCGATTCTACATCCCCTGTCATGAATTCTGGTAGTAATATCGAAAGTCTCGCAGGATACAAAATCGCCGTCTTCAGGGAAAACCGGTTCTGCGGATGGTGATTGGAAATCTGTATAAAAATCAACGCAGACTGGAACAGTTTCATTCGGCCCGCAAGAACCTGTGATATTATCGGAAATCCCATTAAGACAAACATGCCATTCGGTTAAACCGATGGGTGTAAATCCTTCTTCCACAGGAGAGAATGTTGCAGTTCCTGAGCTGAAATCGGAGTGAATTTCCGCAGGTGAATCATCTACGGTCCAATATAAACTCGATTCATCGATTCCAGAGTAATCGGCAAGAAAAGCCTGAATCTGGAAATCGTCGTTATAGATTGTATCGCCGGGTGATGGATAGATCAGATTTACGTTCGGTGGTTGATTGTCGAGAATGAAGCTCCAATCTGTGGTACCGCGGATTATACATCCTCGTGAATCGGTAATATCACCGAGAGAAACATCGATTTCTCCCAGTTCAAAATGTTCCACAGGAATAAAACATGTCAGGAATGAGGCATCGAATTCCATTACGCTGGAATCGGGATATTCCCAGGTTTCGCCGCCGATAGTAATGTCAATAGTAGATTCATCTATTCCGTGAGCATCCGCTAATCTATAAAGAAGTACGAGAGTATCGCAGGATACAGTTGCACCTGGTGATGGAGCGATAAGCTCAGCAATCGGTCCTCGGCTATCTATCCCCGGAATATCGATATCCATATCTATCTCGAAAGTATCTGTGCCAGATCCATAAACGGCAACTGTAACTTCCATTGTGGTGTCATTGGGGAATAAAGAATCAGGGATATTAAGCAACCAGTTGACCGAACCTGTACCTCCCGGAGGTAGCTCAGAAGGACTTACAGAGGTAATCTCAAATCCATCTTCAAGTATTATTCCAGAAGGAAGCTTAATCTCAGCATTTAGGCCGTTAATTGTTGTACCAGTAGTGTTAGATACCAGTAAATCTATCGGGAAAGGATTAGGAGTTCGTACATCGCAGGAAACTACAGTTAACTCTTCAGGCGATGACAATGATAGATTTAAATCTCCGATAGAAATAATCGCGCTGCCCAAACCATAATATGTGGCCATTCTGCGTGATTCACCCGGTAAAAGTGGTCTCGAGTCCCAGCGAAGCAACACAGCTGAATCGGAATAGGGATCGCTATCGACGTGATAATCCCATTCGACATTGCGTAAAGCCCAGAAATCGCCAAATACAATTCTATCCGGAGGTGTTGCGCTTCCGCCGATTAAAATCCCGGAGCCTATCATGCTGTCTTCGGGTTGCCACGGCGAAGACTCAAATGCCTGCCAATATGTAGGAATACTCGGTGCGATAAATTCTCTGGTTATGGAAAAATACCCATACTCAGTAGCGATAGGTGCATAGTCGTTATCCCCTATCATAGTATCCAGAAAAAGAAGCAGACCGGTATTTTTAGTCTCCGAAGTGGTATTTCTTGCAGTATATTCGATCAACACAGTTGCCCTATCACCGATAAATGTCGGCGTGAGCCTCTGAGTATATTCGATACCTGAGACCATATATTGGGTAATTATACTTCCCTCGCTTAACACCGGTGTAATTGAAACCGGTGCCTCGGTAGGATGTAATCCACCATCGCGAGAATAGGTTCCCCAAATAGAATCGCTAACCAGGAAATGGCTATGTGAAGTAGCACCTTCGCTTGGGAAACCAAACAAAAGAGATTTTCCTGCGTTATTACCTATAGTGAATCTCCCATCGGTGTTATTCACAGCAATTCTAATTTCTCCCGACGAGATGGACAGTCTTGTACCATCAACGCACGAGGGATATAATGCCAATTTTCTAGCGGCCAAGTCCGCCTGCCCTAAAGTTACAACAGCGAGAGCAAGAAGGAGAAGGGCCGCTCCTATTTTAGTAATGGAGCGTTTCATTTTGCACCTCCAGAGAAGGTTATGTATCTCCGCAGTCTAGCTGGACTTATCTCCCCAGTTATCTGGCCAGAACGACTGTACCGGAGCAGATCACCTCCCCTCCTTGTTCTATCACATATAAATAAACCCCGGGACGTACGGGAACTCCGTTCAAGTCCTCGCCATCCCATGTATAATAATGCGGTCCGGTCGGTCCGATCTCATCGATCAACCTTCCACGCATGTCATATATCTTAACTAAAGCATCGGTGTCGATACGACCCGGATAATCGAAGATTACTTCGTCATTGTAACCGTCCGCAGGTGGTGGTGGCGTAAACGGTTGCGGGCTCGCATGACAACGAGTTATCGGTTTTACATATTTCACACAAAGATACTCGTCGGAAATAGCATTTGGTTCGCAAATACGGCTGAGATCTTCAGCGTGAACCATGCTAATAAACAACGAATCATTTCTATCCACCGTAAGACCGGTGGTATATCTAAGATCCAATACCAGAGCACCAGTTGTTGCGTTATACGTCAACTCAGGGCTGGTAATAGGAATAGTAATTATATTTGTACCACCAGTTCCGGTGATCTGAGTAATCTCGATCTCGATTTCGCTCGGATTGACACCAGCATCATCGTCATCGAGGAATAGCTCGATCGTTTCGAAATCTTCGATATCGACATTAGTATCGGTCTCTTCCATGCACCATGCAACAGGCGGAACAAGATCCACATAATAACTCCAGCAACTATCATCCATTACATTGAACCACTGATCCATGGCATTTCTGACGCAAACTTCAATTGTATCGCTATGTGACCAGCAATTATCATCTCTGCCATAGCTAAATACATGAGCCGAATCGGGATAGTGTGGTTGCCAGTTCACTCCGGAGCTATCCGTAGTATATGGTACTCCGTTAATTTCAACAACCAGAGAATCAGTGATAATATCGTCCTGATCGATTAATAGGAACTGCAACGTATCGCAGATACAGCTAACATAGTTGTTTTCAGGGGCTACGGTAACCTCGATAGTTGGCGGCACATCGTTATAAACGGTGCAGCAAAGCGTATCGGTGATTGCTAATTGCCTGTCGATAGGATTGCTGAAATCGAAATCGTTATCGCGTGCATAAATCTGATAGCAAAGTACCATTCCGGATTGTATCTCCGAAGCGGGAATAGCGCCTGGCGAAGTAGCCAGCCAATACATAGTATCGCCTGGAACTCCAATAGATTCTTCCTCGGCAATTATCTCCATGGGTAGCCAGTATTCCACGTCACCAAAGAAATGCGCTATTAAACCCTGTCCGGTAGTATCGATGGTCGTAGTATCGTCGTAAAGGCCGTTAATATCAGACATAGCAACCATTATTGCAAAGCTATCCAGATTAGCGCGAATAGTACAGCCATCAGCGATTATCATCTCCGGGCCGATAGTGTCATCATCACCGATATTGAAACACCATTCGATAATATTCTCATTAGCAGGGCAATTATAGGGTTCACCCACAGTTGTAGAATCGAGAATAGTGAGAATTGGGCAAATCTCCGCGAACTCGATGAAGTTGCTATCGGAATCGAATATCAATGTATCATCAGAACCCCAACTCAATTCGGGATCTGTAATTTCAAACGATCCCCAAAGACTGGAATTCTGGTAAATCTCTAATATTACGCTGGAATGATCGACCCAGGCCAGCGAATCGATGAGATGTGCCAGAATCTGTGGTGACCATGTAGAAGTATATTCATCAATTCCAGGTGATACGAATGTTGTATCTGGAGCTTCAAGATCTACAATTGCGCACCAGCGATTTGTACCAAATGCTGGATTCCATAGGTTGTCTGTCCAGTGGAGGAGTTCAAGACAAATAGTATCGCCGTTGGCGTAAGTCTGGGGATAGCCAACCAGCACCGTGTCGGTATCGGCAGTACCCGCCCTGAGTTCGAATAATTCAGGAGTGCTCAGCCAATCGATTGTATCGATATCATTCCAGAGCACAATAACCGAGTCGGTCAATAATCCTTCGACATCCATAGTAAGTAGCCAGAAAGCTCCGCTGTCACAGAAAGTGAAAGATGGATCGATTGCATCGTCAGGTATTATTGGTTCAACAACCGGACCCTCAGCGTTTATAGTAAATACATGGCAAACCGTATCCAATAGGTTGGGAGCACATAAGGCTACAGAATCTTCGACATCAGTAAGACAGAAAGCGATTGAGTCGCCTCCGGTGAATGGTACAGAGGGTTGGAAGAATATGGTATCTCCATTCCACCAGACTTCGCTGCTATCCACGGTAAATGTCTCGCCCTGAATAATCACGATTCCTGAATTATGGTTCAATGGCGAACTGTCATCGTTAACCAACCACCATAGTATTGGCCTCGAAACTGATATTTCAGAACCATCTGCAGGATAATAATCGCCGATATACGGTTCGTCCCAATCGATAGTGAAGAAGCAAGTATCGCTTGCTCCAAAAGCTGGATTCCCGAGTAGATCGTTAAATTGGATAAATCTGACCCATATTTCTCCCGGTATGGAAGGCACTATGGGATCAAAAATGACATACAACGAACTACCAATTCCGGGAGCGGTCGATAATTCTATATCGGAGATATCGAAAGTATCGATATCAAGACCATTATTGAATTCAAGTAATATGCTATAATCTGCTACACCCGGTGAATCGACTGCCAGCCACTGGAAGTGGAACAATGAATCATAGAGTGTATCGCAAGAAATAGACATACCGCAAGCTGGAGGATCGACTATTGATAATATCGGGCCGTCTCCAACTGAAATATTGAAACTCCAGCAGATACTATCCGATATGTTATTCGATGCACAACTTGTTGAATCGCACGCTCTAACCAGACAAACATCGATAGTATCTCCTGCTAGGAGTGTATCCGCAGCAAGAATTGCGTTCCAGACCAGGGTTCCTGCATCGGTTATCCCCAAAGTTAGTGCTGAATCAGCAATCCAGGAGAGAATGCTATCGTCGAAAGTATATGTTGTATCGTCCACCCATAGTTCGAAACAATCGAGTGTAATTGGATTAAGGCTATCGTGAACTGCGATTCTAATATTTGGCTGATGGCTTCCGATAGTACCGACCGGTGAAATATATTCGGGAACCGGAGGATCGAGATCAACTCTCAATTCCCAACTTGTTGAATCCATAAAATATCCCATACCGTCGTATGCTCCCCAAACGGAAATATTTAAATAGCTTTCAGTGAATGGGCTACTCGGTTTATAGCCAAGCCTGGAAGTACCATCCCAATCCAGAAGTGCATATGGATAGGTCAAATCCGTACCGTTTATCCAGAAATGCAGGCTATCCACGAATACACCATCCATATCGTCTATCCAGATTACGATGGAGTCTTCAGGGCAGACATGCGGTGATATAGTAGGTGGATGTTCGATGCTTGCCAAAGGTCCTCCCTGAGCAATAACAAAACACCAGCTGCTATCGATAGTTGTGCATGGTGCACAATCGGCGGAGTTGTCACATATATCGGTTAGCGATACATTAATGCAGACAGTATCCCCCGTCACCAGACAGGATTCGAGGCTATCAAAACTCAGTATTAGAGTTTCGGGAATGCCCATAGAGTTTTCGTACCAGCTAAGGGTATCAGGTGCAGGTGATATTACATCGAAAGGTGTACCACACCAGGATGTCACGGAAACAGTTACACTCCCTGTATCCACACCAGCGAAATTATCCGGGAAACCAAGAATAATTTCCGGATTAAAGCTATATGCTGAATCCAGAGGTTCATAAATTACAAATCCTGGAGGTGTATAATCATAGACAAACTCGAATTCATTGGGTACTTCCTCGTTGCCGATTCCATCAAAGGCTTCAATACTTACTGAGAAATAACACCCCTCCGGAAGAACCTCGGGAGGTACGAAATGTAAAGTATCTGTATTTGGCCCAACGGTATAATAAGTAATTACAGAATCGTCAGCTAAAGTGAAATCGATAGTATCTGTCAAACAACTTGCATAGTGAAGCACAAGTGAAGATGTATCTATACCTTCGCCGTCATCCAAAGCGAAGATGAATGTGTCTGGTTGTACACATCCAATAACGCCATTTCCACCCGGCCAAACATTGGTTACCAAAGGCCCACGTGATGCGATAGGAATACGGCATGTATCCGGCCAATTAGTGCAATTGGGACCGCATGTATCTGAATAATCACAAACTTCGAAAACATGGAATACAATAGTGTCTCCACCTTCCCAATCATATAGATATGGAACTAATCTTGTATTTAATCCTACGGAGTCTGGCCAATTATCGAATACCCATGCTGTTTCAGCATCGAAATAGCAAACTGAATCCCAATAATCTCCAGCAATAGTATCTGGATGTAAGAACTCTACACACCATCCAATAGAGTCGATAACTCCCCATTGGTCGTTGCCCTTGAGCCAAATAAGAGGACTCGGACTTGTGGTGGAATCGTCATGACAATTGGGCGATGTCCATATTGAATCCGGAGGTGTATGATCGATAATAAACCTATATGTATATGGCTCGCCACCTGCAAGTGTGTTAAGTAAAACATCCGAAGCCCACAATGAGACGTCGATTGTGTCTTCATCAGCAAATGGGACATCGGGAATGACTATAAGAGTTTCTGGACGATGATGAAGATTGCCAGAAGGCTCTGTATAGTAATAGCCAACTCCACTTACTCTCGAAGTGCATGCGATTTCCACACTCATAGTGTCGATTCCATTATGATCTTCGAGAGCAATTATCAAAGAATCTACGGAGGGACATTCCCAATACCAATACTCGCCAGGAGCAACTGGATTGGCAATAGGTCCGCCCGATTCTACGGTAAAAGTCCAACATTGACTGGCTTTATTGAGCTCGCAAGAGGCGGCGGTATCAGTAGCATCGGTGTTTTTCACACAGACCATTATATCGTCTCCGCCGACCGGCCAAAGTGAATCCGGTAATCTCGATATATTAAGGAAGGCTGTGTCTCCCATGGAGCTCCAATAGACAGCTCCTGAAGAGTCCGTCCTCCATATCCAACTAAATCCACCGTCGAGTGAAAAAGCAAGACTATCTGGTTCGATTGGGCCGCAATCATGTTTGATAAGTGCCCAGATAAGAGGAGTTCTGGTAGTAATTGTATCCAATGGTCCCCAATCCAGCGCAATAGGATTGGTTGTGTCAACTCTAACCCACCACGAGCTAGGTGCATCATTACCAATGAATAATAAATCTTCGATATAATCGAATGTTACATACAATGATTCGCACGGATCTACATAATCGCTGATATCAAGATCCAAAGTGATAATCATCTCTGTACTATCTCCCACACTTGTTGTATCCATTATTGCTGGATCCCAGGGAATATCTATTGGCACAGCACTGAGTTCGGTTCTCACCTTGAATTGTGTACTAGTCGGTCTAATACCATCGTTATCTCTCACTCGATAGATGAAAGTCGGAGTATCGCAACTTACAAAATGTCTCTCAGGTTGGATTCTAGTTATAATTGGGCCGCCAGCGCTAACCCTGAAACACCATTCTTCCCAACCCATATAATCTACAACTTCTGATGGCGGACATTCATACATATAGTCTAAGCTGTCACGAAGCTGGAAAATTCTTATACAAATTGTGTCACCGTCATCAACGTAAGGAATATCGGTAATTTGCATGGTCCACATTGTATCAGTACTATCCGGAGCCCAATCACATAATGGTGAATCTCCACGTATAGTGTCAATTCTTCCCAGGGTCTTATTCCATACATTTACAATTGTATTTGTTCTGCTAAATTCACCGATACATCCGGGATTGACAGCGAACCTGATAGTGTCAAATGGTGAAACAACACTTGAAGGTCCAGGATACCATGTTGCCGGATCGCTTGATGGGGCGGTAGTATCGACAGTGAAACTCCATCTTCTTCCCGCAGTAATATTACCCAGAAAATCCATGGCCTGAATCAACTCGATATTCACTTCATCAGGGCAAACATCCAATGTTTCAGAACCAGCGAAACTAGCATAGAAAGTATCACCAAGGAAATAACCACTGAGTGAGTTCCCATCGACATCGAAAAGTACCGACGATTCATCAACACCGATATCATCGGATATAATAAACTTAAGGAAATCAGGTATTGGCCAGCAAGCAGATATCGAACTATCTGCAGGCCATACTAATTCGACCTCAGGTCCAAATGCATCCACATAATATTCCCAACAAATTGGTGCACCAATAAGAGGATTAGATCCGCACAATGTAGCGATATCGTCAGCACGAATCAAACAACATTGAATAGTGTCACCATGAGATACAGTAAATCCGCCAAGAGCATTATTGTAAACAACCCACTTTTCCTCAGCTGATGATCCTGGGTTTAGTGCAATATTCAGATCATAACCAACCTGATAATCATAATCGGTACCATCTACAGTAAATCTCATGGTTACTGAAGTGTCATTTATTCCGCTTTCCTCGCGTAAAATCAAGCTACAGGCAAAAGCCGGTGATACATAACTCATATCCATTGGCGCTAATGTAAGCAAATCGGGTTGTGGACCGGTAGTATCAATTTTAAAAGTCTCGATTATAGATAATCCCGTATTGCCAAGTGAATCTTCCATCAAATCAATTGTCATATTGACGGGACCTTCAGAGAAAGCTACATCGTGGATGTAAAGCGTATCGCATGCCCAACTGACAGAACATGGTGATGCTGGATCGGATAAATCACACATAGCACCTGGAGTGAACGTAATAGTACCAGCTTCACGGTTGAAACATGAGCTATCTGTAGTAGCAATAATAATAGTCAAAGTCTCGCATGATACAATCGAATTGGGAAGCGGTCTTATAAGTTCAACATCCGGGCCGGTATAATCTACAAAGAAATTCCAGCAACTGTCTCTAAACCAGTTAGGACCACAAAATCCATCGGTCATATCAGCTACTGAATCAACACACACTTCTACCCAGCGTTCAGACAGGAAGAAACTTGCAGGTGAGTGAATAACATTCTCCGAGGCTGCATTCCAGGCTGCTTCAGTGGAAGTACCCACATGGTAAGGCGTACCATTGATGCTGTAGTAAATCTTACTTGTATCTACTCCTGAGATTAAATCCCGTAAACCGATAGTTATTGTAGGTGTAGAAAGGATAGTAGAAGATCCGGGTAAAGGTAAAGTGCTAAAGATTATTGGAGGTTCTTGATCGACGACAATATCATAGCAAATAGGTGGATCGATTCTGGGCAGACAACCGTTGCTGTCTTCAGCTACAGTAACGCAAACTTTAACCGTGTCGCCAGTTCCATAAGTTAAATCGTGTAACATATCCAGAGGAATAAACAAGGTATCTATCTTGTGATCGGTATTGAGAGTATCCCAAATAAAAGCAGAGTCAGCAGTTAAGTCGATACATAAAGTAGTTCCCGGAGTACATATAGTAACCTCGGTTTCCCCATCGTTAACACCTGCACTATCTTCAAATTCAATCCAAACCTCAAGACCGCTGCCGCTAGTGCACGCCGTGAAAGGCCATGAAGGTTCGAGGAAAGTAATAATTGGAGGACGCCCATCGATCTCGGGAATTGAGAATGAATAAGTTGTATCGATTGGTGAAACTCCCGGTTCATTTGTTTCACAATGAGCGGTTACTTCGAATTCCCCGAAAACAAACGGTCTTGTAGAGAACGCCCATGTAACTGTTCTGGTTTCACCCGTAGGGATATCGTTCCAGGATATACAAGTATCGTTTTCAAAGATACCCGTAGTATCGAGTGTACATAAAGCTGCATCATAAGAAATACATAACCATGTGGAATCGAAAGTAGTAATTCCACTTGAGTTATTACCAACAATAAACTGGAACTGTTTTGGATTACCCACAATCTCACAGGTGTCTGCGGCCCAGTCACCAGGATTGAGTAGAGTCAATGCCATATCGGGAACATCTACATCTGCTTTACCAAGGCCATAATATGTGACTATTTCCCAACTTGCGCCTGGAGGAATAGTAACAGGCCCCCACCTCAAAAGCGCTGCAGTAAAATCATAATCGCCTGAAGGCCAGGAACCATCGATAGTAAAACAACTTGGGATCAGATCGATTTCATCTCCATAAGCGAAGAACACCGGAGAGGTTGCGTCGAAACTATTTACTACTCCCCTTCCAACCAATTGAGCAGGGCCAAAGAAAAAGCCTTCTTCCCATGCCTGAAAAGTACCGGGCATAGGTGGAACATCAAATGCTCTATTATCGGTCGAGAAAGCACCGGGGATAGCCACCGGCGCATCATCTTCAGTATTTATCATAATGTCCCACTTATGCTCCAATTCTACTGAGTGGGAAACCGAACCATTATTCTGAATCTGATATCTAACTTTAATCAAGCCAAGCGAATCGCCATACAAATCAACAGGCGTAAAAAACTGGTTAACAACGATTAAATCGCCACCAAGGCTTATATTCCACTTATTCTGGATAGTGTTTGTAGCCCCAAGGACAACAGGATACTCATCCGGGAAATAATCGCTTAATTCTTCGCCGGCGCAACCATATGCCATAGGCCAGCTATAGACAGAAGAGCCATCGAATTTTAGATTGAAATTACTATTTGCACGGCTATATGGATCAGAAAATTCATATGTGAGATTTTCACCAGTTGAATACTGCCCAATCCCAAAATATCCGTAAGTTGTATCCACACGAACTTCGACATCCCCCTCGAGAGGGGGTAAAAATACAGAATGGTATGATTGTCCTATAATGGGTAGAACTATAAATAGCAATATCATTAATGAAACAAAACCTTTGACCGGTCGCTCCACAATATCCTCCTAACTCGATAATAAAGCCCTAAGTGCTTTCATATCAATATGTTATCTTGTATGTTTCCAGT
>Ga0272444_10002448_pt1 | contig 17169 bp, 8 predicted proteins | sample SSMForm13_FD_201033 | JGI IMG/M metagenome (GOLD analysis project Ga0272444, IMG submission 201033) | Marine sediment archaeal communities from Little Sippewissett salt marsh, Falmouth, MA, United States - SSM-Form-13 | ecosystem: Environmental > Aquatic > Marine > Wetlands > Sediment ...
CCTCCAGAGCGAGCGGCCCAAGCGCGTCGAGCGGGCGCAGCTCCACCGCCAGCCGGGCGGCTACGCGTGCAGCGTCCCGGAGATCGACTTCATGGTGGACGTGGCGTGCGGCGTCGAAGGCGTCCTCGGCGCGCAGCTTTCCGGCGCCGGGCTGGGCGGCTGCATGATGGTCCTGGCGCGGGCCGATGCCGTGGACCGCCTCCGGCGGCGCATGACCCGCGAGTTCTACAAGCCCCGCGGGCTCAAGCCCGACGCCACGGTCTGCCGGCCCATTGAGGGCAGCGGCCTGCTCAGGGTCTGACAGGCAGCGCGGGCACCCTGACAGGGGAGGCTTCCGATGAATCGACATTCCGTCCTGTTGGGTTTGGTCCTGGCAGCACTTTGCTCGACCGGGTTGCCCGCCGAGAATGCCGGGCAGGGACCTGAGGCCTTGGACGTGCTGGCCAAGGCCCTGGAGTTGCCCCAGGCCGTCATGAGCGGCAAGGCGCAGTCGTTCACCTTCGAGGTCAGCGTCCAGGCGCCGCCTGGTCCGGAGGGCAAGACGTATCGGGCGACGCTGGCCCGCCGGGGCGCGCAGGAATTCAGCGTTTCGTCGGACGCATCGCCGTGGGGCGCGCTCGCCCTGGTGCGGACCGAGACGGCGACGGCCGTGGTCGACCGCGGCCGCAAGCGCGTCTTCATCGGCAAAGGGGAGCTTCCACAGGCCGATGCGCTGAAGCCCGGCGAGTTTGCCCGCAGGCTGGTCCGCGGCCACGGGGAGCTGGGCATGTTTGCCGAGATGCTTCAGGCGGCGCCCGACGCGCGGGCCCTGGCCCTGCAACTGGTGGGCATGATGGGCCTGGTGGAGCGGCCGACCGAGGACGCCACCGTCAAGCTCCAGAGCAACGAGCCTGTTGCCGGCCGTACGTTCACCCTGACGCTGGTGCCCGAGGAGTCGCGCCTCGCGAGCCTCGCGTGGACTTCGGCCAAGGGCGGCGGCCGCATCCTCTACGCGCTCAAGCGCGAGGCCCGTCTCGAGCCGATCCCCGACGAGGACTACGAAACGGTCGAGGTGAACCGCGCGGAGCTGGAACGGACGCTAGTTCGCGGCTCGGCGCGGGCCGTCGAGATACGCTATCGCCGCGACCGCCCCCGGGTGCTGCGCGACCGAACGCGATCGCGCGACGGCGGGCGGATGGTCGTTCGCCAGGGGCAGCGCGTGTGCTTCCTGCGCGGCACACCGCGCCAGGTCGGCACACAGCACGGCAAGCTTCTGGCGAGGGAAATCCGCCGCAACGTCGACGCGGTGCTCTATACGTTCTGCCTGGGCGAGAGTCTGAAGCGCGGCTCGTGGATGCTCGATGAGTTCCGCAAGGCGCACGGGGCGCTCAGACCCCACGTGGCTGAGGAATACACCGAAGAACTGGCCGCGATGGCCGAAGCCGCCGGGATCAGCGCCCAGGAGGCCGAGTTGGCCAACGTGGTGCCGGAGCTGTTCCACTGTTCGGGCTTTGCCCTGAAGGGTGGGGCCACCGTCGGCGGCAGACTCTACCACGGCCGGGTCCTCGACTACATGATGGGCTTGGGCCTCCAGGACAACGCGGCGCTGTTCGCGGTCCGCAAAGACGACGCACAGCCGTTCGTCAGTGTCGGCTATGCGGGGCTGGTCGGGGTGGTGACGGGGATGAACGCCGAGCGGATCGCGGCCGGGCAGATGGGCAACGGCGGCGCCGGCCAATGGCACGGCGTGCCGATGGCCATCTTGATGCGAATGGTGATGGAGAAGGCCACGACGCTCGACGAGGCCGTGGACCTGCTCCGCAGCAACAAGCGGACGTGCCGGTACGCGTACGTCTTGAGCGACGGCGAGACGGGCGACGCCTGCGCCGTATGGGCGTCGCACCAGGAGTTCACAGTGCTGACGCCGGGAATGAAGACCGCCGACTACCCCGAGGCGGTGAAGGATTGCGTGCTCATCTCCGGCGAGGATCGCCTCAAGGCGCTGATCGAGGCGGTGCGCGGCGGCTTCGGGAAGTTCGACGAGGCAGCGGCAAAGAAGCTGATGGCCGCGCCTGTGGCCGCGCGAGGGTCGAACCTGCACAACGTGCTCTTTGTTCCACAAGCCGGGGTGCTCTTCGTGGCCAATGCACGCGGTCGCAAGGACGCCTTCGAGGAGACTTACTATCGCTACCGCCTGGCGGAGTTGCTGAAGGAGGCCGACCCGGCGGTCGAGCCCAAGGTGCCATAGGCGTCACCGGCGAACGCAAGACACGGGGCGGCACCCGAAAGCGCCGCCCCGTGTTCTGTTGCCGTAGAGCACCCGTGACCGCAGTGGGGCCGGTGTCACTTCACGTTGAGTGCCTGGATATCCTTCATCATCTGCTTTTCCTTGTCGTTGATCTGCTTCTGGAGGTCCTTGATGTCCTTGCGGAGCGTTTCGAGCTTGTTCTCCTGCTCCTCCCAGATCTTGAGGTACTTGGCATACAGGGGGTTGTTCTTATCGAGCACGCCCATGTTCTGCCGGGTGCGTGACTGGTCCCGCTCGATCTCGGCGATCTCCTTCTGCTTGTCGGCCACCTGCCTTTTCAGGTCGGCGATCTGGGCCTTCTGGTCGAGGATGGCCTGCAGGGCCTTGACCAGGGCCGACGAGGCCTTGTTGCTTTTCAGGTAGACCCGGATGGTGTTGGGCGACTCGCTCGTGAGGTAGATCCGCTGGTCGACCGTCTGCTCTTCCAGGACCTTGAGCCGCTCGGCCCCGTTGCGGTCGCCCTTCTTGCCCGGCACGGTGACCCGGAACCGGTACAGCGAGGCCGTGGTCGGCTTCTCGCCCTTGGGCTCCACCAGCGTCCAGTCCGACTCATAGGGGTACTGGATCAGCACCACTCGCTCCTTGGGGTCCTTGTTGTTCACGGTGTAGAGCCGTTCCCGCTGGTACTTGCGGGTGGCGATGAGCACCCCGCGGACGATCTTCAAGGAGACCAGTTCGGTGTCTCGGGAGGGGCGGGTGACGGCCACTTCGCGTTTCTGGTCGAGGGAGTAGCTCAGGAGCCGCTTGTCGCCGACGGGGATGTCGGTAATGCGTGCGTCGCCGGCGTAGGTGCCGCCGTCGAAGACGGTGATGGGCCCCTGCATGAGGTAGAGGCCGGTGGAGTTGGTCATGTCCAGCCCGTTGAGGGGGAACTTGGCGTGGGTGCCGGGGTCGAAGATGCTGAGGCGTTCGGCCTCGATGTCTCCGGCGACGATGAGGAACATGGCCGACTTCTGCCGCTCCAGGGTGGCCTTGCCCGCAATGGGGTACTCGAACAGCTCCGCCACCGCCCCGGCCTTGCCCACACTCGCCTGAAGCTGCTTGGCGGCGTTGCGATTGAAGGCCCCGCTCTCGGCCTTGTCGGCCAGGCGGGCAGCCTGGGGCATGGCGGCCCGGACCGCGCCGAGCTGCCGTCCACGGCTCTCAGCCGGTGCCTTCCTGTCGGCACGACGGCGCGCGACCTTGCGGACGGCGTCCACGCTCTCGTCTTCGAAGAGCACCTGTGCCTCGTAGGCCTGTGCTCTGAGTGTGGCGTAGAGTTCGGGGCGGACGACCTGCCGCTGGACGTAGAGCGGGGTGTAGAGATCCTGGATGAAGCTGATGGGCTGACCGCTCACGAGGCTCAGGCTCACGTCCTTCCAGTCGCCGTCGGTGGTGTTCTCCACGATGGCCCAGCCCTGCAGCAGCGGCTTCTCCGTCTCGTCCAGCACCAGGCGGTAGCTGGTCTTCCAGACGGGCGTCTCGACGATGTAGCCCAGGGCCACCTGCTGTTTGCCCTGGCCGCCGATGGCGATCGAGACGGGCTTCTTGTTCTTGTCCCGCGCCCCGGCCAGCACCGCCAGGGCCCGGCCCAGCTCCTTCTCCAGGTCCGGCTCCAGGAAGCGGATGCTCTTGACCTCCGGCAGCTCCACGCTGCGCAGGCCGTCCGGGCCCATGACGTTCAGCACGTCCACCGTGATGGTCTGGTCGTCGCCCACCTGCTTGGTACGCCGCTCGACGCCCAGGATCACCCCGTCGAACTCCTGGGGCACGGCCACGCGGACCTTGGCGCCCCGGAGCTGGTCGAGCAGTTGGCCCAGGGTGGGGTTGGAGGTGATGTCCACGGCGAAGCTCTTGAGGGCCTTGGCCACGGGGTCGCGTGAGCCGTAGGTGACGCTGGCCTCGCGGGCGCCCATGACGACCATGCTCTTGAGGATGTCGTTGATGTCCTCGGTCTTGAAGGTCAGTTCCACGCGGCTGCCACCGGCCACCTCGCCGGCGCGTTCGAAGTAGCCCACGCCGCTGGAAAAGAGGACCACCTTGGTGATCGGCAGGTCCGCCTTGCCCTCCTGGCCGATGGCCACACCGCACAACACCAGCACCGACACTGCCACGTAAGTAACACGAAAGGTTCGCATAGCGGCTCCTCCTGTCTTCTGTGTTCTCATAGCCTTGTTCTCTCCGGCGATGTCCTCTTGCGGGTTCACCGCACGTTGAGTGCCTGGATATCCTTCATCATCTGCTTTTCCTTGTCGTTGATCTGCTTCTCAAGGTCCTTGATGTCCTTGCGGAGCGTTTCGAGCTTGTTCTCCTGCTCCTCCCAGATCTTGAGGTACTTGGCATACAGGGGGTTGTTCTTATCGAGCACGCCCATGTTCTGCCGGGTGCGTGACTGGTCCCGTTCGATCTCGGCGATGTCCTTCTTCTTGTCGGCCACCTGCTTCTTCAGGTCGGCGATCTGGGCCTTCTGGTCGAGGATGGCCTGCAGGGCCTTGACCAGGGCCGACGAGGCCTTGTTGCTCTTCAGGTAGACCCGGATGGTGTTGGGCGACTCGCTGGCCAGGTAGATCCGCTGGTCGACCGTCTGCTCCTCGAGGACCTTCAGTCGCTCGGCCCCGTTGCGGTCGCCCTTCTTGCCGGGCACGGTGACGCGGAAGCGGTAGAGCGAGGCCGTGGCCGGCTTCTCGCCCTTGGGCTCCACCAGGGTCCAGTCCGACTGGTAGGGGTACTGGATGAGCACCACCCGCTCCTTGGGGTCCTTGTTGTTCACGGTGTAGAGCCGTTCCCGCTGGTACTTGCGGGTGGCGATGAGCACGCCGCGGATGATCTTCAGGCTCACCAGTTCGGTGTCGCGTGAGGGGCTGGTGACAGCCACCTCTCGCTTCTGGTCGAGGGAGTAGCTGAGCAGGCGTTTGTCGCCGACGGGGATGTCGGTGATGCGTGCGTCGCCGGCGTAGGTGCCGCCGTCGAAGACGGTGATGGGCCCCTGCATGAGGTAGAGGCCGGTGGAGTTGGTCATGTCCAGACCGTTGAGGGGGAACTTGGCGTGGGTGCCGGGGTCGAAGATGCTGAGGCGTTCGGCCTCGATGTCTCCGGCGACGATGAGGAACATGGCCGACTTCTGGCGCTCCAGGGTGGCCTTGCCCGCAATGGGGTACTCGAACAACTCCGCCACCGCGCCGGCCTTGCCCACACTCGCCTGAAGCTGCTGCATAGAGCCCCTGGCCAGTTGCGACTTGGCCTTCTCCTCCAACTTAGCCCTGCCGTAGCCACGGTCAGCCGCCCCCGCTTTCTTCGCCACCGCGCGGGCTTTGAGCCGGTCCACCATGGCGGCGGCCGGAGCAAGCGGCCTACCCGTTTCCGGCATTTCCATGTCTGCCTCGTAGGCCTGTGCCCTGAGTGTGGCATAGAGTTCGGGGCGGACGACCTGCCGCTGGACGTAGAGCGGGGTGTAGAGGTCCTGGATGAAGCTGATGGGCTGACCGCTCACGAGGCTCAGGCTTACGTCCTTCCAGTCGCCGTCGGTGGTGTTCTCCACGATGGCCCAGCCCTGCAGCAGCGGCTTCTCCTTCTTGTCCAGCACCAGGCGATAGCTGGTCTTCCAGACGGGCGTCTCGACGATGTAGCCCAGGGCCACCTGCTGCTTGCCCTGGCCGCCGATGGCGATCGAGACGGGCTTCTTGTTCTTGTCCCGCGCCCCGGCCAGCACCGCCAGGGCCCGGCCCAGTTCCTTCTCCAGGTCCGGCTCCAGGAAGCGGATGCTCTTGACCTCCGGCAACTCCACGCTCCGCAGGCCGTCGGGGCCCATGACGTTCAGTACGTCCACGGTCACCGTCTGGTCGTCGCCCACCTGCTTGGTACGCCGCTCGACGCCCAGGATCACCCCGTCGAACTCCTGGGGCACGGCCACGCGGACCTTGGCCCCCCGGAGCTGGTCGAGCAACTGTCCCAGGGTGGGGTTAGAGGTGATGTCCACGGCGAAGCTCTTGAGGGCCTTGGCCACGGGGTCGCGGGAGCCGTAGGTGACGCTGGCCTCGCGGGCGCCCATGACGACCATGCTCTTGAGGATGTCGTTGATGTCCTCGGTCTTGAAGGTCAGTTCCACGCGGCTGCCCCCGGCCACCTCGCCGGCGCGTTCGAAGTAGCCCACGCCGCTGGAGAACAGGACCACCTTGGTGATCGGCAGGTCCGCCTTGCCCTCCTGGGCCCAGACCGGACCGGACAACACCATCGCCAGGCACAGTGTCAGTACAAGGGTGTTCAGCGCCTTCATATCATCTCCTCCCATTCTGCTGGATTGTCCCAGAGACGTGCCGACAGGCCTCTCCGCGCGCCAGGGCCTCTGGCGGCGCGGTGACACGTACCCATTAGATGCTGACAGGGGGGCGCAGTTCCAGGAAAATGGCGGTTTTTTGTGTCGCCCTGGGCTGCCCACGGTCGGCCGTCACTGCCCTGAGGCCGCCAAGAGACGGAAAAGCGGGGAGAAATGGCTTTACGGGGAACGGCGTTGCCGCTATCGTTCCGGCATCGCGGCACATGAGCTACGGATTTCGTAGCATGACCTACCCGGGAACGTGCGGCGGCGCGTCCAGCGTGCGCCCTCCTTCTAGGAGATGGACAGATGAACTTGCAGACGCCGGGTGGTAGCGATGTCACCGAAACCAGGAACCGTTCGCGCAACGTGGTGCCCTATTCGGGGCTCTGCACGCGGTGCCTCGATAGCTGCGCGGGCAATTGTGAGGTGTTCAAGTCGTCGCTGCGCGGTCGCGAGGTGATCTATCCCGGGCCGTTCGGCGACCTGACGGCGGGAGCCGACAAAGAGTACCCGGTCGACTACTCGCACCTCAACATCATGGGCTATGCTCTGGGCGCCAAGGCCATCGACGAGGCCAATCCCGACAAGGCGATCTTCCCCGAGGTCGATACCAGCACGGTGTACGGCCACGTGCATCCGGTGCGCATGCGGATGCCCATCTTCACCGGGGCCTTGGGTTCGACCGACATCGCGATGAAACACTGGCGGGGCTTCGCCGTCGGGGCCGCGATCAGCGGTGTCTCCCTGGTGGTCGGCGAGAACGTGTGTGGCGTCGACCCCCAGTTGAAGCGCGGCAAGGACGGCCGCGTCACCCGCTCGCCCGAAATGGAGCGGCGCGTCAAGCTCTACAAGGACTGGAGGGACGAGTACGGCGACATCATCGTCCAGCTTAACGTCGAGGACACGCGCTTGGGGGTCGACGAGTACGTCGTCGGCAAGCTCGGCGTCGAGACCATCGAGCTGAAGTGGGGGCAGGGCGCCAAGTGCATCGGCGGAGAGATCAAAGTCCGCGACCTGGGCCGTGCGCTCGAACTCCGCAGACGCGGTTACATTGTGATGCCCAATCCCGAGGAACCGGCCGTCCAGGCGGCCTTCAAATCTGGCGCCATCAAGGAATTCGAGCGCCACAGCCGGCTGGGCTTTGTCGAGGAACAGGAGTTCCTCCAGGCGGTCGAGCGGTTGCGGCGCAAGCTGGGCGTCAAGCGGGTCAGCCTGAAGACGGGGGCCTACGGGCCGCGCGAGCTGGCCATGGCCCTGAAGTGGTGCTCCAAGGCCCGCGTGGACCTGCTGACCATCGACGGGGCCGGCGGCGGCACCGGCATGAGCCCCTGGCGCATGATGGAGGAGTGGGGCATCCCGACGTTCTACCTCCAGTCGCTGGCCTACAAGTTCGCCAAGAAGCTGGCGGCGCGCGGCGAGTGGATTCCCGACCTGGCCATGGCTGGCGGCTTCTCGACCGAGGACCACCTCTTCAAGGTCCTGGCCATGGGGTCGCCCTACTTCAAGGCGGTCTGCATGGGCCGGGCCCTGATGATCCCCGGTTTCGTCGGCGACAACATCGAGAGCGTGTTCAAGAAGCAAGCGGGCCGAAGCTGGAAGGACCTGCCGTCCACCGTGTCCAAGTTCGGGAAGAAAGCGGAGCAGATCTTCGTCACCTACGAGACTCTGGTCGAACGGTTCGGCAAGGTGGCCGTCAAGAAGATGCCTCTAGGGGCCATCGCGATGTATACTTACATCGACAAGCTCCGCACCGGCCTGACCCAGCTCATGGCCGGGGCCCGGAGCTTCAGGCTGGACACCATCCTGCGCAACGACGTCATCGCGCTGACCGAAGAGGCCGCCAAGATCTCCGGGCTGACGTACGTCATGGACGCCCAGATGGCCGACGCGGAGCGGATTCTCGAAGCCTGATCCGCCGGGACCGATTCTGGAGACAGCTCACCGGGGAGCCTGCCCATCACGGGGTGGGCTCTCTGTCTATCTCCTCTCATCCGGCGTTCCGCAACCGGCCGTCGGCTGTCCGGCGGACGCGTCGATCTCAGGGTCAATTCGCTGTCGGGTTCCTTACGATAGTGTATAATGCCGTCCCTTCGCCGACCCTTTGGGGCAGCGAAGAATTCCTCGCGGCCGGCAGTGGCCTATCATCCGTCAGTCATGGCTACACTGTCATGCCAGCGACATCGGGTTTGGATTCAGTCTGCTGATAGTAGGAGCCCGGGAACATGCCCAGCGAGTTCGTCGAAACTGCTATGGAGAAGGTTGTTGCGCGCAATCCGGGACAGCCGGAATTCTACCAGGCTGTCAGCGGCGTTCTGGAGTCGATCGAGCCGGTCGTTTGCCGCGAGCCGAATCTGGCCGACATGGGTATCATCGAACGCCTCGTCGAACCCGACCGGCAGATCATGTTCCGCGCCCCCTGGGTGGATGATCGGGGGCAGGTCCGTGTGAATCGGGGGTTTCGCGTTCAGTTCAACAACGCCATCGGTCCCTACAAGGGTGGCCTGCGGTTTCATCCCTCAGTGAATCTGGGCATCATCAAGTTCCTGGGGTTCGAGCAGATCTTCAAGAACGCCCTGACCACGTGCCCCATCGGCGGGGCCAAGGGCGGCAGTGACTTCGACCCCAAGGGCAAGAGCGACGGCGAGGTCATGCGGTTCTGCCAAAGTTTCATGAGCGAACTGTTCCGCCACGTCGGCCCCGACCTCGACGTGCCGGCGGGCGACATCGGCGTCGGGGCGCGCGAAGTGGGTTTCCTCTTCGGCATGTACAAGAAGCTCAGCAACACCTACTCCGGCGTGCTGACGGGTAAGGGGCTCGAATACGGCGGGTCGCTCGTCCGCAAGCAAGCCACCGGCTACGGCCTGGTCTATTTCGTCACCCGGATGCTCGAAGCACGAGGACTCGGATGGGAGGGGCAGGTGGTGCTGGTTTCCGGCTCGGGCAATGTTGCCATTTACGCCACCGAGCGCGCCCAGCAGCTCGGGGCCAACGTCGTCGCCATGAGCGACTCCGACGGCTACGTGGTCGACCCCGCCGGCATCCAGATCGACACGGTCAAGCGCATCAAGGAGGTGGAGCGCGGCCGGATCAAGTGCTACGCCGACGAGCACCCCTCGGCCGAGTACCACGAAGGCTACCGGGGCATCTGGCAGGTGCCCTGCACCGTGGCCCTGCCGTCGGCAACCGAGAATGAGCTCGATGCCGACGCCGCCCGGATGCTCGTGACCAACGGGTGCATCGCCGTGGGTGAAGGCGCCAACATGCCCTCCACGTCCGAGGCCATCAAGGTGTTTCTCGACGCCGGGGTGTCGTTCGGACCGGCCAAGGCCGCTAACGCTGGCGGCGTCGCCACCAGTGCCCTGGAGATGTCGCAGAACTCCATGCGACTGAACTGGACCTTCGAGGAGGTGGACCGCCGTCTCCAGGAGATCATGAACTCCATCTACGACGCCTGCACGGCCGCCGCCGAGGCCTACGGCACGCCCGGAAACCTTGAGGCCGGGGCCAACGTCGCGGGGTTCCTCAAGGTGGCCCACGCCATGCTGGCCCAGGGCGTCGTCTGACGCCGCAGGCACCGACCGATGGGCGGCGCAGCACCTGGCCGAGCACCGGGCCGCGGCCTCAGGGGTGCTTCCGGCGCAGGCGGAGCGAATTGCCCACCACGGTCAGGCTGCTCGCGGCCATGGCTGCCTCGGCGATGACCGGGTGCAGCAGCCCCAGGACGGCCAGCGGAATCGCCACCAGGTTGTAGCCGAACGCCCACAGCAGGTTCTGCCGGACCGTCCGTAGCGTGCCCCGGGCGAGCCGGACCGCCCGGACCAGCCCCGCCAGGTCGCCCGAGGTGAGCGTGATGTCGCTCGACTCGATGGCGATGTCGGTGCCCGTGCCGATGGCCACGCCAACGTCGGCGGCCGCCAGGGCGGGGGCGTCGTTGATCCCGTCGCCGACCATGACCACCGGCCCGCCGGAGCCGGCCTGGAGGCGTCGAACTTCCTCGGCCTTGTCCTGCGGCAGCACCTGGGCCATGACGCGGTCGATGCCCGCGTCGGCGGCGACCGCCTCGGCCGTCCGACGGTTGTCGCCCGTCACCAGGGCCACCTCGATGCCGAGTCGGCGAAGGTCGCCCACGGCCTGCGCGGCGCCCGGCTTGAGGGCGTCGGCCAGGCCGAGCACGCCCGCCACGTGGCCGTCCACGGCCACCAGCACGGAGGTCCGGCCACAGGCCTGGAGCCGCTCGAAGGTTCGCAACATCTCGCCGGGCACATCGATCCCGGCCTGTGCCATGAGACGGGCGTCCCCTGCCAGGATGTCTTGTCCTGAGACCATGCGGGCCCGCACGCCTTGGCCGGTGATCGACTCGAACTCCTGCGGCTCGTCGACATTCAGTCCGCGCTGGCGCGCCGCCTCGACGATCGCCGCGCCAAGCGGGTGTTCGCTCCGCAGTTCGGCGCTCGCCGCGGCGCTGAGCAGGCCGCTTTCGTTGACACCCTCGGCGGGTACGATGTCGGTCGCCTGGGGTCGGCCGACGGTCAGGGTGCCCGTCTTATCCAGGACGACCACCTGCGCGCGGGCCATCTGTTCGAGGGCCGCCCCGGAACGGATCAGCAGTCCACTGCGGGCGCCCATCCCTCCGGCGACGAGCAGGGCCGTGGGCGTCGCCAGGCCCAGCGCGCAGGGGCAGGCGATAACCAGGACGGCAATGGCGGCGAACAGGGCGGTGGCCCAACGACCCGCCTCGCCCGGCGAGGGGAGCCACCGGAGCACGGGCCGCGCCCAGTCGGCCGCGCCGCCCATCGCCCCGGGGGCCGCCGCCCAGGCCGCGAACGTCGCGGCGGCCAGCAGCACCACCGCCGGAACGAAGTACACGGTCACCCGGTCGGCGAACTCCTGCACGCGCGTCTTGCCCACCTGGGCCTCGCGGACCATGCGGACCACCTGCGCCAGGAACGTGTCGGCCCCGACCTTCGTGGCCCGCACGCGGAGCGACCCGCGCTGGTTCACGGTCGCGCCGACGACCTCGTCGCCGGCCGTCTTCCCGGCGGGCATCGGCTCGCCGGTGACCATCGACTCATCCACGGTGCTGCGGCCGTCGAGCACGACGCCGTCGGTCCCGATGCGCTCACCGGGCCGGACGATCATGACGTCGCCGACCTTGATCCGATCGATGGGCACTTCCGTCTCAGCACCGTCCGGGCCCTGGATGCGTACGGTCTTGGCGCCAAGTTCGAGGAGTTGGCGGATAGCGCGGCTCGCGCGGCCGCGGGCCTTGGCCTCAACGTGTCGTCCGGTAAGGTGAAACGCCATGATCATGGCCCCGATGGCCGCGAAGCTCACGCCCGCGAGTCCCGCCAGGTAGAGCGGCCCGGTCACCAGCGCTGCCAGCGATCCCAGCAGGATCAGGACGTCCATATTCGGTGTCAGTTGCAGGGCGCTTCTCGCGGCGCTGCGGTGCGTTGCCCAGCCCGCCCAGAGCACTGCCGGCAGCGCGAGGGCCAACTGGACCGCCTCGAAGGCCCACATGGCAGGGCCCTCGGGCACCAGGTTAAATGCCATGTGGGCGAGCATCAGGAGCATCACCGGGCCGGTGAACGCCCAGGCGATGACGAGCCGCCGCCGCGCCGCCCGGGCCTCGCGCTGGGCCACGTCGGCGTGGTCGCCCGCCCCGATCCGGCCTGCCGTCCCGGCGGGCGCGGCCGTGTAGCCCGCCTCCTCCACCGCGCGGACCAGCTCCGCCGGGCCGGTGGTCCCGGGAGTGATGGTCACGACGGCCTGCTCGGCGGCGAAGTTGACCCGGGCGTCTCGGACCCCCGGGGCGGACCGCAGGGCCTTCTCCAGCGTGTCGGCGCAGCCCTGGCAATGCATGCCGCCCAGCAGGAGGGTGATTCTCGCTTGGCTGTCGGCGTCGGCCATGGGTTCCTCGCAGCGCGCGACGGAAACGCTTCCTTGTGAATTCTATGGCCCGTGCCGCGCGGGGGCAAGGCACGGCGGCGCCACGGTGGCCGGCACCGAGGCCGGACGGTGCTGCGCAGGGTCATCGTAGGATTATGTAAGCGGATCGTCGGCCGGTGCATTGCCGCGGGATGCCACAGATGTTCTAATGGCGGCGCGTTGAGACTGAACCCCTGGAGCTGAACTAGGAGCGCAGCCATGACGACCGACGATGCCACCGATCCGCGGAACCCCTATGTGCTGGCCAGGCAGACCTTCATGCGATACGCCGAGGCCGTCGGCCTCGAGCGGCGCCACCGAGGCAAGGACATGGCCACCCGCATGACGACGCCGGACCGCTCGATCGAGTTCCGGCTCAGCCTGACGCACGACGACGGCACCATCCGGGCCTACAGCGCCAGCCGCGTCCAGTTCAACGACGACCGCGGGCCCTACAAGGGCGGCCTCAGGTTCCATCCCACGGGCACGCTCGACCACTGCAAGGCCCTGGCCTTCTGGATGTACCTGAAGACGGCCGTCGTGGACATCCCGTTCGGCGGGGCCAAGGGGGCCGTCGCGGTCGATTACGACACGCTCAGCCTCAGCGAGAAGGAGCGGCTGACGAAGAAGTACGCCCTCGTCCTGCGGAACGACATCGGCCAGCAGAAGGACATCCCGGCCCCCGACGTCGGCACCGGCGAGCGCGAGATGACCTGGATCATGGACGCCTGGCGGATGATCCACGGCACGTACGACCGCGGCATCGTCACCGGCAAGCCCGTCACCATCGGCGGCTCGCAGGGCCGCGTCACGGCCACGGGGCGCGGCGTGTTCTTCTGCGTCGAGGAGGCCGCGCGCCGATGGAAGATGACCCTCAAGGGGGCCACGGCCGCCGTCCAGGGATTCGGCAAGGTGGGCTCGAGCGCCGCCGCGTTCCTGGCCGACGCCGGAATGAAGATCGTGGCCGCCAGCGACGTGAGCGGCGCCGTCGTCAACCGCAAGGGACTCAACGTCGCGGCGCTGAAGCGCCATGCTGACGAATCGGGCGGCGTCACCGGCTTTGCGGGGGGCGAGCCCATGGATCGCGACGCCCTGCTGGAGATGGACGTGGACCTCCTCGTGCCCGCGGCCCTGGAGAACGCCCTGACGAACGACAACGCCGACCGCGTCAAGGCACGTTTCGTGGCCGAGGGGGCCAACGGGCCCACCACGCCCGCCGCCGACGAGATTCTCACCCGCCGCGGAATCCGCATCATCCCCGACATCCTCTGCAACGCAGGCGGCGTCACCGTCAGCTACTTCGAGTGGGTCCAGAACCGCCAGGAGTTCTACTGGCCCGCCGACCAGGTGGACGCCGAGCTCCGGCGCATCATGACGGCGGCGTTCGCCCACGTGGCGGCCACGGCCGACGAGCACGGCTGCACCCTGCGCGAGGCGGCCTACCGCATCGCCATCGAGCGCGTCGCCGAGGCCATGCTCCGCCGCGGCACGCAGTAGCTCCCCGGTTGTCCGGTGCCATGGCGGGCGCTGTTTCCCGCCATGCCGGGTGCATGCTGGCGGGCTTGCATCCTTAGGTCAGGGTGGTTTATGATACCCGTATGGGTGGACCGCCTCATCGCAGACGCTGTCGACGATATGACATCGCCGGGCAGGCCCACTGCCTGACCTGTTCGTGCTTTTCCCGGCGCGGATTTCTGCCCCGCGAGCGTGCCCGTTTGTGGTTGGTGTGGGCGATACGGCAGGCCAAGGATAAGTACGCGTTCGACCTGTGGGCCTAGGTCCTCATGCCTGAGCATGTGCAACTCGGTTCGCCAATGTTGGTGGCGGAGTTCGGACGAGAGGAGTGATCATGATGGCCAAACTGCGCAAGTACGTGGGAAGCCGGCAGAAGGTTCGACTCACGCGCCCTATGCCAAGTGAACCGATCCTCAATGGCTATCTGCTCGCCATGAGCGACGCCCTGGTTCTGATGCACCCGTTCCATGACTTTGAGCCTGATGGTTACACGATCATACGTGCCGCAGATGTTGCGGGCGTGCGGCGGTGTCCCTATGAGGAGTGGTGGGATCACATGCTTCAACAAGAAGGACTACTGGGTGGGCTGGACTCGGCTCCTGATGTTGACCTGAGTGACATGCGGTCCGCTGTCAAGAGCGTGGCTGCGCTGTACGACCAGATGATCGTTGAGTGTGAGGAGGAGGGGAATGAAGACATCGAGGACTTCTATCTGGGGAGGCTGATTTCTGTGGCCGATGATTCCGTTCTTTTTCTAGACTATGATTCCTTGGGATTCTGGGCATCGGAACCGAAGGAGATACGCCTGGAGGAGATCACCAAAGTGCAGTTTGACACGCCATACATACGCGTCTTCTCGAAGTACACGCGCGAGGGCACGCCGCCGAAGTTTCCGGAGTATAATGAGGGGTAGGCGCGTGAGCGCCTGCTACTGTGGCCAAACCGGGTGAGAACGACCTCCCAGACGAACCGCTGCCGGTGTATGAAGACACGCTGCCGCCGCTGAGGTCGTGAGCGCGCGCGACCATCTCCATGGCGGCACACGGCCCCTCGACTGCGCTCGGGCCGCGTGGCCGCCATGGCACCGGTCTCTTTGCCGTTGTGACGACGTACCTTCCATGGCATACTCGTGCGGGACCATCCTGACTGTGGGGGTACGCTCATGGAACGCGCAGGGATTGTCGCAGTGCTGCTCGGCGCGCTGGCTGCGGCGCCGTGCCCAGGCGAGACGCTTCGCTTGGAGTGCACGGCCGACACGTCCATCTGCATCCACCCATCGGAGCAGAACCACAACCACGGCGGCAGGTCGCGCCTGCGCGTCAAGGGCAACGAGCACATCCTGCTGATGGCGTTCGACACGTCGCCGCTCGCCGGCCGGGCGGTCCGCAGCGCGCAGCTCTTCTTCCGCCCCGCGGGCGCCGTGCAACTGAAGACCCTGGGCCTGTCGATGGTCATGGAGGACTGGCGCGAAGGAACCTCCAGCGGCCCCGCGAAGACCGGCGAAGTGACCTTCCTCATGGCTGCGCACGATGAGCGCACCTGGGACGGTCCCGGCTCGACGTTCCTGTCGGTGACGTTCGGGCGCGGCAAGTCGGGCATGGTGTGGGCCGGGCCCGCCGACCGGCGGATTGACTCCCCGGAGACCCCCGCGAAGGCGCGGGCGTGGTACCGGGACGTCCGATCCGAGGCCGACGGATGGCTGAGCATCGACGTGCCGCCTGAGCTGGTCGCCGCATTGGCGCAGGGCACAAGCCACGGCCTGGCCCTCTCGGACGAGACGGGCCAGACCCGGGCCAACAACGACATCTTCAGCCGCGAACAGATGGGCAGGGGGCCGTACCTAGTCGTCGAGCGTGATACGAAGCCGATGAGACCAGCGCGGCGGCAGGCGCGGCGCGCGGCGGCGAAGCGGGCCGGGCCTGCGGCCGATCTCGTGGGTCGGCCGCGCCGAGCGCCCCAAGCCGGCGCGTGGGCCGAGGCTGGGGGGCTGCGATACCGCGTCGAGCCTCTGTGGGGGCAGGCGGATCCAGCGACTGGGAAAGATCACTTCCCGGGCGGCCGGTCGGGTTGGGTGTGGGACGGCAAGGCCGTGCAGTTGCACGCGGCGCGGGCCTGGCACGCCTGCGTGCAGGTCGTCGTCGAGCCGGTCGGCGGGCAGGTGTGGCCGGTGATCGAACCCGGTGCGCTGCGTTCGGCGAAGGGCGCGCAGCTTGGCGCGCGGCGGCGGGTGGATGCCGTGTGGTACATCAAGGGCCCGCGCGAGGGCGGCGCGCGGCAGTGGCTGCCCGATCCGCTGATTGGGGCCGGCGACGCCCGAGCCGGCATCGGGATCGGCCAACCCAGGTGCCGCGCGTGGCTCGTCGAGTACTACGTTCCGCGCGACGCGGCCCAGGGCCTGTACGAAGGATCGATTCTCATTCGGCGTCCGGGCGGCGAGGCGGTCGCGATCCCCGTACGGTTGACGGTGCACCGGGCCGTGCTGCCGGACGAGTTGGGCTTCAAGGTGTCGCTCAACACGTACGGGTCGCCGGGCGGCAAGCACGGTCGGCGGTATCCCTCGAAGGAGTTCCTAGCCGAGGAGCGCGCATGGCACCGCATGGCCCACGAGCACCGGGCGACCATCGCCGCGGTGCCCTACTCGCAGAGCGGCCAGGTTCGCGTCGGCGAGGCGCCGCAGATCGAGGCGAGCCCGTCGGGCGAGGTGAAGGTCGCCTGGGCCGAGTGGGACCGGCACTGGGCGCCCTACTTCACGGGCGAGGCGTTCAAGGGGCTGCCGCGCGACGGCGTGCCGCTGGACCACGTCTACCTGCCGATGCACGAGAACTGGCCGCTCGAGATCGAAGCACACTACACGTGGGCCGGCGACTGGGCCACGCACTGGAAGCGCGCCGGGCCCATCGAGGAGGGACTCCCCGACCGGTATCAGAAGGCGTTCGAGACCGTTAGCGCGGCGTTTGCCGAGCACGTTGTCGCGCGGAAGTGGACGCGAACGCAGTTCCAGTGCTACCTGAACAACAAGTATTCGTTCAAGCAGCGCGGCCGTGGGTCGAGCTACTGGCTCCTGGACGAGCCGATGCACCGCTACGACTTCCGGGCGCTGAGGTTCTTCGGCCGGCTGTTCCGCGCGGGTGTGAGCCATGTGGGC
>Ga0272444_10002450_pt1 | contig 17160 bp, 12 predicted proteins | sample SSMForm13_FD_201033 | JGI IMG/M metagenome (GOLD analysis project Ga0272444, IMG submission 201033) | Marine sediment archaeal communities from Little Sippewissett salt marsh, Falmouth, MA, United States - SSM-Form-13 | ecosystem: Environmental > Aquatic > Marine > Wetlands > Sediment ...
CGCTTGCGATTCCACCCATCCTGCTGAGTCGACCTGGTATCGGATTCCAGGATTGTTCTCGAAAACCCAGGCAAGCCAGATCGGGGTCCCTCTCGCTACCCATACGGGATCGGCTAACGGCACGGTCTGCCACCCTTCGGCGGGACTGACCTGCGTCGGCACCGTCGCGGCCAGGCGTGTATCGGGCGAGACGTCACCGAGGTAGACTCCCAACAGCATATCGCCGGTGCCGCCCTGGTGGTATATGGTGATGCTCTGAATGACACCGTCGGCAGGCATGATGAACGACTCGGCGCGACGGGTGGCATGATTGGTGATTTCCGGAAAGACAACGGTGTTGCCCACCGTCGCCAGGCCGAACACGGCATTCACCCCCGACAAAATCAAAATCAGTGCGGTAGACATAAATCCTCCTTGATACAAGAATCGTGGAAAGAGAGCATTAGGGCACTCTCCTAAGCCATGCCTCCCTCCAAAAATGGAAACAGGATCGGTCACATCCGCCGAACGCTTTGCCATCACACATGACCCCTTCGAGAAGAACCGTGTTCTTCAGGCGGCGCAATTCCCCATTGCTTTCCAGGATGATGCGTTTCACCGGGCGGTACACACGGTATCGCTTACCGCAGTATTTTCTCATCCCGCTCATCCATAACAGCCCCTTGTTCCGTCTGTTATGGTCGAGCGTGGAAAGGATCTCGTCAATCGACTTGACTTCCACCAGATCCCCTGCCTGCAACGCCAACGTCTCGGCGGTCTCAGCCGCCACGGCCTTGGCCGTCCCGAGATGTCCGCCACTTGGGCGGTTGGATATACGACGAAAGCCGGCGCTGAGCATGTGCTTGAACGCACCACGCCAGCCCACGTTTTCCAGCCACCAGCTAAGGTAGCTCGACACCTCCTGATGCACTCGCATCACGGGAGCCAGGCGATAGCGAGTCGAGCCTGCTCCCAAGCACTCAAACGTACCATGGCATGAAGTATGGTTGATGGTCATCGCACAATCTCCTGGATTAGAAAGGGCTCTTCTGAGCAATGAACAGGTGCATAAGGCGCCTCGGCGGACCGAGAAAACTCGTCCGAGGTCCCAGAGGCACAAGTCCCCCCCGTACCCCAAACTTAAGCCACTGCCCAAACGGCCCTTCTCTCCAGGCGACCCCATGGGTCTGCTCTGCCAACACCACCCGCGCATTAACCGAATGAACGATAGAAGGGGCCTATGTCATGATCTGTATGAGGATCTCCACCCAGGACGATCACTGGGGCTGGCGCTGCGAGCGGCCTGCGAAGGTCAGCTCCCACAGCACCCGGTACATAAACTCAGGCACGATGCTGTACCTTCTCCAGCGCCGCGGCTCCATAATGAGACGAAAGACGAACTCGGTGCCCGTACGTTGAAAGATCGCCGGCGCCCACTTGGCCTTTCCACTGACCACGTCGAACGTCCCGCCGACCCCCATGCAGTAGTTAGCGGCGATCCTGTGGCGATACTTTGCAATCCACTTCTCCTGCTTCGGCGAACCCATCGCGACAAAGAGCATATCGGGATTCGCCGTGTTGATCTGCTGAATGACCGACTCATCCTCGTCGAAGTATCCATCATGCCGACCCACAAGCTGGAGCCGTGGATGCTGTTCTTGCAATCGATGAAAGGCCAAGGCGTTGGACTCCGGACTGGCGCCAAGGAGAAAGACCCGCAACCCTTCTCTCTCAGCGGCAGCCACCAGTTCGTAAAACAATTGCACACCCGTGATGCGAGGGATGGCCCGACGATGCAGCAGCCTGGCTGCAAGGGCGGCGCCTATGCCGTCACAGCAGCGTACATCCGCCCCTCGGATCAGATTCAATAAAGATCTGTCGGCCTGTGCGAAGCAGATCTTCTCCGGCGTGACGGCAAGACCAAACGCTTTTTCGCGCGCCCGAATTCTCGCGACAATGTAGTCCACTGCGTGTTCGTACGAACGAAAACAGGTAATGGGCACACCCATGACACAAAGCGTATCAATATCGTCATGTCGACTCACAATACTCCCTTTCCCGGACTTGACTGAACAAGTAGTCGGCCAGGGCATGGAATGCCCAGGCCTGCGACCAACGCATGTAAGGTATCCGGTTGGTTAAGAACCTCCCCTTTCTGAAGTAGAAGAAGCCCCGGCTGTCATACATGTGGTCAAGCATCCACTGTGCGATCTTGTCTGTGAGCGCGCTGTATTTCTCACCTTCTCCGGAGAAGAAGGAAACGGCCTGCGCCGGCGCGTGAATATCGATTGGATACAGGCGCTGGTGGTAGTACTTGGGCGTCCCATCAGCGAGGAAGAAGTTGTCGGCATAGTACTGGACGCCTTTGCGATAGGCCGATGCATATTCGCCGGCGTATCCTTCCTTCAGGATGAAGCGAAGGGCCTGCAGATTGAAGCCGGTATGAAACGAATCGATCCACTTCTGTCGCACCGTGTCGGCGTAATACCAGGAACCGTCGGGGCGCTGGTGACGCATGGAAAACGCCAAGCTGCGCAAACCGGCCTCCACACTCGCTTGCTCGTGACGGTACTTCGCCAGGCGCAAGAGAACGGACGCCCCCAGAAGATTCGCATTATGCACTACCTCCATGTCCGTCGGCGAATAGCTGAAACAGAACGTACCGGCCCACGGTGTGCGATAAAGATCGTTCAGGATGAAATCCGGCACGCTGAGGGCCAAATCCAGCGCCCGGGCAACACCGGTCATCTCGAAGCAGTCCAACAGAGCATGGCCGACGAACGAGCTGTTGACGATGGTGGGCGTCCCTTTCGGCCGCAGGTACAACCGCGACTGCCAGTCGAAGTTGTAGCCCCAGCAACTGCCCGAATAGCCGGTACACCTCAGGTCCTCCAGCAAGTCGAGCAGGTGGTCAATGGCGTTCAGATAGCACTGCCTTCTTCCCAAAACGCAAAGCTTTGTGTACCCCCAGAGAAAGAGGCCGATGCCCTTCGGGTTGTGGCCCTTCGCCGTGGCGAGTATCGGCCGCAGGTTGATCGGGCACCGCCGCAGGAACTGCGTGAGACCCACTCTCGTCCATCTGCCTGTCGAACCGACCAGTCGAAGCAGAGGACTATTCATGGCGTCATAAGGATCGTAGCCACGGTAGTCGTTTCTCTCGATGTAAGAGAGAAGCCTGTGCAGATATGGCTGCATTTCAATCATATGCCAGACCGCTCCAAGCTGTCAGCGATGGGGGTGGGGACCGCACGGGCCTTGTCGGCCCGGCGCAGACCTTCATAGAAACCGCCAAACATGTTGTCGAGCGAAGCTTCCTTCTCAAAAGTGCGCCGCGCCTCGGCACCCATCGCCTTGCGACGGTCCTCGTTGCGTAGAAGTGAGATCAGCTCGTCGGCAAAACGCTCCTCATCGTCTACCACCACGCAATTCCGCCCGTTCTTGAGATAGCATGCTTCCGGCCCGTGCTTGACGTTGAGTGTGATGATTGGTCTGGCCCAATAGAGAGCCTCGACGATCCCGAGCCCCATGCTGCCGGGAATGCAGAATACATCGGCGCTGCGGAACAGTTCGGCCATTTGCTCTTTCTCATACACAGGGCCAAGGTAGTGGATATTGGAGCTCGTCCGAACGATCTGCTCCAATCGCTGCGGCAGGTCGGGCCCGACGATCACCAAGCCGACATCACTCAACTGGCGACGTCTCTCCACGAAGCAATCCAGGAGCAGGCCGAGGCGTTTCCTGGGCTGGATGCGACCGCTGAACAAGACGACATGCGATTCCGTGATCCCGTATCTTTTCGCGAGTTCCGCACGGCTGTACCCGTCGGGAGAGGCCGCGTCGTCCATATCCAGCGTGTTCCACGCCACCGCCACTTTGCGCCGATTGCGCCTCCACAGATACCGCTTCTCGCGGGGCGAGAAAAGAATCACTTGATGGCATAATGTGAGGTACAAGTTGGAGAGCAGGATCTCCATAGCGTTGTCTCTGCGCGGCAGATTCAGTCCGTGTCCGTAATAGATGAATCGCCGGCCGGACCCTCTGGCCACGAGCGCCGCCGCTACGTAGAACCGAACGCTGACGGACCTCCGGCACAAGTGATTGACGACGACGTCGATGTTCTGACGGCCCAGCACGTGTCTGAGGTTGGCCCTCGTCATCGAAGCGTCGATACAGTTGAACTCCACCCGCTCGCCGGGCGCATCGATCCGCGTGGGCCAGACGATCAGGTTGTAGCCTCTGGCGCGCAGATACCGGGAGAGCTTGTTGTAGATCCGGATCTTGTAAAACAGCAGTTTCGGATGCAAGAGAAGCAGGTTCTGCATGCGATCCTCACGTATAGGTCCGGCCGAGCCGCAGCTTCACGCCCGACTCGCCGTCATCGCAACCTTCAGATACCCACGGCCGTTTCAACCTGAGGGGTCGAATCGAACCGGTAGGGGGGGGAATTCACCACCGGATAGGGGTCCGCCTCGAACTGTCTCACGACGCCGGAGGCCGTCACGATCATCACCGTTGCCAGAAAACCGAATGGAGTGATAGGCCACCAGGAAGAGTTCTCGAAAAAACCCGACAAAACGAAACACACGTATGACACGAGCGCGAACTTGTAGGATACACAGAAACGCGACATACGGTATAGCCGATAGAAAACGACCGTGGACAACGCGGCGTAGACGCAACTTCCCAGGAGTCCGAACTCGTAAAAAACCGAGGCGAAGTAACAATGCGAAGAATAACCTCTCTCACGGTAGATATTGCTGGAGCTCAGGAAGTCCTCGACGCTGCTCTTCATGAAACCGTGCCCCCACAGCAGCTCTCGTTTTCCTTCGTCTATCACCACTTTGATTCCTTCCAGCCTGCCGCCGTCGCCGGTCTCGAAGAAGCGATGCTTGAACCGCACGGTGAAATCCTCACTGAGCCAAACGACAGGCAGGGCAACACACGACAACAGGATCACCGCATACCGTTCGGAACGTCCCAGCGCGCGCAGATTACCCAGCAAGAACAGGTACATCAGCGCCATACCGCTGCGAGACAGAGTCAGAAAATTCAGCAACATACTGATGACGCATAAGAAGTAGAAAGAAATGCGGCGCACGTCCCGGATGACGAAGTACCGGAAGAACAAACCGACCAGCAAGACAAACAGGTTGCGGGTCAGAGAATTGGCCCGAAACGGTCCTGCAATTCCTATCCCCGCGGCCCGCTGGCCGGGGAACAGCAACTCAAACACGAGCACCTGCACGGCGATATAGGCGATGAGCCAGCCAAATCCCGTGAACACATGATCGAGGAACGCCATGAGACCGTGACATCGAAAGTACCACAACACGGCACACCAAAGTATCAAGCCGATGAAGAAGACCTTGACATTGCGACCGTCATGGTACCACAGCAGAGTGGCGCCCGTGTACAGCAGCACACTGGCCATCAGGTACGGCACGAGCAGATCGAGGCGGAGGGTCGTCTTGCGCACCGACTGCACCAGCACAATGAGCCCGACCAATCCGATGATTCCGTTGCCGAGCAAGACCAGGCGGGGAGAGCGCACGGACTTGTTGAACTGACCCATCCAGAAGGTAAACCACAGGATATGCTGCAGCGAATCACCGCTGAGAGACCTGCCCTTGACCAGGACATAGCCCAGCCAGATGATCGCTCCCAACAGAACCGCCACTATCTCGCCGGTCGTGTTGATGTATTTGAAGCTGTCGCCCGCATACTGAAGCATGTTGTTGCCTCGCGGTTAACCAAATGCGAGTCGGTAAAACGCATCGACCTCGTCCCGCCGGCGCAACTGATCCAGCAGGATAACAGCCGCGTACGTGACGATCATCGTGATGATCGCATGCAGAAAATAACCATGCCATCCGGATACGCCCGTCGAATCGCCCGTCCGAACCAGGACCCTGAGTACGAACATCTGAAACAGATACGCGAAGAGTGTATACTTGCCTAAGATCACCAGGCGGTCCACGCACCACTGCCACCCGCCCGCGAAGCCCACAAACACATAGAACCAGAGAATTGTCTCAATGAACCTCAGTGGCAGCTTCACGGCATTCGAGACCAGCGGCTCGTAACCGGACCGAATCACGGTACTGGCGGCCAGGAACAAGAGCAGCGCTATCCGAGCTTTGCGAAGGCGCCTGTCATACGCCAGCAACCAGCCCTTGCCAGCCGCGATTCCCACCTCCATTCCCACCGCACCGAATGCCAGAAACAATAACGTGTTACCACCTACGATAACAGCAAGGAAAACGACGACCGCCAGGATTGGATGGGCGACCCGGCTGTACCGCGCGACCATCGCCGCCAGACACAGGAACTCCGCAATGTACATGAGCACCTCGAAAGAGAAGTACTCGCCGGAAATCCCGACGATGCAATTCGTTGCCACCGCCCGCAGATCTCCCAGAACCACCGGAAGTCGGCCCAACTGCGGCCCCACTCCCATCACGCACAGCGCGATGTTGCACGCAGCAAACAACAGAGCCAGCTTGGCCGCGCGGACAAAGAGCCGCTTCACAACAGTCTCTCGGCTTCGGTGAATCATCGGCCAGTAGTGATACCCACACAGAAAACCGGTGATCGCCAGAAATGCGCCGTGAATAAAGGGTATGGCATACGTCACGCCCAGATTCACCTGAGCGTCGCGGCTGCTGCTGGCACTGTGGTAGACCACCATCATGACGACCAGGCATCCCTTGATTAGGTCTACATCCCGGCTCCTGGTTTGGCCGGAGTTGGACGGCCTCGTGCACGATTCAGTTGTTGAGGTAGTCTGTTCCATGGTCCAGCCGAGAAAGTCCAGTCATCCAGGCCAGTACTTACGTTCCCTCATACCGGTGTCCGGTGTACGACACCAGGCCTGCCCGAAACTCACGAGGGAACCGCACCTCCAGGGGGATATCTGTATCGACCTCATCCACTACGTTCTGCTTGTGGCCCCATGTAGGATGAATCATAACTTCCCACGTATCGCGACTACACAGGCCCCAACTCTGCAAGTGCCAAAGGAAGTTCGCCAGGGACCCGAAGTACTGCGTGCGCGCCATTCCCCTCCAGCGAATCCTCTCGTTGACGCACCTGCGATACAGCTTCAATGGAAGCGAATTCCTGGGTCCACAGTTGGCCGCGAGCCTCAGATAGGGAATGTCGTAGTTCCGCGCCATCTTCAGTACAATGGAGAGGATCGGCCAAAGTTCGTGGACGTGATGATGCGAATCCAAATGGGTAATGGGGATCCCCCGGCTCTGCGTCTTTTCTATCTGGGCCGCAATTTCCCGCGCGAGGCAACGTTTCTCATCCGACGTCAGAAACAACCGGAGAGATCGGGGAAGGAGGCGACCCTCGTGATCACAAAGGCGCCGGCAGCATCGAATACCCTCAGTTAGGGGGATACCCGCATCCAACACGAGATGCACTCCCATGTGGTCCAGGAGCCGATGGTCGTGGACCATAGCACACGCCTCATCAAAAGACGCGCCGGTTGCCATGATCGTGGCGCTGGAACACAGGCTGTGCTGGAAACAGTGGAGAATCGCGCTGTTGACCAGAGCACTTTTTCCGAAATCGTCCGCATTCACGATCATCACGGGCCCTGCACTCCGACCCTGCGTTTGAGCAGGGCGCTGATAGCGGACCGTTTGAGACCACCGGCACAACTGCCGAAGAGCCACATGTTTGCCATGCATCCGTTGCGCCACTTCGTACCGCACAGGCCGGCCTTGAACTGGTACGTGCCCCCATTCCGATCAGGATTGGCCCCCGCCAGATCATACTCCTCGAAGCCGCGCTCGCTCAGCCACTCGACGAAAGACCAGTGCAGAAAATGCCCCGCGTTGAGCCGCCTCTCAATGGCTGCATTGCTGGTCGCACCGTGGAGGTAGATGGCCTTCTTCCCTGTGATCGAGAACACCCCTGCGGCCACCACGTCTCCATCGTGCCAGCACAGACGGATCTGGGGTCGGAGGGACAACGGCAGCGAGCGGTAGACCTCCTCAAACGTATTGACATCCATTCTGCGCATGCACTTCCGAGACGCCATCTCTTCGTAAATGACTCGGAACCGGCGTAACGTATCCAGATCGTGACCGTCCGTCACCCGGAGCTGCACCCTTTCGGCGGCTCGAAGGTGGCGTCGCCACGGCGGGCGCAATCCCTGCCTGAGTCCTTCCATAGACTTCGTCAGATCCAGCAATGCAACCTGGATATCGCTGCCAAGGAAAAAATACCCTTCTTTGAGAAAATGCGAGAAGATGCGTCCTGCATCGGCGTGGATGTCATAGAGATTGGGACGGACCAGAAGAAAAAGACGCCTTCTTCGCACATATTCGTTCCGGATAGCTCTGAGCATAGTCGAGAGGATTTGGTAGTCCTTCCCGACCTCCGCAGCCTGCCAGAGAGGTCCCCAGTGCAAGTAGCCTATCCCTACAGGCACCAGCGGCGGCTTGGTGATCCTGACTTGGGCAAGAGCCCGGATCGCGCCCTTTTCCCGAAGGACAATCGTACTGGCTCGCGCCGAGCGCGCATGACTGTACGCCCATGTTTGATAGATGGTGGCATCGCGGAAGCCGCAACACGCCTCGTTGTACTGCCCCTCGGAGATCTCGTCGACCAGAACCTCAAAGCCGTCAGGCAGATGCGGCGGCTTGCTCATGATGCAACTCCTGCCTCAAACGGCCAAGAAGCCGGAATTCTCTGAGGTAATAGAGACCTGTCCCCGCCCAGGAGAGAGACAGGGCGACGACGGCTCCCAGCGGACCGAAATGCTTCACGAGGAACACGCCGAGCACGACGGAGATGGCGCAGCCCACCAATCGGCCTCGCAATGTAGCGCCCGTGCGTTCGCGCACGTCGATGGCGATGGCAAGGGGCCCGGATAATACCCCGATGCTGTTGGCCACGACCGCTAACACGAGGATCTTCTCGAGACCCTGGTATTTGGGCCCAAACATAACCGTGAGAAGCCTGCCCCCCCAGCCGATGGTCACGGCCAGAAAGACCGCAAGCAGTAGCGACAGGCCGCACACACACAGGACCGTCATGTGTTGAAGACGGCGTGGATCGGCAGCGCAAGCATGGGCCGCCCGCGGCCGGAAGAATCTGGCAACACCTATAATGAGCGGATTGAGCAGGTTGGCATACGTCAAGCACACGCCGTATATCGCCGCTGCCTGCGCCCCATGAAAACTGCCCAGGAGAAATGGGAAAATGGAGACGGCCGCCATATTCGCAAATGTTCGGGCGACGAGCCACTTGCCGATGCGCCAATTCTGGCCGATATCGCCACGAAAACATTCCGTACACACCCTGGCATCGCTCCAGAGGCCAAGAAGGACGGTGAATGCGATTGGGATTCCCATGCATGCGGCAAACACGAGGAACGCAACGGGCACGGTAAGCCGACCGGTTGCGTAACAGGCCGCAAGACCGGTGATTGTCGCCACACTTCCGCCTACCACCATGGCAAAGTTGCGCCAAATGTGGAGCCGCGCCAGGATCATCGCCGTCGCAGAATCTCTCATCAGGAACACAGGACCGGCGACCGACAAAACCCAGATCGTGCCAACGACCGACGGGACACCGCCCAACAGTGACAGACCGCTGGCGCCTACCAAGAACAAGAGTGCCACCATGCAGACAATGCCCAGTTGCAGAACCAGGATGCTTCCCAGGTAGGTCTTCTGCCCGATGCCGTCCAACTGCGGATGACGAATCGTATAGGGATACGCCGCGAGGCTCAGTTGGATGCCCGAAACGATACTGAGAAAAGCGATGCACTGGACATATATGCCGTATTGACCCCTGGAGCAGGCCCGCGCCAGAAGCACGCCCATAAGGAAGTTCGTGACGCTGCTGAAACCCTGGGCCGAGATGACGGCGAGGGCATGAACAAAGCCGCGTCTTGAGAACTGCAGGGGATTCGCCATAAATCATCGTTGCGTCAACGGATGCGGGTACGGGAACGGTACATAGTCCGCTTTGGCATTGCTGAAATAGTCGCGATCCAGCACGATGTACTCGCGGGACTTATCGTAGCCATTCACATTCGGAACACAGATCCCTTCTTCGTCGCGGTTGTCCCATATCCATAGATCGTGCACCTGATCCGGCCAGGGATAGCTGCCCCTCAATTCCTCCGGGGTGCCGAATTCAAGCACGCATTGGATGGGCTCGACGTACCCGTGAATGATATTGTCAAAGATGACTCCCCCGCCCCCGCGTATGAGTATGGCGATATCAGTCGGCCGCTGTCCGACTTCGCCGGTGTCTGGGCCGTGGCGAGGATCCCTGATCGTGTTGCGGTATATCTCAACGCAACGCGTCCCGCGCTCGGAGCCGTAGCCCGGCCCATGGGCGTCGACCGGGTGGCTGACTACGCCTTCTTCCACGAGGTTGTGGCGGAAGACGTAATGTGCCCCGGCGTTGGAGGTAATGGCGTGCCTGCAACCGGCAAATATGCAATCCTCGATGAAGGTCGCCTCTGCCGTCCCCAGGTTCATCTGCTCATCCCATACGTTGTCGTGCAGCACCGCGACACCGTAGCCAACGTTTCCGATGTCTGGCTTGTAGTTGTCCACAAATACGCAGTGATCGACGACGCCGCGCGAGTCGCCCGTGACAAGTACCCCAGACATACCAAAACTCTGGAAATAGCAACTATCGATTCGAAAATCGATGCCGTCGTGGATCTCGATCCCAGCATCCTGCGCCACATCACCCGGGAACGTCGCGCTGATGAATGCAATGCCGCTGACTCGCGAGGCCCCCGGTGCATCGGGTCCGACCATCAGAATAAGGGGCACCACCGTATCCTCAGATAGAGATGCACGCCGGTACAGGATGGTCCGTGCAGCGCCGGCCCCCACGAGACTGATTCCTTCAGGGAGTGCAATCATGCTCTTGATCTCAAAACAGCCTGCCGGCACGTGGACGACATCGCCGGGACTTGCTTCGTCCACCGCTGTCGATATCCAGGACGCGTCGTCCGTACCGGATGTGCCAAGAGCGGCCAAGACGGTCCTTTGAACGGCGTGGGCGCCGTCCCGGCCGCGTGGGGGCATCAGTGGAACACCCCAGATCTCCGTCGGCCTTTGCGCCAATGTCCCAGCGCGGGCGGCGGCCCTCCTGACCTGACGATGGAACTGCATCGAGACCAAATCACGCTGCCCTGTGATAGAAAAGTGTGTGCTCACGTGCGGTACGCTTCGTGGGGCATAGGGACGATCTTCTGGGCGACCGAGCCGTTGATCCGCTACGCCAATAGCGATGATCAGAAGCCACGTGCACAGAAAAAGATGCTTCATGTGTCTGCTCGATTCACGCGCACGACCCTGGGGGAAAACGCGGCGCGACTCGCCCGTGCCTGTGAGTGAAGCGTGCGCGCACTCCGTGCTGGTCGGTGCACATTGGATCTCCTTTGATCCGTTGTTCAACCGTGCGATGGCCGGGGGGCAGGCCGGCCACCTGCATACCGATGCAATGACTAAGGATGCCCCCCGCCGATGTTCACCTGAGCGGACAATTCGTCGAGGAAGCGTTTTGCGCTGCCCGACTCCGGCTGCAAACGCAGACAGGTATTCAATTCACGCATGGCATCGGCGATCATGCCCTGATCGGCGAGCAATCTCGCCAAAGACAGTCGCCACCTCACCTGGCCATACTCCAGGAGCAGTGCCCGTCGGTACATCTGAACCGCTTGATCCGTGGCGCCGTCTTCACTGTATCGCTTGGCCATCCAGACGAGTTTCCAGGCAGGGGTATCAGGGGCTTGACACTCCTCCTGCATGAGCGCCCCGATCCGGCGGGTCGTGCTGTCAAGGGATTCAGCGGCCGCCCCCAGGTCTGCGAGGCTCCTGCCGATGTCGACCAGACCGGCTGCGGCATCCCGGATGCGCCGGCGCAGCGAGCCGGGTCGATTCAAAAACACGCCGGGCAACGCGGACACCCTGGCCAACACGTGCGGCTTCAACTGGGCGACCCTTTCCTTGAGAGCACGCTCAAGGACAACGAGCCAGCGCACCTTATCTTGCGCCAACTCGCAGGCAAGATCGGGCCGACCCAGAAGCAGCAAAGAATGCGAGGCCTCATCAAACAAACGCTCATCCAATTCGATCGCCCGTTTCCAATCCTGGAAGGCAGCAACCGGATCGCCCTCTTCGGCATGCAGCATTCCCGCCACCAGGCACGCGGTCGGATCGCAAGGCGCCAGCTGGCGTCCTCTGCGAACGTGCCGCGCCCCTTCCTCGTCCCGTTGGAGAACAAATCGTTCCAATTGTCCCAGCACGCACCAACTGGGACCATAGGTGGGACACATCAATAGCGATTGCTTTAACTCGTCGGTGATGCGCTCGACGAACGGCAACGCCGCCGGCGACAGAACGACTTGGCCGGTATTCGGATCGCTGTCACGGCTGATGGCATGCCAACGGTATACATTCAGCCAATGGCAGTACTTGATATTGGCCGGCCGGTAACGGTGCGCCTTGGCCGCCGCGTCTAACAGCGCCGTGTATTCCTCGTCGCTGCCTTGCCAGTTCCGTTCCGCCAAATTGCCTTCGAAAGCCAGCGCCTTGCTCCAATACAATTCACCACGGCGCGCCGCATCGGCTTCAAACAACACCCCCCCCCAGACTACGCTGGTCACGGCCAGGCCAACCAGGCCCCACCGTCTCGCTCGCGTGCCGGTGGGATCCGCCTCTTGCCGTACGTTCTCCTCCCGGCGATCCAAGTCAGGCAGCCGAATCATCAGGGCGCAGAAGGCGGCAGACAACAAGGCGTTCGCCGGCATATGCTGTCCGAAATCGCTCAGGCTGTGAACGAGAATCGCCATCAAGCCGAAACCCAGGCCAAAAGCAGCCGAATGAAGCGGAACGCGGGAACCGCGTACGGCGCGCGCGTAGCGGCTCCAGATCACAACACCGAATATTGCGAGAGCCGCCAGGCCAATGACGCCAACCTCTTCGGCCGCCTGCGCGTACTCGTTCTCCGCATGGCTGGCAAGGGCGGGGGATCGGGAACGATCGAACATGGGATATACCACCTCATGCGATCCCAGACCGGTGCCCACAAGGGGAAACCGGGTCCAGGCAACGGCCACATCTCGCGCGACCTGCCAGCGCCCCCCCTCGGCGCGCTGGAGTTCCCGCAACGTGCCCAGCCGGTCGTACACCGCGTCAAAACCAACGTATAAAACGCAAATGAACGCACCCAGCGCCAATAAGGCCATGATCCAGGCCGGACCTCTCAGGGACTTTCTCCAGGTCAGTATCAGGGTGGTGAAAGCCCCGGCAAGCATCGTGCTGATCATCCCGCCGCGGCTCAGCGACAGGAAAACACTGGCTACTCCCACGGTGACCATCGCCGCGACCGCCCACACGATCCGCGCATCGGGAGAACTGAGATACTCAGCCACTGTGACCGGAGTGGCACGACGGTCCTGGAAGCTTTGATGCACCTTCACGAAGATCAGACCCAGAGCCGCACCTACGGAGAGGTTCATGAACTGGGCGTAGTGACTGTGGTTGACGAAAGGTCCGGAATGGGCCGTGCCATGGGGACTGGACACGAACCAGTAAATCTTGTCGTTGCCGACGATGTTCTGGAGCACACACAAGGACGCCGCCGCGGCGCCGACAATCGTGATCGCACTGAGCAGACGAACGACCTGATCGGAGCGCCGGTACACGTTGAATACAACTACGAACACGACGACAGCCGCCAGGACAAGCCGCAGGTCATGTCGCGTCGCATGGGCATAAAAAGTCAATGTCATGGGCCAGAGAACACCCCGCGCGGTCGGGAGATCGCCCAGGAGTTCCGTCTTCAGCGCCGCGGTATTGGGCGAGATCAGCCGAACCAGCACAGACGGCAGAGGGACAAGCTGGATAACGACCACCAGCAGAAACAACGCGATGGGCACATACGCCCACGTCCAACGGATGGACGCACGTCCTTTGACGATGATCTTGAGGAGGAAACACGTGCACAGAGCCGCTGTCAAAACAAGTACGACCTCCTCACTCCAAGCGTCCACTGCCCCGAACGCCAGCGGCATGAAGACCATGGCCCCAATCAACAGCCGTTCGATGGTCCAATCGAAGGGATCGTCGCGCCCGTCCAGACTCCATGCGTTCGTACCCCACACCATTACCCTACCTCCTGCCTGTTCCGCGAGAGAAGCGAAAGCGGTCTCTCTCCCTTGACGATCCGAACCGGGTTCTCCGCGCACAACAGTCGGGCCACCTCCGTGCCCAGCCGCGTTGCGATCATCTCAGAAGCCATGCCCAGGCCCGATTGGCCATCAGCCCGGTCGTGCGCATCGCTGGCGACACAAACCGTCCATCCGCGGGCCACAAGTTCCCAGGCAACCTGCTTTACGTCGCGTCCGAAGCACCCGGTGAGACTTCCGGCCGTTACCTGGAGGCTTGCTCCACGATCCAGCCAGCGCCGCAGAATCTGCGGCTGCCGCAGCAATGGAAGGTTCCGCTCGGGATGCGCGATAACCACCTCCACCCCCTGGGAACGAAGCTCACGAAACAGGGGACCTGCATCGATGAAGATCTCATCGGGCAATTCCACCAGGACGTGCCGCTTCATGTCCGCGAGCGTCAGAATTTCGTCCCGGGCCAGCAATTCGGCGATCCTCTCATCCAGCCGGACTTCACCGCCGGGAAGAACACGCAAGTTGACTCCTCGTTCGGCAAGTGCCCGGTTCAGACGCTCAACGGTGCGGCGAACTTCTCCCGCAGGCGTGCTGCTCTCGAACCGGCCAAGCTGATGGGGGGTCGCCACAACGAGACCGACGTTGTCGGCGGCAAGGGTCTCGCAGAGCGCCACGGCTTCGACCATCGACGTCGGTCCGTCGTCGAGCCCTGGAAGACAATGGCAATGAACATCCACAAACCGACACGCATAGTCCGGTAGCATATCGTTCGCGTCGAGCTCAGGATGGTCAGGACCTCTTTGCATCATTTTTCCTTGGGAACCAAATTCGCGGTTGCTCCACGTTCACGCGACGCGGCGCTTTTCCCGTGTGTCTTGGCCCTTCCTCCGTTGCGTGAATCAGAGCCATAGCGTCCGTGGTACGTACCGTAGTAACCGTACCGGCCGCCACTCTTGCGTACCTCGTTGACCACTACGCCCAGCAGGCGCGCCCCCACGCTTTCCAGCGCGTCAGCCGCCCGCTGCGCAATCCGGCGCGTCGACTTGTCCGCCCTCAATACAAGAACGGTGAAATCGCAAATCGCTCCGAGGATCTGCGCATCCGTGACGGCCATGACCGGCGGCGCATCGATTACGACACGGTCGTACCCTTCCACAAGGCGTTTCAGCAGGGTGGCGAATTCCTGGCTGTTAAGAAGCTCCGCCGGATTGGGGATGCCGTACCCGCACGTCAAAAGGTGCAAACCTTCGATCTGCGTGGGCTGAACCGCCTGGGCGGGCGTCATCTTGCCTGCGAACACACTGCTCAGACACCGCTCGTGATGGTCAACGCCGAAGATGGCATGTTGCATCGGCTTGCGAAAATCGGCGTCGAGAATCAGCGTTCTCTGACCCGCGCGGGCAATGGCAATGGAGAGGTTGCTCACAATAGTGGACTTGCCATCGGAGGCGGACGGCGAGGTAACCAGCATCGTCTTGGCTTTGTCTTTCTGGACACTGAAGAACACCGCCGTTCGCACCGTTCGGAAGGCTTCGGCTTCGGGCGAGTTGGGGTGCAAAAAGACCTTCTGTCCGCGCGTTTGCATCTTCTGGCGGCGGGACATGGCCGGCACCACCCCGAGAACGGGCAGCCCCAGAGCGGCCGAGATTTCATCGGCCGAGCGAAGCGTCTGGTCTATCAAGTCTCTGCTTACGGCGATTCCTCCGCCGACGATCAGGCCGAACACCAAGGCTACGGCCAGCACTTTTTCCCTCTCCGGCCACGAGGGTTTTTCTCCGCGCAGGGCCGGCTCCAGAATCGCCATGCGAAGGCGACCCACGTCCTCGCCCACGACCTTCCTGATCTCGCGGACTTCCCGCTCAAGACCGTCGCGATGCTGGGTCAACTGGTCGACCTCCAGTTGCAGTCGCTGGTACTGAACGATCTCCGCGTTGAGCATGACAACCTGTGCCTCTTGTTCTTCGCACAACCGGGCGAAGTACTCCTCGTGATCGTTCGCGTCGACGTATTGGCGCTCCGCCACCGCCAGCATGGCCTTTACAAAATCGTCGTCCAGCTCCGCGAGCTTCGTTTCGACTCGCTCGATTTCGACACAGAGCGCCGCCACCGCAGGGTGATCCGTCGTCAGCTTCTTCAGCAGTTCTTCCTGCTTCAACTGCAACTCGGTCAGCTTGGTTTTCAGCGGCGCCTGCTCAACGGAAGTCCCCCCGTAGGTGCGCGCCTCTACCCGGCCCTGGACATATTGCCGCAACATATCCGGCTCGGGGGCAAAGAGCTGTACGGCTCGGCGGAATGACTCCGCCTCGATCCGCCTCAGGTGAGCTCGCACGTGGGCGGCCTGGAATTCCAGGTGCCTCTGCATCACGCCGCTGCCCTGATCGGATCCCAGCGCCAGAGGCATCTGATTGGCCTGAAAGTCCGCCAATGCTTTACGCTTTTCCTCGAGTTCCTCGGCCGTCCGCTCCCTCTCCCGCTGTAGAATTTCCAACACTTGGGCCGAGTTCTGCCGCTCGTGCTCCGATCGATACGTCATGTACGCTTCCACAATACCATTGACGATCTGGGCGGCCTCCAGCGGATACGGAGATTCAAAGGAAACACTGATGATCTCATCCTTCTTGCCCACGGCCACGTCAATGTTCTTGCGTAAATAGCCAACGGGAATCTCCACCGCGGCGAACGTCTGTAGCTTCTTGGCGTCCACCGTGTGCAGCGCCGCCGCGAGGATCGGCCTGGACTTGAGGGATTCAGCCTGCGTATAGAGGTATCTGTCCGTATGCGGCACGCTCCCTGCCTCGTAGGGCTGACTGATGCGAATGCCCCCGTATTCGAGATACAACTTGGAGGTGCTTGTATAGACAGGGGTGGCCGTCTGGATATACAGGAAGCCCGCCCCGAGCGTCAGGAGGATGCAGACCAGCATATACCATCGACTGCGCCAGAGAACTTTCAAGAGACTATCCGAGCTGGTTGCCAGCGAGGCCCCACTGCCGACCGGGCCCTCCGCAGAC
>Ga0272444_10002453_pt1 | contig 17151 bp, 15 predicted proteins | sample SSMForm13_FD_201033 | JGI IMG/M metagenome (GOLD analysis project Ga0272444, IMG submission 201033) | Marine sediment archaeal communities from Little Sippewissett salt marsh, Falmouth, MA, United States - SSM-Form-13 | ecosystem: Environmental > Aquatic > Marine > Wetlands > Sediment ...
GAGCATGAGGCTTGTTGCCCCGAGATTGCGCCCGACAGCGGCAACCGCGTTGCCATCATCGGCGCCGGACCGGCCGGTTTGACGGCGGCGGGCGAGCTGCGAAAGCGCGGCTACACCGTGGTTGTGTACGAGCTTCTTCACGAGGCAGGCGGCGTCTTAATGTACGGGATCCCCGAGTTCCGCCTCCCCAAGGCGATCGTTCGACGCGAGATCGATGCACTCCGTCAGATGGGCGTGGGCATCGAGGTCAACAAGGTTGTCGGGCAGATCTGCACCGTCGACAAACTCCTCGAGAGCGGCTACGACGCCGTGTTCATCGGAACCGGCGCCGGCCTGCCGCGCTTCCTTGGCGTGCCGGGAGAGAACCTGAACGGCATCTACTCGGCGAACGAGTTCCTGACGCGAACGAACCTGATGGCCGCCTACCGGTTCCCGGAGTACGACACCCCGGTCAAGGTCGGAGAACGCGTCGTGACCGTCGGCGGCGGGAACGTGGCAATGGACTCCTCTCGTACCGCTCTACGCCTCGGAGCGAAAGAGTCGATCATCGTCTATCGCCGCAGCGAGGAGGAGCTGCCGGCACGGTCGGAGGAGGTCCACCACGCCAAGGAGGAGGGGATTCGGTTCCAGCTCCTCACCAACCCGATCGAGTTCCTTGGCGAGGATGGGTTGGTGAGGGCGGTACGCTGTATTCGTATGGAGCTCGGCGAGCCCGATGACAGCGGCCGTCGCCGTCCGGTGCCGATTGAGGGATCGGAGTTCGAGATCGAGATCGACAACGCGATCATTGCGATCGGGAACGGCCCGCATCCGTTGATCCCGCAGACGACGAAGGATCTTGCGCTGAATCGCTGGGGGAACATCGTTGCCGATCCGGAGACGGGGCAGACGAGCAAGCCCGGCGTCTTCGCCGGAGGCGACATCGTCACCGGCGCTGCGACGGTTATCGAAGCGATGGGAGCCGGGAAACGCGCCGCCGCGGCAATCGATGCGTTTCTGAACGGTGACGGCGCCTAGTCTGCTTCGCCCTTTCCGTGTTCGGCTGGCTGCGGAAGCTTGTGCAAGGCGGTTGCTGTGTCGCGACGAAGCTCGTTGCTCCGCCTTGTAGTATCGGATGTCCCTCATTGAACGGTCTCATGTCCCCATCCAGATGTAGGTCATGTGCGACCATGCTCATGCAGACAGCTAGCACCACCCGGTGCCGACGAGCGGAGAGGCGATGCTTCTTCGCTCGTCTCTTGTTGCCTCGCGGCTAGACGTTCTGGAACGTCTCGACTTGCGTGTCGGCGAACAACCCGGGAGTGCCCCCAGTGTGCAAGAACACGACGACCTCGTCCCTCTCGAAGCGGCCGTTGCGGATCAGGTCAATCAGGCCGGCCATGGCCTTTCCGGTGTAGACGGGATCGAGGACGACTCCCTCGGACCGTGCGGTGAGGAGGACCGCCTCTCTCATCTCGTCGGTCGGGATTCCGTACCCGGGGCCGACGTACCGGTCGAGGATCTCGATCGACGATTCGGGGATCGTCATGTTGATTTCGAGCCGCTCGACGGCCTCGTCCAGCTGCCTGGCGATCCGCGAAGCGATTGCGTCGGCCGGGCTGGCGACGCTGATTCCGATCACGTCAATCTCCCCTTGGGCGTAAAGGTGCGATCCAAGGATCAGCCCGGTCAGCGTGCTCGATGTCCCAACTGCAGACACGATGGCGTCCGCGGCGAGGTGCGCCGTCTGCAATTGGTCGACCGTCTCGAGGACGCAGCCCGCGTACCCAATCGCGCCGTGAAACGCTTTGCAGCCGTTCGGGATGACGTACGGGGTCTCGCCTTCTGCCTCGAGGCGAGCGGCGATTTGAGACGCCTTCTCGTCGGCAATCCGGTCCAGGTCCCCCTTGCTCGGGAAGCCTTCGGCGCCGACGAAATGGATCTCGGCGGGGCCGAGGATCCCGTCGACCAGAAGGTTCCCGGTTGTGAAGGCAGGCTCGTCACCGCGGAGGACGAGAATCGTCCTCAAACCGAGGCGATTCGCCGCCGCCGTCGTCAGCCGGACGTGATTGCTCTGTGGCCCCCCGATGGTGATGACGACGGTCGCGCCGAGCGACTGTGCCTCGGCGAAGGCATATTCAAGCTTTCGGAGCTTGTTGCCGCCGAGACCGAGGCCGGTCATGTCGTCGCGCTTGACGAACAAGCGCGGCCCGCCGAGCCGCTCTGCGAGGTTCTTCAGCTCCCGAATCGGTGTCGGAAACGTCCCAAGAGGAACCCGACCCAGCTCTCCGATTTGCATCCGGCCTCCGTCACAACGCCGCAGTCTACCGAGGGAAGGGAGTAAGTGCACGCACGCTCGCGGCGCGGGGAGGACAACCGCGGCGTATTCCGTTGAACCGTCGTTCGATCTCGCCTACCCTGTGCGACATGGATCAGGAGCGGATCGAGCGATGGAGCGTCGAATGACGATGAGCAAGACGGTCGGCGTGCTCGGAGGAATGGGACCGGCGGCGACCGCCGAGTACTTCCGGCGTCTTGTCGCTGCAACACCGGCGGAGACGGACCAGGAGCACCTCCACGTGATCATCGATAACGATCCGCGCGTGCCCGATCGGACGAACGCGATCCTGCATGGTGGTCCGAGTCCAGTCGACGCGCTGGTTGCGATGGCTCGGCGGCTTGAGATGGCTGGCTCCGATCTTCTTGTCATGCCCTGCAATACCGGGCATGTCTACCTTGAGGAGATCCGTGCGGCGGTTTCGATTCCCGTCCTCGACATGGTTCGCGAGACGGTCCGAACGATCGAGCGATCGTCGGTCGGCCTGTTGGCGACCGACGGGACGATTCAGTCCGGTTTGTATCAACAGGCGTGCGAGCCGAGCGGAATCCGGATCGTCGTTCCGAATCCGAGCGATCAACGCTCGATTGTCGGTGCAATCGAGCAGATCAAGCGGGGTGTGGATCCTGGTCGTCTTGGGAAAGGGATCCGCGCGATCGTTCGCCGGATTGCCGATGACGGCGCCGAGTTCGTCATTGCCGGGTGCACGGAGATCTCGCTTATTTCGGGGGACACGATGCCGGTCCCGTGGATCGACGCGCTCGATTGCCTGGTCGAGGCGACGCTGCGCGAGGCGTATCCGAGTGTACGGATGGAAGGCGACAAGGAGGTCGAATGAGCGATTGGAAAGCGCGGGTCTGCGAGGCCGTCGACCGTGAGGAGCAGCGGCTGCGAGACGTAGCGAAGGAGATCTTCGAGCACCCGGAAGTCAAGTTCGAAGAGGTTCGGGCATCGAAGTTGCTTGCCGGCGAGCTGAAACAGGCAGGCTTCGATGTCGAACTGGGAGTTGCCGGGATGGAGACAGCAATTCGCGCCGTCCATCCCAGCACCAGCGACGGGCCGACGGTGGCGATTCTGGGCGAATACGACGCGTTGCCCGAGATCGGCCACGCGTGCGGGCACAACTTGATCGCTGCCGGGGGACTCGGGGCGATACTGGCGGTTGGGTCGATCAAGCCCGAGCTTCCGGGAACGCTGGTATTCCTCGGCACACCCGCGGAGGAGGGCGGCGGCGGGAAGGTGCTGATGATCGACGCTGGGCTGTTCGAGGGTGTCGACGCGGCGATCATGTTCCATCCGTCGACGAACACGACGATCGGCCGTGGCAGCCTCGCGATCACCGAGGTGAAGATCGAGTTCCACGGGAAGCCGTCGCATGCCTCGGGAAGCCCGGAGAAGGGGATCAACGCGCTCGACGCAGTGATCCAGACGTTCAATGGGATCAATGCGCTGCGGCAGCACATCAAGGACGGCGCGCGCATTCATGGGATCATCTCCGATGGCGGGGTCAAGCCGAACATCGTGCCCGAGTATGCCTCAGCCGAGTTCTACGTTCGCGCACAGGAGAACGAGTATCGGGACGAACTGCTGGAGAAGCTGCGCAAGTGCGCCGAGGGGGGCGCGCTCGCGACCGGGGCGAGGCTCGAGTTCGGCCTGGTCGGACACGCGTACAAAGCGATGAAGCCGAACAAAATCCTCGGCGAACGCTTTCTGAAGCATCTCGAGGCCAGCGGGATTCCGTACAACCCGCCGAAGGACAAGTCGATGGGGTCGACCGATATGGGCGACGTGAGTCAGGCCGTCCCGGGCATCCATCCCTACGTCCAGATCTGCGAGGATGACATTGCCGGCCACTCGCGCCAGTTCACCGAGGCCTCCGGTTCCGAACGCGGGGTCGTGGCGATGCTCGCTGCGGCCAAGGCAATGGCGATGACGGCAGTCGACGTCCTGACGGAGGACGGCCTGGTCGAGCGGATCCGCGACGAGTTCAACACCAGCTGAGACCCCGTGGCGGTTCTTCGGCGGGAGCCCGAGGATCGATCAGGGGGAGAGGTTCTTCTCCCCTCGTTCCTGTGGTCTCCGCCCTAGTCTTCGAGTTTCTCCAGCCGTCCCTCCACGCCGGTTGATTCGGTTTCTCGGCAGATCTCCGCGCCTCCCGCTGCCGGCGCCTGTGATCAAGTGACGACGCGGGCAACGTCTACGGTGACGGGGTTTCCTGTGATCTCTTGGGCGGCTTCCATCGCGCTACCCCTCCCGAGTCCACGGCGCTGCTCAATCCGATAGCCCGGCATCTGCGAGGCGAATCGACGCTCCCTGCCAAGACTCGCCGGTCGGGTAAACGACGCGGAATGCACGAGGAATCCCGGGAGGCTTTGCCGTTCAAACCGTCGAACAGCTTATGGCACGGGATCGTGGCCGCCCGGGTGGAGTGGATGGCATTTCAGGATCCGGCGGATGGCCAGCCACAAGCCGCGCGGGACTCCGTGCTTGGCGATGGCGGCGACTGCGTACTCCGAGCACGTCGGGACGAATCGGCATCGTCGCGGGAGAAGCGGCGAGACGAGTCGCTGGTAAAGGATAATCGGCGCGATGGCGAGCTTGCGGAGCATGCTTCGATTCTAGCGTTTCGTCTCCCCCTTGACAACTAGCAGTCGGATGGCTATACTGCCAATTAGCAATCTCATAGCGAGACTGCTAACAAGATCACAGAAGGAGGTACTAGCTATGATTAGGAGACTTCCAGCCGTACGACGCGGACCATTCCTCCTCGAGAGCAATCTATCACGGGTGATCGATGAGTTGTTCCGAGACTTCGACCGAGTGGGGTTTGACGTTGCGCCGAGCTTCGGACGAACCGACGTGTACGAGAAGGACAAGAGCCTGATGATCGAGACTGAACTCCCCGGTGTGAAGAAGGAGGAACTCTCGATCAAGGTCGAGGACGACCAACTGACGATCGTCGGCGAGGTCAAGCGAAACGAGGAGATCGATCGGGAAAACTACTTCCGCATCGGACGCCGGTACGGACGCTTCCAGCGGTGCTTCCCGCTTCCGGCCGACTTGATCGAGAAGGATCAGATCAAGGCCCGGTTCGAGGACGGGATCCTCATCGTCACCGCACCGATGAAGGAATCGATCAAGGAGAAAGCGAAGCCGATCGAGATCGCGGTCCAGTAGAACGAGACGGTGAATCACCCGAGGGCCCTGGCGGCGCGCCGGGGCCCGTTTCTTGACTAGTCCCGGTACGCGTTGGTGATCGGCATTCGGCGCCCGACACCGAACGCCTTGGGCGAGACCTTGATCGCTGGCGGGAGCTGGGCGCGCTTGTACTCGCTCGCGTAGTACCGGGGGAGGACCCGGTCGACCAGCTCTGCGTCGAAGCCATCTACGATCAATTGTCTACGGGATCGATTCTCCTCGATGACCTTTCCGAGGAGCGGATCGAGCACGGAGTACGGAGGGAGATCGTCTTCGTCGCGATGATCCATGCGGAGCTCGGCAGCGGGGGGTTTCTCCAGAACGCGCTTCGGGATGCGATCGCCGAGCGACCCGGCGAGGCGATAGACGTCGGCCTTGTACAGGTCGGCGATCGGTGCGAGAGCCCCGATGGTGTCGCCGTAGAGCGTGTTGTATCCCATGGCGATCTCCGACTTGTTGCCGGGGCAGAGGACGAGGGCGTTTCGCTGATTGGCCAGGGCCATCAGGATCGTGCCGCGGACGCGGGGTTGGAGGTTCTCGTCGGTCAACCCGGTCGGCGTCTCGGGGAGTGCGCCACGCAGCGCTTGGTGGATGTCGGCGAACGGGATCTCCAGCGGCTCGATCGATAGGCGACGGGCAATCTCGTGTGCGTCCTCTCGGCTCTCCTCGGAGGAGAACTCGCTCGGGAGATAGACGGCCGTGACGTGCGCCGGTCCGAGCGCCTCGACGGCAAGGGCGGTGACGAGGGCGGAATCGATTCCGCCGGACAGACCGACAACGACGGACGTGAAGCCGTTCTTTGCTACGTAGTCCCGGATTCCGAGGACGAGCGCCGATTGCAGCTGATCCAGATCATCGGGCCGTTCATACGCAATGGGGCGAGGATCGGAGAGGTCGACGATGAACAACCCTTCGGTGAACGCCGGGGCCTGAGACAGGAGCCTCCCGTTCGCATCGACGATGAAGCTTCCCCCGTCGAAGACGACATCGTCCTGCCCACCAACGAGGTTGGCGTAGACGATGCCGACGCCGTTCTCCTTCGACCGTTGCCGGATCAGTCGGTGTCGAATCGCCTGCTTCCCGACGTAGAAGGGGGAAGCCGACAAGTTGATGATCCAATCTGCGCCGAGGCTCGCCTGGAGTTCCGTCGGGCCACCGTCGACCCACAGATCCTCGCAGACGTTGATTCCGATCGTCCGGCCGCGGAACGCGAACACCTCGGTCCCCGGGCCAGGCGAGAAGTAGCGCCTTTCGTCGTACACGTCGTAGCTGGGCAGGTGGATCTTGTGCGCCCGCCCGACGATCCGCCTGTCCTCGATGAGAACGGCCGTGTTGAACAGCTCGGTCTCCGCGCCGTCCGCAAGCGACGAGGGGTCGTAGCGGTTGACCGCTTCCCGCCTCGTTCGAGCGGTGATCGAACCGACGATGACACTGATCCCGTCGGACGCAGCGCGAACGGCCTCGACCGCATCCTCGCACGCCTCGACGTACCCTGGCCTCCACACCGAGTCGAGAGGAGAGTACCCGCAGACGGCCAACTCGGGGAAGACGACGAGATCGCACCCTCTGTCCCTCGCCTCGTTCACGTAAGCGAGGATACGATCCCTGTTTCGCTCGATCGCCCCGACGTGGGGGTTGATTTGCCCGATTCCGACACGCATGGGGAAATTATAGGAGCGGCCTCTTCGCAGATTCAATCGGCTTCGAAGGCCTTGCCTCCGGTGAGGGTTGAGCGGCGCAGCAGTCCTTCGTTCGCCTCGGGGAGCCGCTCGATCGCGCCCGCTGGCAGAGCGCCGAGTTCGATCGGACCGACCGCCACCCGACGCAGGCGAACGACGGACAGGTCGAAACGCGCGAACAGCCGCTTGATCTCGTGCTTCTTCCCCTCGGTCAGAACGAGCCGAACGTGAGGCGGGCGGCCTTCGATTCGACCGGAGCGAATCCGAAGGGTGTCTCCCTCATCGACGATTCCGTCCTGCATTTCGGAGATCATGCGATCCATCGCCGGCTTTCGCGGGAGCCGGTCGACCCAGACCTGGTAGGCCTTTTCCACCTCGTAGCGCGGGTGGCTCAAGCGGTGGACGAGCTCTCCGTCGTTGGTCAAGAGGATCAGCCCCTCGGCGTCCTGATCGAGCCGTCCGGCCCAGTTGTAGCCGATGAACCCTTCAGCGCGAAGGATCCGGCCGACCGTGTCTCCATAGTGGGGATCGTCGTGGCTGCACAGGACCCCGGACGGCTTGTGGTATCGGTACACGCGGGGCTCCGGAGCCTCGAGCGAGAGGGGATGCCCGCGGAGGCTGAGCCGCTCGATCGACTCGGTCGTGACGAGAAGGTACGGATCGGTCACCGTCTGACCGTTGACGGCGACCTCGCCTGCAGCGACGAGTTCCTGAGCCTTCCTCCGCGAAACACCGCTCTGCCGTTGGACCCACTGCAGCAGTTTCGCTTCGCGCGGTGAATCGTCCATGCCGCTGTAGGGATACAGCACGTCGGGCCAAACGTCAACCGAAATGATGGACGGCGACGCGCCTTCGCCCCGCACGACCTTCTCGGGCATAATCGATGAATCTCCTTATGGGGTGGTGACATGGCCCTTACGATCGACGCGATTCCACTCGGAGATCGGCGCCTACGCCAGTTCGTCCGGGTTCCGTGGTCCTTGTTCCGGCGCGATCCATGCTGGACGCCGCCGCTTCGTGCCGAGCTTCTCGGGAGCCGCGTTCTGGGGATCACCGGATTGCTGACCTCAAGGCATCCATACCACCGTGAGGCGGACGTCAGCCACTTCGTAGCACGAGACGGGCGGCGGCTTCTGGGTCGCGCGTCCGCCGCAATCAACCATCGCTACAACGCGCATCATGGAACGAGGATCGGCTTCTTCGGGTTCTTCGACGTCTGCGAGGACTACCACGTCGCGGAGGAGCTTCTTGGCGCCTGTCGGACCTGGCTCAGTGCCGGTGGGATGGAGACGATGCGCGGTCCGGGCGGCTACTCCAACGCGACCCACGAGGCGCATCAGGCGGTTCTCGTCGAAGGGTTCGACGAGCCCCCAACGGTCGAGCTGAAGCACAACCCGCCGTACTACGCCGGGTACCTCGAGCGGTATGGCCTGAGGAAGGTGAAGGACTACCACGCGTACATGATCCAGATCGCCCCTCCGAGCGAGCGGTTGCTCCGCCTTGCGGCCGGCGTACAGCGGCGTCGGCAGATTGTGACCCGTCCGATCGACATGCGCCGACTACGGGACGAGGTCAACCGGATCGTGGAGATCTACAACGAGGCCTGGGCGGACAATTGGGGATTCCTCCCGCTGACCGACGCGGAAGCCGAGGCGATGGCCGACAGCCTCAGGCTCGTTGCCGATCCCGGGCTGCTGCGCTTCGCCACCATCAATGGGGAGCTGGCGGCGGTGCTCGGAGCGCTTCCCGATCCGAACGTGGCGCTCCGACCGAGGTGGAATCGGTTCCGGGATTTGGACCTCGTCCGGGCGTTGCGGTTGCTGCGGACGCGGAGGCGAATCCCTAGGATCCGCTTGATGTTCTTCGGTGTCCGACCGCGATTTCGTAAGCTCGGGATCGATGCAGTGCTCTACCTTGAGGTCCTCGATCACGCGCTGCGAAACGGCTACACGACCTGCGAGCCGTCGATGTTGCTCGAGGACAACGATCTGATTCTCCGTGCGTCTTCGTTCATGGGCGGGGTTCACTACAAGACGTGGCGGATCTACGAGATGCCCTTGTAGCTGCGATCGGTCGCGCGGAGCTGTCGGCGGCCAAGAGCGTTCGGAATCCAACGAAAGGGGACCGGCGTTTCGCCGATCCCCGACCGATGATTCCGAGGAGGCACAAGCCTCAGAGGCTAGCTGCCACCGCCAAACCGGAAGACGATCCGGAAGTGCCATTTCCCGTCGGACCCGAAGTACCAGTACCACCCGCTGCTCGGGACACCGAAGTGCCACTCTCCGTCCGCGTAGTACCAAGTTCCACCTGGGAAACCGTAAAACGGGGGGAAGAACGGCGGGTAGGAGTAGTAGCCCGGCGGGTAGTAGCCGTAGGTCTGCTGGGTTATCGTGAACGACGTCCATCCTGTCACCCACATCGGCTCCGGCACGATACCCATGATTTGGGCCTGGATCTGACTTGACGCGGCCGCGGGACTACCGCCGGCCATCGGGAACGGCTCGCCGAAGTACGGGGGAGCCAATCCGAGGTCGACGGGGCTGGCGAAGACCTGCAGGTGCTCCGTGCCGGTAGGTGGCGCGACCGTGAATTTGTACAGGCCGTCAGGTAGCGAATGGGTTCCGGCGGAGACGAAGTTCCCCTGCGAGTAGGCGTTCGGGAAGATCAGCCTCACGATCCCGTCCGGCTGAATATCGTAGATATAGATGAAGGCTGGCTGGCTCACGGAGAAGAAAATCGTAAGCGTCTCGCCGACCGTGTAGGTCGACTTGTCCGTCCAGATGTTGACCGTCAGTGGCTGAGGCGTCGGCTCGGGGATGACACCGAGCGGGGCAGCACGCCCGTCGGCGATGGCAGCGGCCGATGCAGTGAGTAGCCCAATGACGAGGAGGATTCCTATGCGAGTTGCGTGGGTTTTCATCTTGATCACCTCGCGCCATGTACACCCCCCAATCCGCGCAGGTTTCAGGGGGAAGGGAAACGCGAGGTTCACAGCCGTGCTCGCCTCTACTTGAGACGGCGAACGACGACATGGAGATGCTCGGTGCAGTCCCGATACGCTGGAAGCTCGCAAGTCTCGCCGACAAGGCGTAGGACGGTCTCGTACGCGCCGGGATCGCTCTCGGCGATCTCGGTAACCTGGCGGAGCGCTCCGGAGGCAAATCCCTCGACTCCGGCGCGCGTTACGACGGCGAATCCCGCTTCCCGAAGCTCGCGAATCGCTTGGGGCGGGGTGATGAATGCGGCCTCGGTGAATGCACGTTGCTCGCCCACCTGGACGAACGTTTCGGTCAGCTGCTTCACCGTCGCGTAGTCGGCGTACAGGTCGCGAAACTCGGTCAACCCTGACCGCAGGACCCCCCACGGGTTGATGAATCCGATGATTGCCGGCGCGCCCGGCTTGAGGACTCGATGCAGCTCTTGCAGCGCCTGCTTCCGACCGTCCGCTGAGACGATGTGGTACATCGGCCCGAGGTGAAGCGCTGCGTCGAAGCCCGATGCCGGAAGGTCGGAGAGGTCGCGTGCGTCGGCACGGCGTACTTCCTCGGCGTGGAGGCCGTGTTCTTTGAGCTTCTCGCGCGCAAAGGCAACCGCCCTCGCCGACAGGTCGACGAGGGTAACGCGGTAGCCGAGCCGGAGGAGCTCGATTGCATATCGCCCCGGGCCGCCGCCGACGTCAGCGACGTGACCGGTTTCTGGGAAGTACTCCTCGACCAGGCGCAGGGTGCTGACCAGTTCGAACCTCCGATACGGTCGTTCCAGTCGCTCCCACTCGTCGTCGACCTGCTCGTCGTAGTACTGTCCTACGACTTCACTCATCACCGGCTTCCTTTCCTTCTCGTAGCGTAGGGGATCGATCGACGGCCCACAAGGTTGCCCGTACGACGGCGCGGGACTAACGTCTGATCCATGGCGACGAGAGTAATCGGATTGGCCGGTCGGCCGGGCAGCGGGAAGAGCACCGTGGCGCGAGCGCTTGCTGGAAAGCCAGGTGTCGAGGCGATCGACCTCGATCGGGTCGCGTGGCAAACGTACGCCACGGGAACGTCGACCTACGAACGTCTCGTTGCGCGATTCGGGCCCGGGATCCTGTCAGACGACGGCGGGATCGATCGCGGAGCGCTGGCGAGCATTGCACTCGCCGATGCTGCAGCGCGGCAGGATCTCGAAGCGATTGTCCATCCGGCGGTGGGCGATCGGCTGAGCGAGCTGAAGTGTAGCGCAAAGCGGCGCGGGGTCTCCGTCCTGGTCGTCGAGGGTGCCCTCCTCGCGAGTTCGCCGCACGTCGATCGCTCCATCTTCGACGCGGTCTTCTGGTTAGAGGCGTCGGAGGAGACTCGGCGGAATCGACTGCGCGCCGGCTGCCGCGAAGGGCACTCGGATCGGATGGGCGGAGTGAAGCCGGGTGACTGGGCGATCGTGGTGGATGCGGAGGCGGCGATCTCTCAGGTCGTGGAGTGTGTCTGGCGATCGATCGAGCGGTGATCGCCAGTCAGGCGGCGTCGCGCAGGCGAAGCGCTCCTCGCGCCCGGCGGCTCCGCACGGCGAGCCACCCGGTGGCCGCTGTCTCGCCGAGCGTCATCGCTGCCAGCCCGAAGTAGACGCCACCGTATCTGCCCCATGCGATGCCGGCCCATAGGACGACGACCAGGAGAACGAAGTAGATCGACGTCGCCTCGGTGACCGAGCGAGTTCGTCGGCTGTGAAGGACGATTCCTCGCAGCCAGCTCTGAAGTGCTGACGCGCCGGGGAGAAGCAGCGCGAACCACAGGCCGCTTCGAGCGAGTAGGACGAGATTCCCCGACAGGCCGGTGATAGTACCGAACCACAGATTCGAGAGCGGCGTGGCGGCGACCAGCAAGAGCCCGACGGTCACCCCGGCGGTCAGCCCGAACGCAAACCGACGGAGCGGTCGGGCGGAGCCCTTCGCATCGAGGTGGGCGATCACGACTTCGTTGTAGGCGACGCCGGTGCTTCGAAGCAGGAACGTCAGGCTGGTAACGACTGGGAGAACGGCGAGGGAATCGAGCGGGTTCGGCATTCGGCTGATCGCGGCGGTGAGAATCGGCCGCGCGGCCAGGAGGATGAGCGTCGTCAGCGACAGCGGTACGTAGAACTGGAAGAACGACCGATAGGTGAGGGAGTTCATCGGCTCGGACGCCTCCGGGAGCTCGTTGCGGAGAACCGGTCGTACGCGCCACCCGGCATAGACCGCCTCTCCGACGACGCCGGCGATGATCGCCGCGGTCGCCAGGGTCGTTCCTGGGATCGACTGAAGGGTGAATCCGACTGCAAGGATCGCCCCGTCGAACAGGAGACGAACGGCGGTTCCGATTCCGACGGTCAGCGAGTGGCCGAAGCGGATGAGCACGCCCTGATTGAACCGTCGATAGGCGATCGCATACGTCCACGGCAACATGACGACCAGTCCGATCCGGCCTGGTCCGATGATCTCCTCCGGGACCCCGATCAGGCCACGGACGAGCAGCCCGTAGAGCGGCGTGAAGACGACCAACGCGTGCAGCGCCGTCAGCGTGGCACTGGAGACGTGCATGAATCGGCGGATCTTCCGATAGGCGGTCCAATCCTTGCATAGCGCCGTCGAGGCGGCGAGAAGCATGATGATCGGAGCTTCGATCAACAGGGCAAGGGGGAAGACGAGGCTTCCGTACGCGGCAAGGTGGATCTTCGGATCGGCGAGGCGAGCGATGACGATGCTGAGCGCTGGGCCCTCGAGGGACATCAGGATCCAACTGGCGGCCAGCGGCCACCACGTCTTGAAGATGCGCCCGGAGGTCAGCGTCTCAAAGGATGTGGCCATGATCGATCCCCCTGCGCAATTGCCCGCAATCTTCTCCGCCGTTGGTGTGGGCGTCAATGGAACACGACCGCTTGAGGGAGTCCCGTATGGCGACTATCCTCTCGAACGTGCCGAAAGGGGAGTGAATGGGCCCGTTTCACACACCATGGCTGACGTTCGCAGCGTGGATCGTCATCGCGTGTAGCGTCCTTCTAGCTGTCATTTGGGCCGTCTGGACCTCTCGCAGGAAGACGGAGGACGATCGATGAGTGAATCGTTTGTCTACGGCCTCGTTCTTGTCTTGTACATGGGGATGCTCGTCGCTGTTGGGCTTCTCACGTCCCGACGGATGCGAAGCGGGGAGGACTACTACCTCGGAGGGCGAAGCATTGGTCCGTGGGTGACGTCGCTGTCCTACGTCGCCGCCTATTTCTCCTCGGTGGTGATCATCGGGGGCGGCGGGTTCGGCTACCAATACGGGATGGCGACACTGTGGATCGGCGCGATCAACGTCTTGGTCGGCTGTACGCTGGCGTGGATTGTCCTCGGTCGCCGTGTCCGTCAGTTCACCGCGAGGCTGGCGGCGATGACGGTCCCCGGGTTCCTCGCCGAGCGATACCGGTCGACGGAGGCGCGATTCCTCGCCGCCATGGTCATCACCCTGTTCCTGGTTGTCTACAACGTCGGCATCCTCAAGGGGATGGGACATGCGTTCGAAGTGCTGATGGGGATGCCGTACTGGATCGGCGTTCTCTTGTCAGGTGCGATCATCGTCCTTTACGTGACGCTCGGGGGCTACCTCGCGGTCGTGTGGACCGGATTCCTGCAAGCCTGGGTGATGGGAGCCGGCCTGATCCTGTTGACAGTGGCGGCGCTGAAGACGGTCGGTGGCCTAACGGCGGCCAACACGGCGCTGGCGTCGATCGACCCGATGCTGGTTCAGACGCCCGGCCCGTGGGGCTGGGCGAGCTTGATTTCGTTCACATTCGTCTTCAGCTTCGCCGTCTGGGGGATGCCCCAGCTGGTCGTGCGCTTCTACTCGATTCGCTCGGTCAAGGTCCTTCGCGTTGGGACGCTGGTGGCCACGATCGGTGGTAGCATGGCCGTTCTTCCGTATCTCATCGGAGCGATCGCCCGGGTGCTTCATCCGGGGTTGTCGAGCCCGGATCTGGCGGTCCCGACCCTGACGAAGAGCATCCTCTCGCCGTGGGGTGGGGCGGTCTTTCTCGCCGGTGTAGTGGCCGCCGGAATGTCGACGTTCGCGTCGATCCTGATCATCACGTCCGGCGCCGTCGTCCGGGACATCGTCCAGAACGGACTTCGTCGGAAGCTGTCCGAACGCGCCGCGGTCCGCTACAGCCGGATCGTCAGTCTGGCGGTCGGCCTGATCTCCCTGGCCGTCGCGATCCGCCCGCCGGCCCTCATCCTCGTTCTGACGGCCTTCTCCTGGGCGGCCATCGCGGCGACGTGTCTGTGGCCGCTGCTTCTCGGCCTCTACTCGAAGTGGGTGACCCGAGCAGGAGTGGTGTCATCGATGATCTCCGGACTCATCACCGCGCTCGTCTGGACTGCGCTCAGCTCACCGTTCGGCCTGCACGGATTCATCCCGGGGATGGCGGTCAGCCTGCTGGCTCTCGTGGCCGTCAGCTTGGCGACATCAAGGCCACCGGATGACCACCTCGAGCGGGTCTTCTCCTCGTCGATCGGCAGTAGCTAGAGGATCGCGGATCGGACCGCCGCTGCTGGCGATTGTTCTTGACGCGGATTGCGGCCGTCGATGCATTGCGGCGTTGTTGGAGGTTGGCAGTGAGGTTCGGACCGAATCCATTGCCTTGGACAGCGTTTCCAGCAGTAAGGAGGACGATTGCCGTGGCGGATCGCGAAGTGGGGACCGTCAAGTGGTTCAACGACACGAAGGGCTTTGGTTTTATCACGCGCGAGAGCGGGGATGACGTCTTCGTGCATTTCACCTCGATCCGAGGCGAGGGCTACCGAACTCTCGACGACGGACAGCAAGTGGAATTCGAGGTCGTGGAAGGAGACAAGGGGTTACAGGCGCAGGACGTCGTAGCGCTGTAGCCACTGCGGCTCTTGGTCCGAGACGGGAAGGCGTGCGGCGGGACTAGCTGCACGCCTTCCCCGTTGGAGTCGGCTCGGGCGATCGAGCTGCCTCGAACTCGCATTCCGGGGGAGAGCCCGTTCGACCTCGTAGCGGCGAACCTGCGATCGGTGCACATCCCTCTCGGTCTGCCTGTCGTCGAGGGACTCCCCGAGGACGCGTCTCCGGCCGGCGAGTGGGAACGCCCGGCGATCGATCGGCGGCGGCGGCCTCTCACAACCTTTCGGGGCCGGGTTGCCGCCGGTCGGATCGTGTCCCCGAAGGCGGCGACCGATGACCCGCCGAAGCGTGACCGCCCGCCCGTGAACTCGGCTGAGATGCATCTAGAGTTGTGTCGGTGATCCCCCGTGGCCACGATTCGCGTGCAAACGATTCTGGTGGTTGCCGCTCTGCTTGTTCTCCTGTTGCAGCTGCCTCGGCTCGACGATCCGCCGGAGTTGCGTGTTGTCGGAAGCGAGATCACCCGGACAGAAGACATGGGAGGCGCTGCCTTGTACGTGGATACAGGCGCAGGCGGGATTGTCCTCGTCTTCGTGTCCGAGCTCCGGATGCATAGAGATCCTGCCGGGGCGGCGTACGTCACGAAGGTGGACGGGGTTGTCCTTGACGGAGGGAGCGGATCCAAGCGGCTCCACATCGACGTCACGCAAGAGGCCCTGGCACTCGGCTGGCAGCCCGTGATGCGTTTCGACGGGCTTGTTTTCCCGGGGAACAGCCGGGATTGCCACGCCCATGAACTTCGTAGGCTCCGCTTCCGGAAGGTTATCCACAAGGGCCGAGACGTCTTGCTCGTCGTTGGGCGGGTCGAAGGAGTCGATCTGGTCACCGGGCAAGTGATCTCCGAGGACTTCGATGAGCACGCCGCGTGTCCGGCCATCCCGCTTCTCGAACCCGTGAGTGTCTCCAGTTCTCCCGGTGGTTTCGACGTCGAGTCGAGTCGAAGGATCGGGGGCAGCCGCTCCACCGGGAACGGGGAGCCCTTCTGGGCGTTGACGGGGACGGTGTGCTGGCAGAGTGGACGCAAGGCCGCTTGGCACAGCCTGCCAGGTTGGACGGCCGGGCATCGCTGCAGCTAGCCGGCTTCGTACTATCAGCGGATCGTTGCTGACCTTCGCTCGGGCGCCCCTCAGTGGACGATTCCGGAACCCCCAAGTGGGGCCGAGTCGGGAGGAGATCGAGCCGCTACCGGTGGTTTCCGGAAGCCAAGGTGAGCGCAGGATTGTCGCGGCTGGCTTGAGGCAGCGATGAGAGTGAATGCACGATGGCTGAGCGCGGGCAGAGATCTGCGGGCTCCGCATCGGATCGGGAATTCCGGGGGAATCGATCTTTTGTGTTGAGGCTGACAGTGCCGGGCGTGTTGGAGAAGTACCCGGAACTGAGGCTCACTAGTAGCAGCAGACGTGCCAGGCGGTGTTCAAGATGAACATCGCGGTGATCGAGCCGTTGAACGCGCGGGCGATTCCCTTGCCCTTGAGCAAGATGTACGCCGGAATGACCAGCGCAACGAGGCGCAGGAGGATCAGGAGCGCGAGCCGCCAGGCCTGAGACTGGAAGGACGGCAGGTAGATCACGGATTGGATCGCGTACCCAATGACCGACATTGCGATGAAGAACCACGGGTTCAGACCGTGCTCCTCCGCCATGTGCCAGAGGCAGGCGACGGGGCGAGTAGTCCAGCAGAGAAACCGCAGTGCTCGTGAAGCGCTCTGGTCTGCTGCACGATCGCGGATTGCGGGCACAGAATCCCTGGTCTTCGTGTTCACTCACTCCACTCTGATCCAGAAGCTGCATACAGGGTGGCTGGCAGGCCGTCAGTGTGCAATTGCCATTGGAGGTAGGCCGTCCATCAGGCGACGGGGGGTGCCGGTGTATCGGGAAGTGTTGCCGATGTCCTCCAGGGACCCCTTCCTCCGACCTGATTCGCCGAAGGGCTTGGTTCCGTAGCCCGATGGCCCTCGTGGAGGGCGCTCCTGAAGCGTTGATCTGGCAAAGTCAAGAGGGGAGTGAGGGTCCTCAAGCTGTCTCCCGAAGGGGAGCA
>Ga0272444_10002454_pt1 | contig 17148 bp, 14 predicted proteins | sample SSMForm13_FD_201033 | JGI IMG/M metagenome (GOLD analysis project Ga0272444, IMG submission 201033) | Marine sediment archaeal communities from Little Sippewissett salt marsh, Falmouth, MA, United States - SSM-Form-13 | ecosystem: Environmental > Aquatic > Marine > Wetlands > Sediment ...
CGGTCAGGCGCTTGACCTGGAAGCGGCTGCCCTGGTCGATCCCCTCGAAGCTGCCCCAGGGACGGTGCACGCAACGGTGGAATTCGCTCTCGCTGCGCCCCTGCTGGTCGAGATACTCGGCGACCTTTTTCACGTCCTGGGCGCGGTCCTTGTGCGCGACCAGCACCGCGTCGGGCGTCTCCACCACCACCAGGTCGTCGATGCCGACCGCCGCCAGCATGCGGTCGTGGGCGAACAGCAGGTTGTTGTGCGAGTCGTGCACGAACACGTCGCCGTGCTGCGCATTGCCGCGCTGGTCGCGTTCGTAGACGCTCCACAACGCCTCCCAGGCACCGATGTCCGACCAACCGGCGGACAGCGGCACCACCACGCACTCACCGGCACGCGCCGACAGCGGCTCCATCACCGCATAGTCGATCGAGTCGGAAGGGCTGGCCTGGAAGGCCTCGGCATCGACGCGGAAAAAATCCAGATCCTGCTGGCCCTGCTGGTGCGCGCGGGTCACCGCCTCGAGGATCGCCGGGGTAAATTCCCCGACCAGCTCCAGCCAGCGCGAGGCGCGCAGCACGAAGATGCCGCTGTTCCACAGGTAGTTGCCCTGCGCCAGGTAGGATTCGGCGGTGGCCTGGTCCGGCTTCTCGACGAAGCCATCCAGCGCGAAGGTGGACTCGCCCACCGCCTCGCCCTGGCGGATATAGCCGTAGCCGGTATGCGCCGAGTCGGGCACGATGCCGAAGGTGACCACCTTGCCCTGGTCCGCCTGGGCGACCCCCAATTGCAGCGCGCGGTCGAAGGCCGCCTGGTCGCTGATCACGTGATCGGCGGGCATGATCAGCAGCACCGGGTCAGCACCGTCGGCGCGCGCCTGCAGGGCCGCCAGGGTCAACGCGGGCGCGGTGTTGCGCCCGACCGGTTCGAGCAGGATGGCGGCGGCCTCGCGACCGCAGGCACGCAGTTGCTCGGCCACCATGAAGCGATGTGCTTCGTTGCACACCACCAAGGGGGCGAGGATCTCGTGCCCGGGCAGGTCGCTCACCCGCAGGGCGGTCGCCTGCAGCAGGGTGTTATCGTCGTCGAGCAGGGCATGAAACTGCTTGGGGAAGGCGCGGCGTGACAAGGGCCACAGGCGCGTACCCGAGCCCCCGGACAGGATGACCGGCTGAAACTTGATTGACATGTTCACCCTACTCGCGTTGCTCTCGACATCTGCGTCGGATCAGCGGCATTAGAGCAACGCCGCCCCACCCCGTCAAATGCCAAGCGCCTGCGCAACGGGGTGGCCGCGGGACCTGTCAGGTGAGCTGGAACAGCTTGTCGAAATTGGCAATGCGCAGGATTTCCTTGATCCCCTCGCTGCCGTTGCGCAACACGATGGAACCGCCGCGCTCGGCATGCTCGCGCAGCTGCAGCAACATCCCCATGGCCGAGCTGTCCATGTACTCGGCAGCGGACAGGTCGACCTCGAACTTTTTCTCGCCCCTTGGATATGCCTTGTAGGCGCGGATGAAGTCCTGATGAATGGCAAAGTCGAAGCGACCCTTCACATGCAGGGTCACCACATTGCCCGACTCTGTACTGTTTACCGTCATACCCTTCACCTCATAACAGGGGCCTCACAGCCTTGCGATCCTGCAGCGGCCCCAAACAATCATGTGGACTGTCAGAACAGCTCCACCTCACCTTCTTCCATTGACGCTTGTTCCACCGGCTTGGAATCAGCGGCGCTCGCCTGCTGCAGGTAGGCATCGAGCCTGGCGCGGATCTCGGCCACCTCCTGCACGAAAGCCTCCGGCCCTTCCTGTTCGCGCTCACGCAGCGCCTGCATGCCCGAATGCAGATTGCCGAGCATGGCCTGGATATGGTCGAGGTTGCGCGCGGAATACTCGGTCAATTGGCGCACGATGTCCTCGAACTGCAGCGAGCGCACCGCGTCGCCGACCAGGCCGTCGATTTCACCGCTGAGACGCGACACGTCATCCAGCGCCCCCTCCACCGAGACATTGATCTCCTGCAGATGTTCGAGCATGTGCTTGACTCGCGACTTGGACTGGATGGCGAAGTTCATGTCCTGCGAGGCCAGGTTCGCGATCACGCCACGCGCGCCGTCGATGTTGGTGATCGACTCTCCGATGACCTGACGGATCTCGTCATTGAAGCGGTCCGAGCGATGCGACAGTTTGCGCACCTCGTCGGCCACCACCGCAAAGCCGCGGCCGGCCTCACCCGCACGCGCCGCCTCGATCGCTGCATTCAGGGCCAGCAGGTTGGTCTGGTCGGCGATCACCTTGACGTCGTCCAGCAGTTCCTCGGCGCGGTTCATCGACACCACCATCTCGTCGATGCGCTCGACCATCGCCATGCTGTTGGCACTGGTGCTGACCACGTACTGCACGAAATAGTTCAGCACTTCGTCGACCTGCTCGGCGAAACCCTGCACATCGTGCGATTTGTCGCCAACCGCGTCCGGTGTATCACGCATGCTCTCGATCAGATCGGTAACCCGCACACCCTGCGCCATGGAGCGTTCATTCACCCCGTTGAAGGCCAGTTGCAGGGTGCCGACCGCGTCGGCCACCAGGCCCTGGATGCGTTGCAGTTCGCTGCGCATCCCGGTGGCGATCTCGCCCAGGGCCCGATCCATGTACTCGACCAGCTCGGTGACCGCATGCTGCACCACCTGATGGTCAGCGGACGCCTTTTCCACCCGCTGCTCCTTGCCCCGGCCATGCCGCCACCAGGCCACGGCGAGCACCGCCAAAACCAGCACCGAAAGCCAAAGCAGAGCGTGAATGGATCGCGGTGCGAGCGAAGCAGCAACACCTACGATGAGCGCCGGGACCAGCAGATCGATCGGACCGATTGTTAACGAGACACGCTTGTGCATTTTTTGCCGCCACCCTGCAGCAGGTAATTCTTCAAACCTTGATCTAGTCCAGTTTATCGGCGACCGGGCGAAAATCCTTAGTGCCGGCATGCGATTGACAGCAAGGAGGATCCATTCCGCGGCACGCGCTCATGCCAAGCGCCGGCGAGTCCGCTCAGCCCGCGCTCACCAGTTCCTGCAAACGCCTGGCAATGCGTGACAAGGGCAGCACTTCGTCGGCAAAGCCGCGCTTGACCACCTCGCCGGGCATCCCCCAGACCACGCTGCTTTTCTCGTCCTGCACCAGGATCGGCGCCCCGAGCGCTTTGAGTTCGCCCATGCCGGCCGCGCCGTCATCACCCATGCCGGTGAGCATCAGGCCGATGGTGTTGGGCCCCGCGTTGTGCACCAGCGAGCGCAACATCACGTCCACCGAGGGCTTGTGCCGGTTGACCGGCGGCCCATCGTTGAGGCGGCACACGTAGCGTGCACCATCGCGCTCGACCAGCAGGTGCCGGTCACCCGGTGCGATGTATACATGACCGGGCAGGATCTGCTGCCCCTCGGAGGCCTGGCACACGGTCAAGGGGGTCAGGGTATCGACCCGCTTGGCAAAGGGCGCACTGAACGCCGCCGGGATATGCTGCGAGATCACGATGCCCGCCTGGATGTCCATCGGCAGACCGGCCAGCACCTCCTTGATCGCCTCGGTACCGCCGGTGGAGGAACCGATGCCGATGATGCGATCGGTGGTGCGGAAATGTTTGCGCGGTGCCGCCTTGAGAATGACGTCGGCGGAGTGCTTCTGCACCACCTCACCGGACGCCGTCTGCGCCACCGGCCTGCGCTCCAGCGGCTTGACCCGTGCCGCCGCCGCGGCGCGCACCTTGGCGACGATTTCCTCGGCATAGCCCTGCAGCCCTTCGGCCACGTCCAGCTTGGGCTTGGCCACAAAATCGACCGCACCGTATTCCAGGGCGCGCAAGGTGACATCCGCCCCCTGCTCGGTGAGCGTCGACACCATAACCACCGGCATCGGCCGCAGGCGCATCAGGTTGCCGAGAAAGGTCACGCCGTCCATCTTCGGCATCTCGACATCCAGGGTCAGCACGTCCGGGTTGAGCTGCTTGATCTTCTCCCGCGCCACGTACGGGTCGGCGGCACTGCCGACCACCTGGAGGTCGGGTGTGTCGTTGAAAATCGAGGTGAGCACCTGGCGCACCAGGGCGGAATCATCGACAACCAGGACCTTGATCTTGCTCATTGCCAACGTCGCTCAAAAACTAGAACAGTTCCACGTCGCTCTGCACCGGCTGATGCGCAAGCTCCTCGCGGTAGGCATTCTCGCGCCGCACCACGGTGTCGTTGTGCAGATGCTTGATGCGCTTGACCAGGGCCCGGCCGCTGCCGGGGAAATAGATGATCTTGCGCGGAAAGATGTCGCCGACGTCTTCGCCGACGATCGGCAGGCCTTCGACCTTGAGATACTCGCGCACGAACTCGATATTGCGCGCGCCGACGTCGCTCAGGTTGTTGATGATGCGGCCGCCGCCGAAGATCTTCGCCTCGAGATTGCGCTTCTGCCCGCCGTGCTTGAGGATCTCGTTGATCATGTGCTCCATGGCGTAATTGCCGTAGCGGGTAGCGCTGCTCACCACGTCGGCGGCGCCGTTCCAGCCGGACCCGTCCGCGGACAGGGGCAGCATGAAGTGATTCATGCCGCCGACACCCAGGCGTCTGTCGCGTACGCAGGCCGACACACAGGATCCGAGCACCGTGGTGATCAGTTCATTGTGCAGCGTCACATAGTATTCGCCGGGCAGGATCTTGCCGGCGACGGTAGCGTGCCCCTTGTCCCAGTAGCGGTTGATGTGCTCGAAACCGGGCAGTACCGGCTGCATCTCATGGGGTGCGAGCTTGTGCATCAACGCACCTTCCGGTAGACCGTGTTGCCGATCAGCTCGAAACGGTCGCTGACCTTGTACAGGGATTCGGAGTGGCCGATGAACAGGAAGCCGCCCGGCTTGAGGGTTTCCGCATAGCGCTCCACCAGGGCCGCCTTGGATTCCTTGTCGAAGTAAATGATCACATTGCGGCAGAAGATGATGTCCTTCGACTCCTCGCGCCACGGCTGCATCAGGTTGAGTTGGCGAAAATCGATCTGGCTGCGCAGCTGCGGCTTCACCCGCACCTGGCCCTGCTGGCTGCCGGTGCCCTTGAGAAACCAGCGGCGCAGGCGCTCCTTCGGCAAACCGGACACCCGGTCGCCGGCATAGATGCCGTTGGACGCCTTGCTCAACACATTGGAATCGATGTCGGTCGCGGTGATATTCACCTGCCAGCCGCGCAACACGTCCTGCATCTCGCCGATGGTCATCGCCAGCGAGTACGGCTCCTCGCCGGTGGAACAGCCGGCCGACCAGATGTGCAGCTCACGCTCGCCGCCGTTCGCCCGCATCCGCTCGGGGATGGCCTGCCCGCGCAGGTATTCGAAGTGATGGTTCTCACGAAAGAAGGCGGTCAGGTTGGTGGTGATGGCATTGACCAGTTCGGTGGTCTCGCCGCTGTCGCCGTGGCGTTTCAGGTACTGGCAGTACTCGGCAAAGTTCGTCAGCTTGAGTGCCCGCACCCGGCGTGACAGGCGCGAGTAGAACATGTCGAACTTGTCGTCGCTGACCACGATGCCGGTGTGCTGGTTGGCGAGCGTGCGCAGAAAGTCGAAGTCCTGGCGGGTGAACGCAAATTCCTTTTGTGCGGCTGCGGACATGGGTCTTCCTCAGAACAGCTCGATATCATCGATATCGCCTTCATTGAGACGCTGACGCACCGCCTGCAGGGCCTCGTCGATAGTGCCGCCACCGAGCAGGATGTCGAACATCTGTTGTTCTTCGACCATGGTGTAGCGCTCGCGAATGTTGTGCTGCAGGCGGCTCCACTCGTCCGGGTGATACAGGCGCGCCTTGTCCGCGACCAGTTCCGACAATTGCTCCAGCGCCTGGCGCACATGGTCCAGGCGCTGCGACAGCCGGTCGTAGAACTGGAAGGCGATGATCGTCTGCTGGATACCACTTTGCACTGCCGCGCAGTCGCCGAGAATGGTTTCGCGCTGTTGTGCCGCCGCGTCCATGGTCTGCGCGCTGGCGGCGATGTCATTGACCTTTTGCACCATGCCGGTGAAGGACTCGGTCAGTGCCCCCACCGAGTCCTCGCCCTCGTGCATGGCCATGGCGATCTGCGCCACCGACAGGTTGAGCATGCGCACGGTTTCGGTGATCTGACTCCAGTCCAGATCCGGTGCGGAGGCGGTCGAGGTAAGCCGCGTATCCAAAGGCTGACTCATGGCGCTTTCCGTTGCCTCCTTCAGGCGGCCTGATCGAGCTGATCGAGTTGCAGGGCGTTGACCACACCGAACTGGCGCGCGGCCCGCAGCAGGGTCTCCGAGGCGCCCACCCAGCTGACCCCCAGAGACTTCTGGATCAGGTCCTTGATGAAGGCGCTCAACAATTGCAGGCCGGCCCCGTCCACCGCTTCCACCTGGGAACCGTCCAGGGTCACGCTGCCGCCCGCCTCGATATAAGGCGCGAGGATGGCGTGATAGTCACCGACATCGGCGATCGTCAGGCTGGCCTCGAGCACCAATGCAGCGTCGCCGGCCGGTGCCTGGACAGCTGATTCCTGTGCGGCGTCGAGCGCCTGTTGCGGCACCCGCACCACCTCGCCGGCGGCCTCGTCATCGAGTCCGGCCAGCGGATCATGCGACATCACTGGTTTGCTGTTGCTCATTTTGCATTACCCTCTGTTGCAGAAGATCATCGGCCAGGGCGCGAAATTCTTCAGCGGATTTGCTCTTGCCGCGGTACTCGAAAATGGTTCGTCCCGCCCCTGCACACTCGGCCAGCACCGCTGCCTCGCGAATACTGGTGTGCAGCAGGTGCTGCGGAAAATGCTGCTGCAACTTGCTGCAGACTTCCCGCGACAGCCGCCGTCTGGCGATGAAGCGGCTGAGGAAAATCCATTTCTGCAGCGGCGTGTGGCGCAGGCCCTCGATCTTTTTCATGGTGCCCATCAATTTGGCCAGGCCGGTCAGGGACAGGTAGTCACCGGCCACCGGGATCAGCGCCTGGTCGGCGGCCACCACTGCATTCACCACCAGCAGCCCGGCGGAGGGCGGACAGTCGAACAACAGGTAGTCGACATCCGGGCTGGCGGCCATCAGGCTCTGGCGCATCACCTGCGCCCGCTCCAGGCCGCCACCGAGCTGCTCGAACTCGCCGAGCCGTCTGCCGGCCGGTACCACCTCCAGCAGTTCGCGGGTGGACACCGCCCGCTCGGCCAGGGTGCGGCCTTCGAGCAGCACCGTGTCTACGCCTTCGGCCGGGGCGCGAAACAGCCCCAGGCAGGCGGACAGGTGTCCCTGTGGATCGAGATCGACCAGCATCACGCGTTTGCCCTGCAGCGCCAGCGCATGGCCGAGGTTGACGGTGGTCGTGGTCTTGCCCACGCCACCCTTCTGGTTGATTACCGCAATTGTCTGCATATGCCCTCCCCGCATCGCCGACCGGCTGTCGGTTGAACCCTCAACCGCTGCCGAGTTCCTCCAGCTCGGCCAGTTCACTCTGGCTGAGCATCTTGTCGATATCGATCAGCACCACCATGCCGCGATCCAGCGACACCATGCCCTGCAGGTAGGACTGCTTGATGCCGCCGGCGATACGCGGCGGACTCTTGATCTCGGCATCGCTGGCCTGCAGTACATCGGACACACCGTCGACCACCATGCCCATCAACTGTTGCCCGCCGTCGGCGTGGCTGACCGCAACGATGATCACCACCGTGGTGGCCTGGTACTGCGGTTGCGGATCGCCGAAGCGGATACGCAGATCGATGATCGGCACAATGATGCCGCGCAGGTCGAGCACGCCTTTCACATGTGCCGGCGCATCCGGCAGCGGCCGCACCGATTCCCAGCCACGGATCTCCTGGACTCTCAGGATATCGATACCGTAGGCCTCGTCGCCCAGGCGGAAGCTCAGGAACTGGTTGCCGGAACTCACCGTGCTGTCACCCGTGTTTGCTTGTGGCTGCATGTCCTTCTCCCGTCAACCGGAAACCTTGGCCTCGACCGTCTGCAGCAGGCCGACGATCTGACCGGACAGATTTTCGATCTCGCCAAAGCGACGCTCGGCCTCGCTGGCCTTGCCGGCCCCCTTGAGGTCGATGATCTCGCGGATCGTGGCGTGCATGACCTCGTGCTGTTTTTCCATGGTCTGCATCTCGTTCAGATGGCCGTAATTGGCCATGCCCGAGCTGTACAGCCACTTGCCCAGCGCACAATCACGGTGTGACACCGCCTCGGCGTGGGTCAGCGACTGCTTGCCATCGAGAAAATCGCGGATCTTCTGGCGCCACGCCATGTGGGCGGTGCGCGCGGCGAAGAAATCCAGACCATCCGCTGCGTCATGGCTGTGGCCATGGCCGGAATGGCCGTGCGCAGCCGCGGCCTCGCTCACCAGTTGTGCCGGGTCATCCGCCACATCGAAGAAGGATATGCCGCGTTCCATCTCCTGCGCCTTGCTGTACAGCGAGGCGGATGCCGCGGAGATCTGCTCGGCCAGTGCCGCGTTCTGCTGGGTCACCTCGTCCATCGAGGTCACCGCCATGTTCACCTGGTCGATGCCGGCCGCCTGCTCCGAACTGGCGGCAGCGATCTCGGCAACGATGTCGCCGACCTTCTTGACCCCGGTTACGATCTCTTCGAGGGTCTCGCCCGACTGGTTGACCAGCTCGCTGCCGGCATGCACCTTGTTGACGCTGTCCTGGATCAGCTCCTTGATCTCCTTGGCAGCTTCGGCCGAACGCGAGGCCAGGTTGCGCACCTCGGTGGCCACCACCGCGAAGCCGCGGCCCTGCTCGCCGGCACGTGCCGCTTCCACCGATGCATTGAGCGCCAGCAGGTTGGTCTGGAAGGCGATCTCGTCGATCACGCCGATGATCTCGGCAATCTTGTTCGACGCGGTGTTGATCTGCTCCATCGCCTGCACCGCATTGCTGACCACCTCGCCACCCTTCTCCGCCAGCTGGCGGGCACTGCCGGCGACCTGATTGGCCTGCTGCGCATTGTCCGCATTGTTGCGCACGGTCGAGGTCAGCTCTTCCATGCTCGAGGCGGTTTCCTCGAGACTGGAGGCCTGCTGCTCGGTGCGCGAGGACAGGTTGGTATTGCCCGAGGTGATCTCGTTGGAGGCGACATTGATCGAGTCGGCGATCTGGCGCAGCGAGTTGAGCGTGTCCGATACCTGCACCAGGGTGTTGTTGACGTCGTCCTTGATACGACCGAACTCGCCGCGGTAACTGCCCGCGACCGGCTTGGTGAAGTCACCCGCCGACATCGCCTCCAGGGTGTGTCCGAGGTTGCCGAACACATCGCTCAGGCCATCGAGCAGGGCATTGATGCCGACCCCCATGTGCCTGAAGAAGCCCTTCTTGTCGGACAGCTCGACGCGTTTCTCCAGGTCCCCGTCGCGCGCTGCCGCGACGATGCCCTCGAGCTCCTGCTCCACCGCCACCTCGTTGGTGCGGTCCAGCCATTCGACCGCGGTACCCAGACGCTCGCCATCGCTGTCGATAACCGGGTTGGCAGTGAACTTGAACACGCGGCCACCGATACGGATCTCGGAATTGACCGGCTTGCTCAGGGCCTTGACCATGCGCTGCTGGTGCTCCGGGTGCTTGTGGAAGGTATCGATGTTCACGCCCATCAGATTGCGCGCATCGAAGTTCGGCAGTTCCTTGCGGATGTCCTGCTCGGCAGCCTGGAACATCTCGCGCACGGTCTCGTTCATATAGGTGATGTTGTTGTCGTTGTCGGCCATCATCACGCAACTCGAGACACTGTCCAGCGCGGTGCGGATACGCAGGTTGGTGCGTGCCGACTCCGCCTCGCGCTCGCGATGCTCCTGTTCGGCGCGCTCCGCGGCACGCACTGCGGTGAGGTCCTTCCATTCGACCACGGTACCGAGGCGCTCGCCGAGTTCGTTGATCACCGGGTTGGCGATCACCTCGAAGATGCGGTTACCCACCTCCATCTCCGCAGCGTAGGTCTCCTGCAAGGCGCCCAGCAGGTGACGCTGATGCGCGGGGTTCTTGTGGAAGATATCGATGTTCTGGCCCATGATGTCGTTGGCATTGAAATGCGGCAGCACATCCCTCAGGTCGTCTTCCGCATCCTTGAACATCTTCTCCACGGCACGGTTCATGTACACCACGTTGAAGTTGGCATCGGCCATCATCACGTTGGTGCTGACGCTGTCCAGCGCGGTCTGGCTGCGCAGCCCCAGATCGGCGATGCGCCGGGTGTTCATCACCTCGAAGCCGATCTTCACCTGTGCCGAACGCAGCGCCTGCAGAGTGCCGCCGACCACACCCTTGTGCTGCACATGCATCCAGTCGAAGAAGTTGCCGTGCACGATCTGCTTGAGCTTGTCGCGCCCCTGGTTGAGCGGGTCGACCACATGCTTCTTGAGCATCAGCAGGGTGGCGCCGACCATGCCGAGCATGAGCGCCAGCGCGCCGTACAGGTAAGCACTTGCGAGACCGCCCGCGACCATGGCGAACATCGCCACCACCAACACGGCCATCGAGCCGCCACCGAGCGCGAGCATCTTCTCCAGGGTCCACGGGCTCATCTGGCTGGCGGTACTCGGCAGCTTGGCCTTGCCGCCACGCACATCCGCGTACAGCTTCTCGGCGAAGCGCTTTTCCGCATCCGACGGCGCGGTGCGCACCGACATGTACTCGATGCTGCCGTCGGTATTTTCGATCGGCGTGACATTCGCCTTGACCCAGTAATAGTCGCCGTTCTTCGCCCGGTTCTTGACGATGCCGGTCCAGGTGTCACCGGTCTTGACCGTCTCCCACAGGTCCTTGAATGCGGCCGGCGGCATGTCCGGGTGACGCACCAGGTTGTGGTTCCTGCCGATCAGTTCGTTTTCGCTGAATCCGCTGATGCGCACGAAGGCAGGGTTCACATAGGTGATGATGCCCTTGGCGTCGGTCTTGCTGACCAGGATGGTTTCCGACGGAAAGGGGATTTCAACATCGGTAACCGGCTCGTTTATCTTCATCGTTCGCCTCGTGGAAGAAGATTCGAATTGACGCGTAGCCTTGCGCTCCGCGACTTGGTGCTTGCTTAGGCACAGTCATCGGCCTGCAACCGGGATACTTAAACTGGCGCGGCGAATAAATCAGCGCAGTCACCGGCTTGCGCGCAAAAAAAAAGCGGCTCCGAAGAGCCGCTGCGCCACTGGCACTTCCGTGTGCCATCCAAGCCTGGATCAGTGAAATCTTTCGCATGGGTACCGACCCTCTTCGATCGATCAGGCCGCATCCTGGTCCTGCTCGGCGCCGGTCTGCAGCACCAGGCTGTCCAGATCGAGCAGCATCACCATACTTTCGCCGTCGGTCACCAGCCCCTTGATATTTTCGGTCGGCACGCCGGCACCGAAGTCCGGCGTGGTGTTGATCGTGTCGTCCTGCACCACCAGTACGTCGGATACCGCATCCACCACCAGCCCCATGGAACGTTCCTCACCGGGCTTGCCGGCGCGCACCACGATCACCACGGTTTCCTTGGTGAGCGGCACCTCGGGCAGGCCGAAACGCAGGCGCAGGTCGAACACCGGTACGATGTTGCCGCGCAGGTTGACCACCCCCTTCACGAACTGCGGTGAATTGGGTACACGCGTGACCTGTTCCCAGCCGCGGATCTCCTGCACCTGCAGGATGCTCAGGCCATAGTGTTCGCCGTTCAACAGAAAGGTCAGGTACTGCACGCCCTCGGCATCTTCCGCAACCTCCTGCCCCAGCAGGCTCAACTTGTCTTCGCTCATGTCCATCCCTCAGGCCGTCAGTGCGAGTTTGCCGCTACGCTGGCCGCCACCCTCGGTGGCCAGTCGCATCAGCCCGGGAATATCCAGGATCAGCGCCACCGAGCCGTCGCCGAGAATGGTCGCGCCGGAGATGCCGTCGACCTTGCCATAGTTCGCTTCCAGCGACTTGATCACCACCTGCTGCTGTCCGAGCAGGTCGTCGACGAACAGGCCGCACTTGCGACCGCCGCCCTCGACCACCACGATGATGCCGTCGCGGATGTTCTCCGCCTTCGCATCGCCGATACCGAACACCTCGTGCAGGCGCACGATCGGCAGGTACTCGTCGCGCAGCTTGAAGGTCTCGCCCTTGCCGGCCACCAGGCTCAGCATCTCGTCGCGTACCTGGATCGACTCGATGATCGACACCAGCGGCACTATGTAGGTCTCTTCGCCGACGCAGATGCTCTGGCCGTCGAGAATGGCCAGGGTCAGCGGCAGGCGGATGGTGATGGTGCTGCCCTCGCCCAGCTGCGAGTCGATCTCGATGGCCCCGCCCAGTTCATTGATGTTGCGGCGTACCACGTCCATGCCGACACCGCGACCGGAGACATCGCTGACCTGTTCGGCGGTGGAAAAGCCGGGTTGGAAAATCAGTTCGTAGATCTGCTTGTCGGAAAGATTGTCATCGGCCCGGACCAGGCCGCGGTCGATCGCCTTTTCCAGGATACGGTCGCGCGCCAGGCCCTTGCCGTCGTCGGTGATCTCGATGACGATATTGCCGCCGCGATGCTCGGCGGACAGGTGAATGGTACCGGTCTCGGACTTGCCGGCAGCGACCCGGTCGGCCGGCGTCTCGATACCGTGGTCGACACTGTTGCGCACCAGGTGCACCAGCGGATCGCCGATCTTTTCGATCACCGTCTTGTCGACCTCGGTGTTCTCGCCACTGAGCTTGAGTTCGATCTGCTTGCCCAGCTTCTGGCTCAGGTCATGTACCAGGCGCGGGAAACGGCTGAAGGTGAAGCTGATCGGCAGCATGCGAATCTGCATCACGCTTTCCTGCAGCTCGCGGGTATGCCGTTCCAGCTGGCCGAGGCCTTCGCGCAGGCGCGCCAGCTTGTCCATGCTGAATTCGTCGCCGAGCATGCCGAGCATCGACTGGGTGATGACCAGTTCGCCCACCATATTGATCAGCGAATCGATCTTGCCGGTGTCGACCCGGATCGAGCTGGCGCCGCCGCCCGAGGCCTTTGCCGGCGCGCTCTTGCGCCGGTCGCCCTGGCGCCGCTCACTGTCGCTGCGCCGCTCCGCTGCTGGCTCGGCCAGCTTCAGTTCCGCGGCGGGTTCAGCTGCCTCGGATGCCGGGGCGGCTTGCTGCGCCTGCTGCGTCGGCTGGCCTTCCGGCAGCACCGGGATCACCGCAAAATCGCAGTCGTCCTCGACCCATTCGAAGATATCGTCGATCTGCGCCTTGTCGACAGCGGCGTGCAGGCGCAGTTCCCAGGACAGGTAGGAGTCTTCCGGCTCCAGTTCGGCGAACGCCGGCAGGCCGCTGATATCACAGTCCGCCTCGAGCTCACCCAGTTCCGCCAGTTCACGGATGATGCGCAAGGGATCGTTGCCGGTTCGCAGCAGGTGTTGGTGGGGACGGAACACGATCTTCCAGCCGACCGGTTCGGCGTCCAGCAGCGGCTGGGCATCGCTATCGGGCGCCTGCGCCTCGGCTGCACTGTCAGCGGACTGATTGGCCAGGATACGGTCGAGTTCGGCGCGCTGCGCCTTGACCCGCTGCGCATCGGCGCTGCCGCCATCCTGTGCCGCGGTGAGCATGTCACGCAATACGTCGACCGAGGCCAGCAGCACATTCACGCCTTCGCCGGTCACCGCGCGGCGCCCATCGCGCATCTCGTCGAGTAGCGTTTCCATGACATGGGTGAAGTCGGCGACATCGCTGAAACCGAAGGTGCCGCTACCACCCTTGATCGAGTGTGCGGCACGGAAAATACTGTTGATCTCTTCCGGATCGGCCTCACCCGGATCCATGTTCAACAGGCCGTTTTCCATGATGTCCAGGCCCTCGAAGCTCTCTTCGAAGAACACCTGGTGGAACTGGGCCATATCGATGCTCATACCCTTCTCCCTGAGCCGGCGGCGCGCCGCCGCAGCGAATCAGCTGATGACTTTCTTGACGGTATTCAGCAACTGCTCGGGATTGAACGGCTTGACGATCCAACCGGTCGCACCGGCTGCCTTACCCTGCTGTTTTTTGTCCGCGCCGGACTCGGTGGTCAGCATCAGCAGCGGGGTGAACTTGTAACTGGGCAGACCACGCAGTTCCTTGATCAGGGTGATACCGTCCATATTCGGCATGTTCACGTCGGTGATGACCAGGTTTACCGAGCGCGTCTTGGCGATATTCAATGCCTCGACTCCATCTGCCGCTTCCACCACGTCGTAACCCGCGCCCTTGAGGGTGAAGGACACCATTTGGCGCATTGAAGCAGAATCGTCTACAGCCAGGATACTTGCTGACATTTCCATGGGCTCCTAATTAATGGTCCGGTTCGGCGACCCTGGGTGATGCGTGGAAAACCCTTCGCCATGACTGGGGGCACGATGCGTGCGTCAGTGTGCTTATCGACGCTGCTTTCATTTTCTTTAGCAGGGTTTTTCGCGCCACCCGGCGACGGCAAGCCACATGCAGAACCGCCTGCGCGTAGCGGGACAAAGAGCCCACGTAGGCCTGTTCGCGGCCTCAGCGCGCGGGTGTCAGCGGGCGATCCAGCACATACACACTGCCGAGGGTGTCGTCGTGCCACACCTCGGTGAGACGGCTGCGCAGGGTGTCGAGCAGTTCCAGCTCGGTGTCGGAAAGGTTGCCGTACTGGCGGCGCCGCGAGCCCTCGAAGAAATCGTTGGTGAAGATGATGCGGTGGCCGCCGGCCAGGGTTTCGGCGAAGAACTCGTCCAGCATCACCACCCGGAAATCGCGGCTCAGTTCCGAGGCCAGCTTGACCCGCCAGTGCCCGCTCAGCAGTCCCTCGGCGATGATCGGCGTCGCCTCCAGCACCACCGGCAGGATCTTCGCCTCGCTGCGGTAATTCATGGTCATGAACAGCGGGTTGTCGTCGACGATCAATACCGCATCGTCCGGCCCGGCGTTTTCCAGTATCCACTGGGTTTTCGCCACCGCGTATTCGCTGAGGCGATCGTGGATGATGCCGATGCCGCTGATCGCATTGTGCGCCAGCATGATCACCACGATCGCCAGCAGGGCGTCGCGCACGCCATTGCGTACCGCCGGCTGCAGCACCAACAGGGTCAGCACCACCAGCAGCGGCGGCAGCAGCATGATCCAGGCCTCCGGGCCGTACGGGTTCAGGCGCCACACCACCAGGCCACTGAACAGCAGCCACACCAGGTATGGCAGGGTCTTGTGGCGCAGCAATGCCGCGAAGCCATAGGGATAGGCGCGGATCAACAGCCACAGGCCAAGCAGTGCCAGCAAGGGCAGCAGCAGCAAGGGCGGATATACCAGCCAGCCGCCCTGGCGCGCGGCGAACTGTTTTTCCACGAACCACTCGTAGGCAAACAGCTGCTGTACCTCGATGCCGATCCAGTCATGTGCGAACAGCCAGTTGGCCGAGACCAGATCATGGCTGAGGATCATCAGCGAACCGAGCGAGGCGCGGATCAGGTTTTCCGCGTCGAACGGCCACACCACGAATTCCAGCGAGCGCTGCGCCAGGAACTCCTGGAAGGACTCCAGCCCCAGGGGATGGCCCTGGTAGATCTTGAAGCCGAGGTAATAACCGCCGATGACCACCAGCGCGGCGCTCAGGCCGTATACCATCAACCCACAACAACGACGCCGGCGCAGCAGCATCAGGGTGAATGCCAGCGCCAAGGGGATCACATTGGGCTGATAGAACAGCACCGCCAGCCCGGAGAACAGCCCCAGCGGCAACAGCGCCAGTGGCGCGAGCTGTTCACGCGCATCCAGGCGATAACACCAGCGCAATGCGATCAGCAGCAGCAATATGGCCGGCACGTACACCTCGGCCTCGATGGCGTAGCGCCAGAAGCCGTAGCTGAAGGCCAGCAGCGCGGTACCGGCCGCGGCGGCATACACATGCACCCGCAGGTCGCGCGCCAACAGGCGAAAGAACACGATGACCACGGCAGCGCCGCATAGCGCGGAAAAACCGCGCATCAACTGCAGCCCGGTGATGGGAATGCCCAGCGCATGCGCCACTTGGTACAACCCCTGCATCAGCGACTTGTACAACATCAGGCGCGGGTCGCCGACATAGTTCAGCGGAAAGTTCTCCACCAGGTAGGCGAAGTAATAGACATCATCGGTATCGCCGACATTGCCCACCCAGGTCAGCAGGTACAAGGCGGCGAAGGCAGCGAATACCGGCAACACCGCATACCAGCGCGCCTCGGCCAGCGCTTGCAGAAAACGCTGCCATGCGCAGGGCTGGTCAGTGAACGCTTGATTGCGGTCTTTCATCACGGTTTCCGGTCAACAGGTGGGTGCCGCAGCGGCAAGGCATCATGCTCCAGGCTGTCGGCCAACTCGCGCATGCTCACCACCCGGTAGTGCCTTGTCAGCTGTTCGAATACGCGGCGCATGAACGCGGTCTTCTGCCCGCCGCTGCGGCGCATCCCGGGGATCACCGAGGGCTGCGGCAGATCGTCGCCACCGAGAAAATCGCTGGCATGCAACAGGAACACCGGCGAGGTACCGCTCAAGCGGCACAGCCACAAGGCGAGACGCAGATAGGCCAGCGCCAGGGCTTCCGACCGGTCCGCCAGAAAATGCAGGTAGGTGCCATGCACAGGCAGGCGCAGCAGCGGCATGGTGGTGGTCGGCAACTCGATCAACGAATGCGACTCGAGTTGCCAGCGATAGGCACGCAGGGGACGAAAACCCTCGGCCCAGGAACCGAACAGCTGATCACTCCCCGCCCCATCCGTATCGCTGCCGCGCGAGACCAGGCGATGGTACCAGCGCGCCAGCGGGCCGAGAAACGTGGGGAAGGTGCTTGCGTCATAACGATAAGCACGCTCGGCCAACGCCGACAGCAAGTCCCTCGAGTAACTGAACGAGGGGCCACGATAGCCTTCGAGTCGCACCCCGAATGCCTGTTGCACCACGGCTTCCACGCGCGACAATTCATCGGCGATCTGCTGCGGGCCGCCATACGCCACTGCGGCATCGTGGCTGAACGAATGATTGCCCAGCTCGTGGCCGCGATTGACCAGCTCGGCCAGCCAGGGGCGCACCGTCGGGCGTGTGACATCCTCACCGATGACGAAGGCGGTGATGCCCATGCGGTATTGGTCCAGCAGCTCGAGCAGGCGCGGCATGGCCAGCGCCATGAAGCTCGGGTGACTCTTCCAGCCGGG
>Ga0272444_10002455_pt1 | contig 17129 bp, 14 predicted proteins | sample SSMForm13_FD_201033 | JGI IMG/M metagenome (GOLD analysis project Ga0272444, IMG submission 201033) | Marine sediment archaeal communities from Little Sippewissett salt marsh, Falmouth, MA, United States - SSM-Form-13 | ecosystem: Environmental > Aquatic > Marine > Wetlands > Sediment ...
ACCTCTAGTGTTCCAGTTGTCGCGCCAGCGGCATCGCTGGGTAGCTATGTTCGGATGGGATAACCGCTGAAAGCATCTAAGTGGGAAGCCCACCTCAAGATGAGATATCCCTCCCGATGGAGACATCAGGACTGAAGACCCCTCGTAGACTACGAGGTTGATAGGCCGGGTGTGAAAGTGTGGCAACACATTCAGCTTACCGGTACTAATCGGTCGTGCGGCTTGACCATAATAAGGTTTAATTGTTATTTCAGCATGAGTATATTCACGGTATGCAGTCGTCTTTATAATTCATGACGATTTTCGGTGGCGATAGCGAAGAGGAAACACCCGTTCCCATTCCGAACACGGAAGTTAAGCTCTTCAGCGCCGATGGTACTGCCCGATACAGGGTGGGAGAGTAGGACGCCGCCGATACCTTATTAAAAACCCCTCCTCGAGGAGGGGTTTTTTTTATTTTACACTTCAATACGGCTGTGTTATAGTCTTTCGCGGCAATTACAATATGTTACGGAGAGATATGCAATTATGTCAGGGCATTCGAAGTGGAGTACCATCAAACATAAGAAAGGCGCCGCCGATGCAAGGCGCGGGAAGGTATTTACAAAAATCGCGAAGGAAATCACGCTGGCCGCGAAAATCGGCGGCGGTGACCCGGAAGGCAATCCCCGTTTGAGGCAGGCGATCGCCGCGGCAAAAACGGAAAACATGCCCAAGGACAACATCGAAAAGGCCGTCAAGAAAGGCACGGGCGAACTCGGTGACGGCGTCACTTACGAGGAAGTCACCTATGAAGGTTACGGTCCCGGCGGTGTGGCCGTGCTCGTGGAGAGCATGACGGACAACAAGAACAGGACCGTCGCAGAAATCCGGCACATTTTTTCGAAACACGGGGGCAATCTCGGCGAAAACGGGTGCGTGTCCTGGATGTTTGATAAAAAGGGGAACATCATCGTGGACAAATCGTCCGTCACGGAAGACGAACTGATGGAAATCGCCCTGGAAGCGGGCGCCGAAGATGTTGTCGAACAACAGACGGAGTTCGAGGTGCGTACTGATCCCGCCTCGTTTGAAGACGTAAAAAACGCGCTCGAAGAGGCGGGGGTCTCCTGTGTCATCGCGGAAATCGGCATGATACCGCAGACGGTCGTCACCCTCGATGAAAGGCAGGCCGTCCAGATGTTGAAACTGATGGAAAAGATGGAAGACAGCGACGATGTCCAGCACGTCTATGCGAATTTCGACATACCGGACGAAATCATGGAGAGCGTGACCGCATCGTAGCCCGACGGCAAACCGTCACGTCAAAGGAACAAGAGTGGTCATCATGGGCATTGACCCCGGGACCGCCGTCACCGGTTACGGAGTCATTCATATCAGTGACGGACGGGTCTCGTATATCTCACACGGCGAAATCAGGATACGACGGGGCATACCTCTTTCCCGCTGCCTGTCGGATCTGTACGATCAATTGGCACCCATTATCAGAAAAGCCGAGCCCGCGGCCATTTCCCTGGAAGATATTTTTTACGGCAAAAACGTCAAGTCACTGATCAAGCAGGGACACGCGCGGGGTGTTATCATTCTTGCCGCCGCTCAGGCAGGTATTCCCCTCTACGAATATTCACCCCTGGAGGTGAAGAAGGCTGTCGTGGGGTACGGGCGGGCGGAGAAACGGCAGGTTCAGCATATGGTCAAGGCGTGTCTCGCTCTTCAGGATGTCGTCCCGCCGGATGCATCGGACGCACTGGCAGTGGCCATCTGCCACGCCCATCATCACAAAACGGACTGCATATAATGATTGCAACTATCTGTGGCACACTGCGACACAAATCGGCGAACTACATTATTGTCGAGGCGCACGGCATCGGCTACGGCGTGTCCATCCCGCTGAGCACATTTTATGAACTTCCCGACGTGGATGAGACCGTTCGACTGACGGTGTACACCCATGTCAAGGAAGACGCCATCAAGCTCTTCGGCTTTCTCTCCGACAGGGAACGGGACCTGTTTCAACTGATGATTTCCGTCTCCGGTATTGGTCCCCGCCTGGCCGTCACCATACTGTCCGGCATCGCGCCCGACGCCCTTGAGAACGCCCTGTCCCGGGGCGACCTCAACAAGCTCGTCAATATTCCCGGCGTGGGGAAGAAAACGGCGGAGCGCATGATATTCGAATTGCGGGACAAGATGGCCGGTATGACACCGGTGGCCCGGACGGGAGAAGCCGCAACGGACACCATCGAAAACGATGCCCTGTCGGCGCTTGTCAATCTGGGCTACAGGGAAACCGCGGCGCAGCGGGCCGTCCGGGCGGTCCTGGGAACAGGTGATGATCTCTCGCTGGAGACGGTTCTCATGGAAGCGCTAAAGTTACTCTCACAGTAAAAAAACGGCGATTAACACCTTGTCAGGACGGTCCGCAATGTCATATGATACGGGCGCAATCGAACGCATGGGGCCTGACGGCTCCGTCACCGGGGAAAGATGAATGGATGACACCATCGCAACGCCGAACCGCTCTCCCGCCGAGGAAGGATACGAGACGTCACTCCGGCCGACCAGCTTCAGTGAGTACATCGGCCAGCACAAGCTTAAAGAGAAGCTCTCCATATTCATCGAGGCGGCGCGCGGCCGGGAGGAACCCCTCGATCATGTTCTCCTCTACGGACCTCCCGGTCTCGGGAAAACGACACTGTCACACATCATGGCGCATGAGATGAATGTGGATATCAAGGTCACCTCCGGGCCCGTGATCGAGCGTGCGGGAGACCTCGCCGCCATTCTCACGAACCTGAACAACCATCAAGTGCTCTTCATCGACGAGATCCACCGATTGCCTCACGTCGTCGAGGAAATCCTCTACCCCGCCATGGAGGACAGCTATATCGACATCCTCATCGGGCAGGGACCGTCGGCCCGGTCGATGAAACTGTCCATTCCTCCCTTCACCCTCGTCGGCGCGACGACACGTGCGGGGCTTCTCACCTCCCCCCTGAGGGATCGTTTCGGAATGAGCTTCCGCCTGGAGTTTTATTCCGGGGAGGAACTGGCCACGATCATTAGACGATCGGCGGCGATTCTCGATATCGTCATCGAGGAGGAGGGCGCCCGTGAAATCGCCCTGCGGTCTCGGGGCACGCCCCGTATCGCAAACCGTCTCCTCAAGCGGGTCCGCGATTTCGCCCAGGTCAGGGCGTCGGGCACCATATCCCGGGCCGTCGCCTCACAGGCCCTGGAAATACTCGAGGTCGATCACCGCGGCTTCGATCTGATGGACAGGAAGATACTCCTGACGGTCATCGAAAAATTCAACGGCGGCCCGGTGGGTATCGACAGCCTCTCCTCGGCCATCGGCGAAGAAAAACAGACGATCGAAGATGTCTACGAGCCATTCCTCATCCAGGAAGGCTTCCTGCACCGGACCAACCGGGGCCGCGTGGCAACACAGGCGGCCTATGACCACTTCGGCATTAAGATGGCGCGCCAGGCGCAGGAAGAACTTTTTTAACACGTCTGATTATGAAGATACTGCTCCACATATGCTGCGCCCCCTGCGCCATTTACCCGCTCGAGAAACTGCGCCGGGAGGGACACGATGTGACCGGCATTTTCTTTAACCCGAATATCCACCCCTATCAGGAATATAAAAAGCGGAAAGACGAAACCATCGCCTATGCCCAGCGCGAAGGCATGAAACTCATCTGTTTCGATGACTACCCCCTGGAAGAATTTCTCCGCGGTATCGTCTTTCGGGAAACCGATCGTTGTCGCTACTGTTACTTCACCCGCCTGAATCGCACCGCGCACATCGCCCGGCGCGGAAAATTCGACGCCTTTACGACGACGTTGCTCTACAGTAAGTTTCAAGACCACGAGATGATCATCGACATCGCACAGAGCGAGGGGCGGTCGCAGGGTGTCGCTTTTCACTATGAAGACTTCAGGGCGGGCTGGAAGGAAGGTATTATCGAGTCGAAAGAACGGGGGATGTACCGCCAGCAATACTGCGGGTGTATCTACAGTGAGAAAGAACGATTCTACAAGGGACCACCATCATCCCTGTCACACTGACCCGTGAGGGGAACGGGCAACGACTGTGGCAATAATGCAACACACTCGGGCAGTGTTCGGAACAGCCCCGCTTTCATGATATTGACATTAGTTGAGCGATTACAGGATTATACAGCGGACCCATGAGGCCGCTGCCGAAACCCGGCGTCATGGCATATATGTTGCTGATATTTATGCTCAGGCGGCAGCATGAGGAACAGTTGATATAATGCACAGACAGAAAACGATCGAAAATATATTCACCTGCAGCAGCGTGGGACTTCATTCCGGCAGAAAGGTCACCATGACGGTGAAGCCGGCCGAGGCGGACCAGGGAATCACTTTTGTCCGGACTGACATTCCCGGCGGGTGCCCCATAGAGGCACATGCCCATAATGTCTCTGACACCACCCTCGCAACGACCCTCGGCACGAACGGAACACGGATCTCTACGGTTGAACATCTGCTTTCCGCCCTTTTCGGCATGGGCATCGACAACGCCACCGTTGAGGTCGACTCCTTTGAAATCCCCATCATGGACGGCAGCGCTCAACCATTCGTCACCATGATCAAGGACAGCGGCGTCGTGAAGCAGGACACCGCCCGATCATTTGTTGTCATCACGCGTCCCGTTACGGTGACTGATGGTGAAGGCACCGCGACCCTCAGGCCCGCCCGGCAGTTTGCCATCGATTACGCAATCGACTTCCCCCACCCCTTTGTGGGCAAACAACATTACAGCATGGTCTTCTCGCCGTCGGCATACGAGGCGGATATCAGCTACGCGCGGACCTTCGGATTTCTCCATGAAGTCGAATATCTCCAGGCAAAGGGGCTTGCCCTGGGCGGATCTTTGAACAACGCCATCGTCCTTGACGAAAAAAAAGTCATCAACAAGGATGGACTGCGCTGTCCCCGGGAGTTCGTCAAGCACAAGATCCTCGATGCGGTGGGAGATCTTTCTCTCCTGGGGAAACCGATTATCGGCCACCTGGATGCCTATAAATCGGGACACCGGCTCAACAATCTCCTGTTGAGGAAAGTGCTGGCTGAACCGGACTGTTACGAAACCGTCAGTTTTACCGATACTTTCGATTATGCCTCCATGTCAACGGCGGACGATCCCTCACCTCTTTTTTCATACGACGGCTGTCCCGGCCGGCAGTAACACCCCTCCTGCACCTCCTAAATAAACCTTGATTTTTATTACACTCTTTTCTATTATTACGCCTCTTTGAAAGTCGTGACCTGAGTCTTCGGACGAGCGGGAAACCGGATTCTCCGTGAGGTACTCCTGTGACGCTACCACGGAGAAAAGAATCGTTAGGCACGCATATTTTCATGCAGAAAAAATGTATCTTTTTCATCATAGCCGTTGTTCTCCTCGTCGCCCCCGTCCGCGCGTCTTACTCCGCAGAACCCACCATCGCCGATTTTCTTATTACGAACACCCAGGAAAACGTGATTGTCTATTTCACGGTGGAAAACTGCTTCACCGATGACATGGAAAAGGCCATCCTTGCCGGCATTCCCACGACCTTTACCTTTACCATTGAACTGCACCGGGACAAACCTCTCTTCGACACAAAGGAAAAAGTCGTTCAAATCAAGCACACCCTGAAGTACGACAACGTACGCAGGATATTTTTTGTCACCTACCAGGGTGAAGTCCAAAGTCAGGAACAGTTCAAATATTTTTTCCAGGCCAAGACCGCCATGTCCGATGTGAGCGGCGTCGTTGTCGCACCCCTACGCAGTCTCGAGAGGGACACCAAATACTACGTGCGGGTGAAAGCGGAGATGGAAAAGGTTAAACTTCCCCTCCACCTGGAAAACATCTTTGTCTTTGTCAGACTCTGGAACTTTGAGACCGAGTGGAGTCGAAAAGACTTCATCTTTTAAGGTACCCGGCCATGAATGCATCACAGACCACGGAAGAAAGAAAACGACGTCGCGAACGGATCATCATCGTCATCACCATCGCCGTGGTTGTGGCGCTGACATTCATTGAGAGCCATCTCTCGCGCATCGAGAAGATACTGCCCTCGTCGAGTGATGTGATCATCTTCGGTCTGATCAACATCAATCTCATACTGATCATTCTCCTTATCTTTCTCATCGTGCGCAATCTCGTCAAACTCATCTTCGAACGCCGAAAGGGGATCCTCGGTTCACGACTCCGCACCAAGCTTGTCGCCGCGTTCGTCAGCCTGACACTGATTCCCACGATCGTGCTTTTCGTGATATCCATCCAGTTTCTTTCCTATAATATCGACAACTGGTTTGAGCTGAAGCTGGGCAAGTCACTCGATCTCTCACTGGAAATCGCACAGGATTACTATCAGGCCTTTTCCCGTGACACCGTGACGCACGCGCAGAACATCAGCGAATCCATTATGTCGGGAAAACTGTATGAGAACAGCCGTATTCCCGATCTGGAAAAAATGCTTGCCGAAAAACGGCGGGAAATGAATGTGGCCGCCGTGGAAGTATACCTGGACAACAGACAGAAGACCGTCTCCGTCGCTGCCGAGTCCTATCCGGACATTCCGTCTTTCACGCCCTCTCCGAAAGTCCGCGAAGACATTTTCGGCGGCCAATCGCTTTCTCTCGTGGAGTCACTCGGGGGGAGCGACATTATCCGAGGCGTTTTCCCCCTTTACTCGACGGTGAATTTCACGGAGGTCATCGGCATCGTCACCGTCAGCACGGTCATCGAAAAACCCATCGTGGACAAGATGGGCGTCATTTCAAAGACATCGGAAGAATACGGTCAGTTGAGCCTCCTCAAGAATCCCATCAAGATCAGTTACATTATTATGCTCTCCCTCGTCACCCTGCTCATCACTTTTTCCGCCACGTGGTTCGGCCTTTTTCTCGCCCGGGGCATCACGGAACCCATTCTCGATCTTGCTGATGCCACCCGGGAAATCGCCAGCGGTAATCTCGATTATCATATCGATCTGTCATCGGAGGATGAAATCGGCGTGCTTGTCGATTCCTTCAATGCCATGACCCAGGATCTCAAATGGCGCACCGAAGAGCTCCGGCAGGCAAACATCGACCTGGAACAGCGGCGAAAGTACATTGAAGCGGTCCTCAAAAACGTATCGGCCGGCATCATCTCCATCGATAGTGAAGGACGGGTCACCACCATCAACGACGCGGCGGAACGGATGCTCGCCATCAAAACGAAAAAAGTGCTCAACCGCGTGTACCACGAGCTGCTCAAGCCGGAACACAAGGTCCTGGTGGAGTCGTTCCTCAGCGAGCTACTCCACGGCGGTACTGATTTCCTTGAAAAACAGATACAGATCATCATCGAAAACAAAGTCCTCACCGTGCTTGTCGCCGCGGCCATGCTCCGTGACGAGAACGGAACGTATCTCGGTATGGTCGTCGTCTTTGAGGACATTACTCACCTCCAGCGCATCGAACGCATGGCGGCGTGGCGTGAGGTCGCCCGCCGTGTCGCCCACGAGATCAAAAACCCCCTCACACCGGTCAAACTTTCCGCCGAGCGTTTGCAGAGGAGATACGCCGGCACCCTGAACGCCGATGACAGTACAGTCTTTAACGAGTGTACGAAAACGATCATTCAGCACGTGGACATTATCAAAAACCTGGTGAACGAATTCTCCCGCTTCGCCCGGATGCCCGTCACCACACCAATACCGGACGATCTCAATATCGTGATCGAAGACTCTCTCGTCCTCTACCAGGACGCACACAGGGACATCACCTTTCATCTTGAAAAGGACGAGGGACTCCCTGCGGTAAACATCGACGCGGAGCAAATCAAGCGCGTCATGGTCAACCTGCTCGACAACGCCGTGGCCGCCCTCACGACCATTGAAAACGGGAGACGTATTGAAATTGTCACCCAATATGATAAGACATCTCAGAAAGCGCGTGTCGATGTAAAAGACAACGGGCCCGGTATTTCCCCGGAAGACAAGGTTCGTCTCTTTGAACCTTATTTTTCAACGAAGAAATCGGGATCAGGTCTCGGTCTCTCGATCGTCGATTCGATAATCGCTGATCACAACGGTACGATACGCGTTTATGACAATAAACCACAGGGAACTATCATTACTTTTGAGCTTCCCACACAGTAGGATGAATGTATGCAGAGCACGATACTTGTTGTCGATGATGAAGAAAGCATCTGTCAATCCCTGAAAGGCGCCCTTACGGATGAAGGATACGACGTCTGGACGGCCCTCAGTGGCGAGGAGTGTCTCGAACTTTTGAAAGAGGAGCGTCCCGATCTCATTCTCCTCGACATTTGGCTCCCCGGCATCGACGGCATCGAGACCCTGACACAGATAAAGGCCCGCTATCCCCAGATCGAGGTCGTCATGATATCGGGTCACGGTACGGTGGAGGCCGCCGTCACGGCGACAAAGCTCGGGGCCTTTGATTTTATCGAAAAGCCCCTGTCACTGGACAAGGTTATCCTGGTCGTGGACCATGCCCTCGCCCTTGTCCGGCTGGAAGAGGAAAACAAGCAGCTCAAGGACAAGTATCAACACAGCTATGAGGTACAGGGAAAAAGCCCACTTATCACCGAGCTCAGAGAGATGATCGACATTATCTCACCGACGAATGCCTGGATTCTCATTATGGGTGAAAACGGAACGGGAAAAGAACTTGTGGCACGGTCCATACACCGGAAGAGCCGCCGCGCCGACAGGACATTCGTGGAGGTGAACTGCGCGGCAATCCCGGAAGAGCTGATCGAGAGTGAACTATTCGGCCACGAAAAAGGTGCTTTCACCGGTGCCACCACGAAGAAACGGGGAAAGTTCGATCTCGCCCACGAGGGAACCCTCTTCCTCGATGAAGTCGCCGATATGAGTCTGAAAGCCCAGGCCAAGATACTGCGCATCCTGCAGGAAAAGAAGTTCGAACGTGTCGGAGGTAACCGGTTCATCCATACCGACGTGCGCGTTCTGGCAGCGACCAACAAAGACCTGGAAAAGGAAATGGAGGACGGCCGCTTTCGGCAGGACCTCTATTACCGCCTCCACGTTATCCCGCTCACGGTACCACCCTTGAGAAAACGACTGGAAGACATCCCCATCCTGGCCCACCAGTTTCTCTCCGACTATGCCGAGCGTGAAGGTAAACCGGTGAAAACGATCACCGACGAGGCTGTCGCCCTGCTTCAGCAACATGATTGGCCGGGCAACGTCAGGGAATTGAAAAACGTCATTGAACGTCTCGTCATCATGACAGGGACGGACGCCATAACGGCCGACAGTCTTCCGCCATTGATGAAGGAACACAACGGCTGGAAGAGCGAATCCTCCATTGTCGGGACACGGGCATCGATCAAGCATGCCAAACAGGAATTCGAAAAGAAGTTCATCGCAGAGAAGCTGCGTGAACATAACTGGAATGTATCGAAGACTGCCGATGCCATCGGTATCGAGAGGAGTAATCTCCACAGGAAAATCAAAGTGTTCGACCTCGACGAAACGAAGGAGAAGTAAACAGCGTACCGAAAAGCACTTTATGAACGGAGATATGAAAATACCTTGTCGTGGAGCAGCTGCGACGACTTTCTGTCACCGACGAGTCCGACACGAATCCCGACACTGGTCAGATCCTTCGCCTTATAATCGACGGAAAAACGCACTTTCTCGCCGTCGATGACGGCCTCGATGGTTCCGCTGCTGATATGTTTGTCCGGCACGACGTCGACGGAGTTCATCTCGGCAACGGTCTTTTCGCATGCCGCCCACACCCTGTCAAAGGGATGAGCATAATCCGTTTTGAGTTCGCCATTGATGAAGATATATGTTCCGGCACCGCCCGTTACCGCCGCACCGCCGATCAGGGCCGGCGCGCACCCTGTAAGGAGAAGAGAAACCATTACAAGCAAAAACCCGATGTGTCTTTTGTGTACCCTCATTATACACTCCTTTGACGAGTTGATGGTGTTTCCCCTGTGCGAGGGCTACTATAAAAAATCATCACCGTCTTGTCTATGTTTTTCATTGTTGTGAACGCCTTTTTCTGTTACGAAACAAACCGTTATTGATTAACCGTCGCAGGGCAGAGGTGACGAGAACCGCACTGTCCGGCGGGATTAACGGAGGCAAAGCAGAAACTATGGCGAGAAAAAAAATCCTTTCCGCTGCGTTGATTCTCGTCATCGCCTTTTTCCCGTCACCGGGGAAAGGCTTCACCATCACCTCTCACATCGGTAACGAGGACATCCATATTTCCTCGGCTGCGCGTCATGTGGGCCAGGGGGAAATCCTGAAAATCACCATCAGGTCCGCCGCCGTCTCAGGGGCCTCCGCCCGTCTCAACGGGAACGATTACGCCTTCGTATCATCGGACGACGACAGGTTCTTCACCCTCGTTCCTCTCCCCATCGACATGGCGCCGGGGCGGTATGCCCTGACCTTCACCGTCAATACCATGGATGGGAAAAACCGACAATTTACGTCCACCGTCAATGTCTCCTCTACGGAATTTCCTTTTCAGCGGATTACCGTGAACAAACAATACGTGACGCCGCCCGATGACGTCATAGAGCGCATTATGAAAGAGGTTGATCTTGTCACCGGCGTCTATGCGTCCGGCACGGATGCCTGGCTGGGAACAGGGGCGTTCATCATTCCCTCGCAGGGAGCCATCCGAAAAAACTTCGGTGAAAAAAGAATATTCAACAACGAGAGACACTCCATTCACAAGGGTGTCGATATCCGTTCAGCTTACGGATGGACAGTTAGTGCCGCCAACGCGGGAAAGATAGTCCTCGCCCGCGATTTGTACTTTGCGGGTCACACCGTCATCATCGATCACGGCGTCGGTCTTTTCTCCCTCTACTGTCATCTCTCCCGCATACACGTCCGGGAAGGACAGACGGTGGCGAAGGGTGCCCTAATCGGGTCTGTCGGTGCCACGGGACGCGTCACCGGGCCGCATCTCCACTGGGGCGTGAAGCTCTGCGGACACGCCGTCAATCCCCTCTCTCTCATCGCGCTTCCCTTTGATTAATTAAGGGGGAGGCAGCACTCCAGTATGGAGTACAACCGTGGTATTGTCCGCCGCGCTCAGCTGTAACTAATCAATCGGTGACCGTCCGTCAAAGCACTTCAGGCACAGTGACTCCCGTGGCAGGCAAAGTGCGCGGACAAAGGCTTCCATGTCATTGAACTTGACGGAATCCGCATCGATCCTCTCGGCCATCCACCGTTCCAGTTCCCGTAATTCCTCCCGTGTATGGACATCTCCCGTCGGGAGAAACCGCCGGGCGATCAACTCTTCGTACGTCCGCGTGGATATGCCGAATTCGCAGGGATACATGAGGGGCGGACAGGCGATGCGCACATGGACCTCACGAGCGCCGGCCTTCTTTAATTCCCTGACTTTGTTCATTATCTGCGTCCCCCGCACAATCGAATCGTCGCAGAGGACAATCCTCTTCCCCGTGACGGCATAGGGGAGTACGGAAAGTTTCCGTTTCGCCATGCGATCCCGGTCGATCTGTGTCGCCCGCATATAACTCCTGTCGGCATAGCGGTGGTAGAGAAACACCTCCTGGTAATTCAGCGTGGACCGCTCATGGTACCCGAGGGCGTGCCCGATACCGGACAGGGGAACGGGTGCGACGATGTCGGCGTCGACACCACCTTCTTCATGGTCGCGGAGCGCCAGCTCGCCACCCAGGTTGCTGCGCGCCTCCTGCACGTACACGCCGTCGATAATCGAATCGATACTCGCCGTGTAGGCCCATTCGAAGGAGCAATGGGCAGGTCGTGGTGACGGCAATTGTCGTACCGTGGTGAAACCCTGATCGTTGATGAGGACAATCTCCCCCGGACGGACATCCCTGACCACCTCCATCTCGAGATTCTGCAGGGCCCGTGACTCCGAACTGACGGCACAGCGCGTTTCGTCGCGCCCCAGTATCAGGGGACGGAAGCCGTAGACATCCCGCGCGGCATAGACGCCGTCCTTCGTAAGGACGACCAGCGAATAGGCGCCCCGCACCTTTTCGGCAAGAGCGGCAATCCCCTGAATCACGTCGGATTCTTCGATAATGACCTTTGAGATCACTTCCACATGATAACTCTTGTAAAAGGTCTTGCCGCGGCTCATCATCTCCCGCATCAGTTCATCGCTGTTGATGACGTTGCCGCTGAAGGCGACGGCGATCTCGCCGACGCGCGACTGCCACTTCATCGGTTGTCGTTCAAAGAGACTCACATGACCGATGCCCCACGTACCCGTCAGGAAGCGCAGTTCCTCATCGGTAATGCGGTCGATCACCTTTCCGTGGTGGGTGACGTGCTTGATCTCTTCGTCATAGATGGAGATGCCGCAGTATTCCTGGCCGCGGTGCTGGAGGAAATCGATTCCCTGGTAAATGTCGTGAACACACTGTTCCTTCGAATAAATGCCGAAGACCCCGCAATTATCCCGGATCGACTGCGTCATGTTAGACCTCTTTGATGTCCCGGTGATATTCCTGCAGGGACTTGACCGTTCCCGTCCCCCGTCTCACAGCGGCGATACCCGTTGCCGCGGCCGCGGCCGCGGCGGTCGTTGTAATGTAGGGCACCCGGTAGCTGATGGCCGCCTTGCGGATATAGGAATCGTCATACTGGCTCATCTTACCGCTCGGCGTGTTGATAACAAGGAGGAGGTCCTTGTTCTTGATACCGTCCACGATATTCGGACGCCCCTCGTGCATCTTCAGGATGAGTTGGGAATCGATTCCGTTATCCCGCAGGAAATAATGCGTGCCCTGTGTCGTAACAATGGTAAAGCCCAGGTCATGAAAGGCGCGTGCCACATCGATAATGGCCTTTTTGTCTTTATCGGACACGGTGATCAGGATATTCCCCCCCGAGGGAAGATACTGCTGCGCCGCTTCCTGTGCCTTGAAGAACGCCAGGCCGAATGAATCGGCCATACCCAGAACTTCTCCCGTCGAGCGCATCTCCGGACCGAGGATGGGATCGACCTCGGGGAACATGTTGAAGGGAAACACCGCTTCCTTGACGCCGTAATGGGGAATCCGCCGTGCCCTCAGGTCGATATCTCCCATTGTTTTCCCGATCATCATCTGTGTGGCGATGCGGGCCATGGAAACGGCACAAACCTTTGAAACGAGCGGAACTGTCCGGGACGCCCGGGGATTCGCCTCGAGCACATAGACGACATCGTCCATAATGGCATACTGCATGTTCATGAGACCGACGACGCCGAGTTCTTTTGCAATTTTTTTCGTATACTCGTGGATCGTGGCAATGTGTTTTTCGGGGATCGTTGTCGCCGGGATGACGCAGGCGGAATCCCCGGAGTGCACGCCGGCAAGCTCGATGTGCTGCATGACGGCGGGAATGAAGGCATCCACTCCATCGGCGATGGCATCGGCCTCCGCCTCGATGGCGTTCTCGAGAAACTTGTCGATGAGGACGGGGCGTTCGGGCGCGACATCAACGGCCGCGGCCAGGTAACGGCGCAGTTCCTTCTCGTCATAAACCACTTCCATACCGCGACCGCCGAGGACATAGGACGGTCGAACCATCAGGGGGTACCCGATCCTGCCCGCGATAACGAGCGCCTCTTCGAAGGTACGCGCCATGCCCGATTCCGGTTCGGGGATGCCAAGTTTTTCCATTTTCTGACGAAAATGGTCACGATCCTCCGCAAGGTCTATCATCGCCGGGGACGTACCGATAATGTTGACACCTTCAGCGGCCAGCTCCGTGGCGATGTTCAGCGGTGTCTGTCCGCCGAACTGAACGATGACCCCAAATGGTTTCTCCTTTTCATAGATGCTCAACACATCTTCCACGGTCAGCGGCTCGAAATACAATCTGTTGGAGGTATCATAATCGGTGGAAACCGTCTCGGGATTACAGTTGATCATTATCGACTCAATGCCTTCGTCACGCAGAGCAAAGGCGGCATGAACACAGCAATAGTCAAATTCAATGCCCTGCCCGATACGGTTCGGCCCCCCGCCGAGGACGATGACCTTTGTACCGCCCCCTGTATCGACGGCGTCCGGTGCGTTGTAGGTAGAGTAATAGTAGGCCGCATCTTCCACTCCGCTCACCGGCACGGCATGCCAGCCCTGTACGACACCGCAGGCCTTTCTCTGTTCACGGATATCGCGCTCCCGCCGCTTTATGAGGTCCGCGATGTAGCGGTCGGAAAATCCGTCCTTCTTGGCACGGGCGAGCAACTCGTCGGGTATATCTTTACCACGACAGGTCAGGATTTCCTCCTCCAATTCTACGAGTTCCCGCATCTGCTCGATGAACCATGATTTGATGGCCGTCTTATTATGCAAGTCCTCCACGGTGGCGCCCTTCCTGAGCGCCTCGTACATGACGAACTGTCTCTCGCTCGTGGGTTTTGACAGGAGCGTCATGAGTTCTTCCAGAGACCTCTCATGGAAGTCTCGCGCGAAGCCCAGTCCGTACCGGTTGATTTCAAGTGACCGGATCGCCTTCTGGAGGGCCTCTTTATACGTCTTGCCGATACTCATGACCTCGCCCACGGCGCGCATCTGCGTCCCCAACTCGTCCACGGCGCCGCCGAACTTTTCGAAGGCCCACCGCGCGAATTTGACAACGACGTAATCACCGGAGGGCGTGTACTTGTCCAGTGTTCCCTCGCGCCAATAGGGTATCTCATCGAGCGTCAGCCCCGCCGCCAGCATTGATGAAATAAGGGCAATGGGGAAACCCGTCGCCTTGGACGCCAGTGCGGAGGACCGGGACGTCCGCGGATTGATTTCGATGACCACTACCCGTCCCGTTTCAGGATCGTGGGCGAACTGAACGTTCGTCCCGCCGATAACCTCTATGGCCTCGACAATGGTGTAGGAATACCGCTGGAGACGTTCCTGGAGAGCGGGTTCGATGGTCAGCATCGGTGCCGTACAGAAGGAATCCCCCGTGTGAACACCCATGGGATCGACGTTTTCGATGAAACAGACGGTAATCATCTGATTCTTGGCATCCCTCACCACCTCGAGTTCGAGTTCCTCCCACCCGAGGACGGATTCCTCGATGAGAACCTGGCCGATCATGCTGGCGGCGATACCGCGGGTTACGATTGTGGTGAGTTCCTCCTTGTTATAGACGAATCCGCCGCCCGTGCCCCCGAGCGTGTAGGCCGGCCGTACAACGACGGGATAACCAAGATCGTCCGCTATTGCCTCTGCTTCTTCCACGCTGTAAGCCGGCTCACTCCGGGGTATCTCGATGCCTAAACGGTTCATTGTCTCCTTGAAGGCGATGCGATCTTCCCCGCGCTGGATGGCATCGATATTGACACCGATGACGGTGATACCGTATTCATCGAGGACCCCCTGGCGGTGCAGTTCCGACGTCAGATTGAGTCCGGACTGACCGCCCAGGTTCGGGAGAATCGCATCGGGACGTTCCTTGGCGATGATGCGTTCAAGTGATTTAACATTGAGGGGTTCCACATAGGTGGCATCGGCCATGCCGGGATCCGTCATGATCGTGGCGGGATTCGAATTTACCAGGACAATCTTATAGCCGAGTTTTTTCAGCGCTTTACATGCTTGTGTTCCCGAATAATCGAATTCACAGGCCTGACCGATAACGATCGGCCCTGATCCGATAATCATCACCTTCTCGATATCTTTTCGTGCGGGCATACCGTGCTTTCCTTCTGCGGTCTTTGGGTTATCGGGACAGTAATATTTTGCGAAGCGTGGCGAGTATAGGTGAGTCGGGTATCTCTGTCAAGATGTAAATAAACGGCGGATGCTGTCGCCGTCCATCGCGGCTATTCACCCCGCAATCTTGCAAACTCGCGTAATGCTTTCTCTTCTTTTTTCGTGAGGTCGGTGGGAATTTCGACAAGTGCCTGAACGATCTCATCGCCCCGGCCCAAACCCCGGAGATGGGGTATCCCTTTCCCCTTCAAACGAAACACCTTCCCGCTCTGGGTACCTTTGGGAATTTTCAGCTTCTCGTCACCATTGAGCGTGGGCACGGAAATCGTGGCGCCGAGAGCGGCCTGCGTCATCGATACGGTAATGCGGCAGACGATATCGTCTCCCTCCCTTTCGAACAGTTCGTGGGGCGCAACATGGATGAATACGTATAAATCACCGCGCGTTCCCCCTAATTCACCGGCCTCGCCCTCCCCGCGCAGCCTTAAACGGGAACCCGTTTCCACACCCGGTGGAATCTTCAGGTGCACCCTTCGTTCCACGGGCGCCTTCCCCGCCCCCCGGCAATCCCGGCAGGGATGTTCGATAACCCGGCCCGCGCCGTGACACTGGGGACAGGTGGTGCTAACACTGAAAAAGCCCGTCCTGCGTGTCACCTGACCCCGTCCCTGACACTGAGGACAGATGATGGGCTGTGTTCCGGGCTCGGCACCGGTCCCGTCACAGGTATCGCACGTCTCCAGACGCTCCATTGTCACGTCTTTCTCCGTCCCGAAAGCCGCCTCGGAAAAAGAAATCTTCAGATCATACCGCAAATCGGCGCCGGAACGAGGGGCCGTCCGGGAACGCCTCCAGCCCGTATTGAATCCGAAGACATCCTCGAAAATATCACCGAAACTGGAAAAAATATCTTCAAAACCGGAGAACCCGCTGAATCCGGTGCCGCTTAATCCTTCATGCCCGTACCGATTGTAAATCTCCCTTTTTTCCGGGTCACGCAACACCTCATAGGCCTCCGCGGCCTCCTTGAACTTATCTTCCGCTTCTTTATCACCCGGATTTTTGTCGGGATGAAACTTCAGAGCCATTTTTCTATAACTCTTCTTGATCTCCTCATCCGTGGCGTTCCGATTCAATCCGAGAATTTCATAATAGTCTCTTTTGATCATGAATGAATAAATCCTCTACCGTAATAATATAGAATATGTAATCCCCATCGCATGTTGCGGAATGCACTCCCGGGGGGTAATATGTATCAGCCGGTGAAAGCCGTCCCGTACCAGACGGGGAAAGAGGGTTACAGGTAAACGTCGAAACTACAGTATATCATCCATACCGCGATACTGCAGGCACACCCGTACGCACCTAACATAATATCGGCATGGAA
>Ga0272444_10002456_pt1 | contig 17123 bp, 15 predicted proteins | sample SSMForm13_FD_201033 | JGI IMG/M metagenome (GOLD analysis project Ga0272444, IMG submission 201033) | Marine sediment archaeal communities from Little Sippewissett salt marsh, Falmouth, MA, United States - SSM-Form-13 | ecosystem: Environmental > Aquatic > Marine > Wetlands > Sediment ...
GTCAGCCCGCCGCGTTCCCGGGCGCCGCGCGCCGAGGCGGCCATCACCCCGCAGTTGCGGCCGCCATTCAGCAAAATCCAGCCCGCATCGGCGATCAATTGCCCCAGCCGGTAGGCCAGCTCGGCGGTGCGCGGGTCCACCGCCCCGCCGCCCATCACCCCCACGATCAGTCGGCGGGGCATGGGTCGGGCTCCTGTTCCCCGGATGTGATCCGCATGATCAGCGCCGCCAGTTTCTTGGCGTCGTGGCGCACAATGCCCCCCGAGGTTTCCAGCAGATCGGCGCTGTAGACGGCGCGGCCGGACCAGCTGGGGTCCCGGAAATCGCAGATCACGAACTCGGCCTTCTGACCGGCGTATTTCGTCAGCAGGTCCGCATCCGGCCGGCGGGTGTTGGCCACCACCCCGTCGACTTTGCGCTCCAGACACGTCTCCAGGGTGCCCACAAAGTCGCGCCCCATGAAATTGTGGGTCTCCCCGAACTTGGTCATGATGTTGAGCACGTAGAGCAGCTTGGCGCGGGTTTCCCGCAGCACCTGGCACACGCCGGGAACCACCAGGTTGGAGAAGATGCTGGTAAACAGGTCCCCGGGGCCGATGATGACGTGGTCGGCCTCGCGGATGGCACTGATCACCGGGGGGTAGACCGAGATGGCGTCGCTGTGGTGGGGCACCAGGAAGACCTCCTGGATTTTTTCCCGCTGGTTGCCCCGGGGCACGTCGATGGCGCTCTCCCCGTAGACGTGGTTGCCGTTGGTGAGGCGCGCCACCAGGGTGGCCTTGTCGATGGTCACCGGCAGGATGTCGCCCCTGACGTCCAGGATTTCGGCCAGGGCCTGAATCCCCGCCGGAAAACTGCCGATGTAGCGCGACAGCATGGTGAGGAGCATATTGCCGGCATTGTGCCCGCGCAGGCGCGGGTCCTGCCGAAAGCGTTTGAGCAGCAGGGCGCGGGCGGTCTCCTGGAACGGGGAGAGCGCCAGGATGCACTTGAGCGCGTCCCCCGGCGGCAGAATTCCCAGCTCGTCGCGCAGCCGCCCGGTGCTGCCGCCGCTGTCCACCATCGAGACCACCGCCGTCAGGTGGATGCCGGCTTCATCCCGCAATCCGGAGAGCAGGGCGAACTGGCCGCTGCCGCCGCCGATGGTCACGATTTTTTTCATCTGCGTCCGTCATCTCCCGGCGATCTGATCCTGTCACCTGCCGCTGGCGGCGGCCCGCCCAGCGCGCCTTCGCCCATCCGCCGGGTTCTTAGCATGCCTGCGCTGCAAATGCAAAAGGGCGCCTGCCGATGCGGCCAGCGACCGGGCTGAAACTTGCCCGGCCGCTAACCCCGCCGGCTGCCGCCCGAAAAATCAAGGAGGATTTCCCCATGCAACCCCAGATAGTCTACATGACGGCCGGCGATCTGGCCGAGGCCCGGCGCATCGGCCGGACCCTGGTGGAAGAGCGCCTGGCGGCCTGCGTCAACATCATCGACGGCATGCGCGCCGTCTACCGCTGGGAAGGCGAGCTGCAGGAGGGCCAGGAGGTCGTGGTGATCGCCAAGACCGTGGCCGCCAAGGTCGATGCGCTGGTGGCGCGCGTCAAGGCCCTTCACAGCTATCAGTGCTGCTGCGTCCTGGCGCTGCCGGTGGCCGCCGGAAACCCGCCCTTTCTGGACTGGATCGCCGCCGAAGTGGCCCCCTGAGCCGCTCGCGGCCGGAAAATGGTCCGCACCAAACCGGCGGGGGGTGTAATCCCCTCAAGCGCTGTTGGGCGCGGGTTTGCGGCCGACCGCCGCCCCTCTGGGGCCGCAAATGCAATTGCATAAAAAACAAAAATCGGTATGATGCCCGATCCCGTCATGCCGATTTCAAACCCCGCCTCCCGCGCCGGCTGCTGCGATGCTCGGCCCGGGACGATGGGACCTAAGGGCCTCGGCAAGAAATAATGCCACCTCTTGCTTGTCTTTTGGCCCGTCACCGGCGTTACATCCGCCGGCACATATCCCGATATGCGCCGGCGAATGTGCCTTGGTGACGAACCAAAATCCGGCGCCATATTGTGGAATTATTTATTGCCGCGACCCTAAACCGCCAGCCGCAACAAGCCATTGGATTACGGCTGTCGTCTTGGAAAAACCCCTTACCAGCTTGGATTGGCGGGTATTTCGTTAGAAGGACTCATGCCCAAGGAAAGCTACACGGCCGAATCAATCGAGGTCCTGCGGGGTCTGGCGCCGGTCAAGCGCCGGCCGGGGATGTACACCGACACCGAGCGCCCCAACCACCTCGGTCAGGAGGTCATCGACAACAGCGTCGACGAGGCCATCGCCGGCTTTGCCGACCGGATCGAGGTGCGACTGCATGCCGACGGCTCGCTTGAGGTCAGTGACAACGGCCGCGGCATGCCGGTGGACATCCACCCGGAGGAGGGGATCAGCGGGGTGGAGCTGATTTTGACCCGCCTGCACGCCGGCGCGAAGTTCTCCAACAAGGACTATACTTTCTCCGGCGGTCTGCACGGGGTGGGGGTCTCGGTGGTCAACGCGCTGTCCCGGCGCCTGGAGGTGGCCATCAAGCGCGGCGGCCGGCGCTACGAGATCGCCTTCGAAGACGGTGAGAAGTGCGGCGAGCTGGCCGACGTCGGCGCCGTGGGGCAGCGCAACACCGGCACCAGCCTGCGGTTTTGGCCGGACCCGGACTATTTCGAAGTCCCGCGCTTCTCGCTCCGGCGCCTGCGGCACGTCCTGCGGGCCAAAGCGGTGCTGTGCCCGGGCCTGACGGTCTCCTTCACCAACGACCTCAACGGCGAAAGCGAGACCTGGTGCTATGCCGACGGGCTAAAAGACTACCTCGACGACAGCCTCTGCAACTACGAGCTGCTGCCCGAGGCGCCGCTGGTGGGCGAATTCGCCGGCAGCGCCGAGGCCCTCAACTGGGCCGTGGTCTGGCTGCCCGAAGGGGGCGAGCTGGTCACCGAAAGCTATGTCAACCTGATTCCCACGCCCCAGGGCGGCACCCACGTCAACGGTTTTCGCAGCGGGCTGCTGGCCTCCATCCGGGAGTTCTGCGACTTCCGCAAACTGGTCCCGCGGGGGGTCAAACTGGCCCCCGACGATATCTGGGAGCGCTGCTGCTACGTGCTGTCGGTCAAGATGCAGAACCCCCAGTTCTCCGGCCAGACCAAGGAGCGGCTCTCCTCGCGCCAGTGTGCAGCCTTCGTCTCCGGGGCGGTCCGCGACGCCTTCAGCCTGTGGCTCAACCAGCACACCGAGGTCGGCGAGCAGCTGGCCCAGATGGCGCTGGCCAACGCCCAGCAGCGGCTGCGGGCGGGCAGGAAGGTGGCTCGCAAACGGGTGGCCAGCGGGCCGGCCCTGCCCGGCAAGCTGGCCGACTGCGTGCTGCAGGACCCGCTGCGCAGCGAGCTCTTTCTGGTGGAGGGCGACTCCGCCGGCGGGTCGGCCAAGCAGGCCCGCGACCGCCAGTTCCAGGCGGTCATGCCGCTGCGCGGCAAGATCCTGAACACCTGGGAGGTGGATTCGGCCGAGGTGCTGAGCTCCAAGGAGATTCACGACATCGCGGTCGCCATCGGGGTGGACCCCGGCTCCGGCGAGCTCGGCGGGCTGCGCTACGCCAAAATCTGCATTCTGGCTGATGCCGACTCCGACGGCCTGCACATCGCGACCTTGCTGTGTGCGCTCTTTCTGCAGCACTTCCGACCGCTGATCGAAGCCGGCCACGTCTACGTCGCCATGCCGCCGCTGTACCGGATCGACGTGGGCCAGGAGGTCCACTATGCCCTGGACGAATCCGAAAAACAGGCCGTCCTGGACCGGATCGAGGCCAAAAAGAAAGCCGCGCGGGTCAACGTCCAGCGCTTCAAGGGCCTGGGGGAGATGAACCCGCTGCAGTTGCGGGAAACCACCATGGCACCCGACACCCGGCGGCTGGTGCAGCTGACGCTGGCCTCCGGCGACAAGGCCCTCGGCCTGATGGACATGCTGCTGGCCAAGCGGCGGGCCGCCGACCGACGCGGCTGGCTGGAAGCACGCGGGCAGCTCGGGCCCGCGGCTGCGCCCGAAGAACCTGACACCGCCTGAAAGGAGAACCACCGAAGCCCCATGTCTGACCCCTCCCGATTGAGCCTGGACGGCGTCGAGCAGCTGCCTTTCGAGGAATTTGCCGAGAAGGCCTACCTCGAATACGCCATGTACGTGATCCTGGACCGCGCCCTGCCCCACATCGGCGACGGGCTAAAGCCGGTCCAGCGGCGCATCGTCTACGCCATGTCCGAACTGGGGCTGAAGTCCAGCGCCAAGTTCAAGAAGTCGGCGCGCACCGTGGGCGACGTGCTGGGCAAGTTCCACCCCCACGGGGATTCGGCCTGCTACGAGGCCATGGTCCTGATGGCCCAGGATTTTTCCTATCGCCACCCGCTGATCGAAGGCCAGGGCAACTGGGGCGCGGCCGACGACCCCAAATCCTTCGCCGCCATGCGCTACACCGAGGCGCGGCTCTCGCCCTATGCCGAGCTCCTGCTGGGGGAGCTGGGGCAGGGTACGGTGGACTGGGGGCCCAACTTCGACGGCACCCTGTTGGAGCCCCTGCTGCTGCCGGCGCGCCTGCCCAACCTGCTGCTCAACGGCGCCACCGGCATCGCGGTGGGGATGGCCACCGACATCCCGCCCCACAACCTGGGAGAGGTCGCCCAGGCCCTGGTGCACCTCCTGCAGCACCCCGACGCCGACCTGGAGGCCCTCTGCACCTTCATCCAGGGGCCCGACTTCCCCACCGCGGCTGAAATCATCACGCCGCCCGCGGAGCTGCGCAACATCTACCGCAGCGGCAGCGGCACGCTGCGCATGCGCGCCGCCTACTACCGCGAAAACGGCGATATCGTCGTCACCGCCCTGCCGCACCAGGTCTCCGGGGCCAAGGTCCTGGAACAGATCGCCGCCCAGATGGCCGCCAAGAAGCTGCCCCTGGTGGCCGACCTGCGGGACGAGTCCGACCACGAGGAGCCAACCCGCCTGGTGATCGTACCGCGCTCAAACCGCGTGGAGGTCGCCCAACTTATGGCCCACCTCTTTGCCACCACCGACATGGAGCGCACCTACCGCGTCAACCTGAACATGATCGGGGCCGACGGCCGCCCCCGGGTCAAGGGGCTCGTGGAGATCCTGACGGAGTGGCTGGCCTTCCGCCTGGCCACGGTCCGGCGGCGGTTGCAGCACCGCCTGGACAAGGTCCTGGCGCGGCTGCATGTCCTGGAGGGCCTGCTGATCGCCTTTGTGGACATCGACACGGTGATCGCCATCATCCGCTCCGAGGACCATCCCAAACCGGTTCTGATGGCGCGCTTCGAACTGACCGAGATCCAGGCTGAGGCCATCCTGGAGCTCAAGCTGCGCCATCTGGCCAGGCTCGAGGAAACCCGCATCCGGGGTGAGCAGGCCGAGCTGGCGGCCGAGCGCGACCGGCTGGCGGATGTCCTGGGCAGCGAGACCCGTTTGAAAGCCCTGGTGGCCGATGAAATCGGCGCCGACGCCGAAAAATACGGGGATGCGCGGCGCTCACCGATCGTCGCCCGGGCCGAGGCCCAGGCGCTCTCGGAGACCGACATCCTGCCCGCCGAGCCGATGACGGTGGTGCTCTCGGTAAACGGCTGGGTGCGGGCGGCCAAGGGGCACGAGGTCGAACCCGAACGGCTGAGCTACAAGGCCGGCGACGGGTTTCACTCCGCCGCCCTGGGGCGCAGCAACCAGCTGGCCGTCTTCCTGGATTCCACGGGCCGCACCTACGCCCTGCCGGTCCACAGCCTGCCCTCGGCGCGCGGCCAGGGGGAGCCCCTCAGCGGGCGGCTGAGCCTGCCCGCCGGGGCCGAATTCAGCGCCGTGCTGATAGAGGAACCCGGCCAGCGCCTGCTCCTGGCAAGCGATGCCGGCTACGGCTTCGTGGCCCGCATGGAGGACCTCTTCAGCCGCAACCGCGCCGGCAAGGCCTTCCTGAGCCTGCCCAAGGGGGCCCGCCCACTGCCCCCCTGCCGCCTGACGGAAAAAGACGGCGATCTGTTGGCCGCGGTTACCTCGCAGGGGCGCATGCTGGTCTTCGCGGTGGATGAGCTGCCCACCCTGGCGCGCGGCAAGGGCAGCAAGATCGTTCACATTCCCGCCAAAAAGGCGGCCGCCCGGGAGGAGCTGCTGACCCATCTGGCGGTCTTTTCCCCCGGCAGCCATCTGGTGGTCCACGCCGGCCGGCAGCATTTCACCCTGAAGCCCGGAAACATCGCCGATTTCCAAGGCGAACGCGGGCGCCGCGGCCGGGCGCTGCCCCGGGGCTTCCAGAAGGTGGAGCGCCTGGAGGTCGTCGTCCCCCAACAACTGACCCTGCTGTGAGCCGCCCGGAGACCCGCAACCGATGCTGCGAACCCTGAAATCAGACGCCCTCCTGATGCTCACCGCCACCATCTGGGGGTTTGCCTTCGTGGCCCAGCGGATGGGGATGGAGCACCTCGGGCCGTTCACCTTCAACGGGGTGCGCTTCGCCCTGGGGAGCCTCTCGCTGGTCCCGTTGGTGCTGCTCAAGCGCAGGCACCCGTCGGCGGCGGCGGCGCTGGTGCCCTCGGCCGACGGCAGAACGATCCTCTGGGGCGGCGTTCTGGCCGGGGTGGCGCTTTTCATGGGGGCGTCGCTGCAGCAGGCCGGGCTGGTCTACACCACCGCGGGCAACGCCGGCTTCATCACCGGCCTCTACGTGGTGATCGTGCCCCTTCTGGGGCTCTTCTGGAAGCAGCGCCCCGATCTGGGGACCTGGGCGGGGGCCGTGCTGGCCGCCGTCGGGCTCTATCTGCTGAGCGTCACCGCGGCCTTCAGGATCGCCTTCGGCGACCTGCTGGTGCTGGTGGGCGCCTTTTTCTGGGCGCTCCACGTGCTGATCATCGGCTGGCTGTCGCCCCGGATCGAATCGGTCCTGCTGGCCTGCATCCAGTTTGCGGTTTGTGCGCTGCTCAGCCTGATCACCGCCGCGGCCCTGGAAACCGCGACGCCGGCGGCGGTGATGGCAGCCGCGCTGCCGATCCTCTACGGTGGGCTGCTGTCGGTGGGGGTCGCCTACACCCTGCAGGTGGTGGCCCAGCGGGACGCCCGCCCCGCCCACGCGGCCATCATCCTCAGCCTGGAGTCGGTCTTTGCGGCCCTGGGCGGCTGGCTGCTGCTGGGGGAGATCCTCACCGGACGTGCGCTGCTGGGCTGCAGCCTGATGATGGCCGGCATGCTGCTCTCCCAGCTGCACGCGTTCGTCTTTCGTCAGAAACGGCTGGACTCGCTGCCGGCCGCCGGCGCGTGAGCCGTCGGCGCGGGGGGACGCCCGCGGTGCCGAATTGCCGCCCAGTGAAAGGACAGGCCATCAAACTCAAGGGATACGGATTCATCCTGCTGGCGGCGGCGCTCTGGGGCATGATCGGCCCCTTTTCGCGGCTGGCCTTTCGCGAAGGCGTGGCCCCGCTGGAGGCCGCTTTCTGGCGGGCGACCATGGCCTGGGCCTGTTTCGGGCTGCACGCCCTGGTTCGCGGCGAGGTGCGTCTTAAGCGGCGCGACATCGCCCCGCTGCTGGGGTTTGCCGTCAGCGGGGTGACGCTCTTTTACGGCTCCTACCAGATCGCCATCCGGGAGGGCGGTGCGGCCCTGGCCGCGGTGCTGCTCTACACCGCGCCCGCCTGGGTGGCCCTGATCTCGCGGGTTATTTTCAAGGAGCCCATGGGCCCCCTGAAACTCCTGGCACTGGCGCTCACCCTGTTCGGGGTGGCGGTGGTCTCGCTGGGGGCGGGCGGCATCGACCTCGGCAGCCCCGGCGCCAACCCCCTGATCGCCGTCGGCGCGGGACTCGTGGCGGGGTTCTGCTACGCGCTCTACTACATCTTCGGCAAATACTTCTCCGGCCGCTACAGCTCACCCAACCTCTTTTTCTACATGCTGCCGGTGGGGGCGCTGGGACTTTTGCCCTGGGTCTCTTTAGGCGCCAGGAGCCCGCTGGCCTGGCTGGCGCTTGGCACCGTGGCGCTGGTATCGACCTACGGCGCCTACCTCTGCTACTATAAGGGGCTTTATTATTTGGAACCCACCCGGGCGGCCATCGTCGCCAGCCTGGAGCCGGTGATCGCCGGTGTGGTGGCCTTCCTGTGGTGGGGGGAGTATTTCAGCCCGGCGGGGTATCTGGGCAGTTCGCTCGTCCTGGGGGCTGTTTTCTGCATCATCTGGGACGGTGGCCGGGGTACGGGCTGAGGGCCCCGGAAAAACCTGCGGGGAGGGCATCGGCCGCCCAGCGCGACGAAAGGAGGGTACCCCCATGCGGCTGCTGCTGGTGGAAGACGACCGCAAGATCGCCTCGTTTGTCATCGCGGGCTTCAAGGCCGCCGGCTTTGCGGTGGACCACGCCGCCGACGGCGAGACCGGCCTGGCTTTGGCGACCAGTGAACCCTATGACGTGCTGGTGGTGGATCTCATGCTGCCGCGCCTGGACGGGTTGACCCTGATCCAGCGGCTGCGCCGGGCGCGGGTCGCCACGCCGTTGATCATCCTGAGCGCCAAGGGCGCCATCGACGACCGGGTGCGCGGCCTCCAGGCCGGCGGCGACGACTACCTCACCAAACCGTTCGCCTTCTCGGAGCTCCTGGCCCGGGTGCAGGCCCTGATCCGGCGCGCCGGCGGCCTTTCCGAGCCCACCCGGCTGGCGGCCGCCGATCTGACCCTGGATCTCATCAGCCGCGAGGTGCGGCGCGCCGGGCGCAAGATCGATCTGCAGCCCCTGGAATTTTCGCTCTTGGAGTACCTGCTGCGCAACGTCGGCCGGGTGGTTTCCAAAACAATGATCATGGAGCATGTCTGGGACTACAACTTCGACCCCCAGACCAACGTGGTCGAGGCCCGCATCTGCCGGCTGCGGGACAAGATCGACAAGGGCTTTGCGCCCAGACTGATTCACACCGTGCGCGGGGTGGGCTATGTCCTCAGGGAAGACGGTTAGGCGCCGCGGCAGCCTGGCCTTTCGCCTGACCCTCTGGTACGCGGGGGTTTTCACGCTCTCCAGCGGGGTGGCCTTCCTGTTCTTCTATTTCCTGATCACCACCACCCTGAGCGATGCCGTCGACCGCGATCTGCAGGATCAGCTGGCGGCCTTCGGGCGCGTGATGGGCGCCGGCGGAATCGAAGGCGTACGGCGGGCGGCGATCCTCGAGGCCCAGGCGGCGGGGGAGAAAAAGATCTTCATCCGCCTGCTCTACCCCAGCGGGGTGGCCTTTTCCTCCTCCAACATGTCCTACTGGGAAAATATCGGGATCAACCGCCAGGCCCTGGGCGCCCTGATCGGCGGGTCGCCGCCGGTGTTGGAAACCGTCCGGGTGGACGCCCGCCGGATCCCGGTGCGCATCCTCTACGGATTGATCGGACCCGGCGTGGTGCTGCAGATCGGCCAATCCCTGGAGCCCTATGTGGGGATTATCCAGACCTTCCGCCGGGTTTTTCTGGGCACCCTCTCGCTTCTGATTCTGGCCGCCGCCCTGGGGGGCTGGTTTCTCGCCCGGCGGGCGCTGGTGGGGGTGCAAAACGTCACCCGCACGGCACGCCGCATCTCTGCCGGCAGCCTGGAGGAGCGGGTGCCGCTTCAGGCCCGGGGCGACGAGATCGATCAGCTGGCGCTGACCTTCAACGGCATGCTGGACCGCATCCAGACCCTGGTGACCGGCATCAAGGAGATGAACGACAACATCGCCCACGATCTCAAAAGCCCGGTGACCCGCATCCGGGGGGCCGCCGAGATCGCCCTCACCACCGGCCCCAGTCTGGCCGACTACCAGGCCATGGCCGGCAGCACCATCGAGGAGTGCGACCGGCTGCTGGACATGATCACCACCATGCTGACCATTTCGCGGACCGAGGCCGGCGTCGACCTGCCGCAGTTGGGGGATCTGGACCTGGCCGGGGTGGCCCGCGACGCCTGCGAGCTCTTCCGGCCGATGGCCGAGGACAACGGGGTTGAGCTGACAGTGGAGGCACCCCGGGCCTGTCACATCCGGGGCGATACCCGCATGGTTCAACGGCTGCTGGCCAATCTGCTGGACAATGCCCTGAAGTACACGCCGGCCGGGGGGCGGGTGACGGTGGCGGTTGAGGCCGCACCCGGCACCGGGTACCGTCTGAGCGTCCGGGACAGCGGGGTCGGCATCCAGCGGGCGGACCTGCCCCACGTTTTCGAGCGCTTCTACCGCTGCGACGTGAGCCGCAGCCGCTCGGGGGCCGGGTTGGGTCTCAGCCTGGCGCGGGCCATCGCCCGCGCTCACGGGACCGACATCGCAGTGGAAAGCACGCCCGGCGCGGGCAGCACCTTCAGCGTGGGTTTCGCTGCCGCCGCAGCCCCATGAGGCGCTATTTTTTTTCAAAAAACCCCCAAACCCCTTGACGCCGTTTGTCGAAACAGTATATTTGAACCGCTTTAAATCAACCAGTCGAAAGGGATTGCGTCATGCCGGTCTATGAATTCAAATGCCCCGATGGCACCATTACCGAGCGTCTTGTGCGGATGGACACCGAAGAGATCGATTGCCCCAAGTGCGGCCAGAAGGCCGTCAAGATCATGTCCCAGTGTTCGTTCAAACTCAAAGGCGGCGGGTGGTACGCCGACGGCTACGCCTCCAGCAAGAAATAAGCGCCTTCCTAAGGGCCGAGGGTTCAAACGGGTGCGGAAACCTCACCGCACCCTTTAACTTTTTATCCCAAAGGTCTGAAATCAGTCTGTTCTTTCAGCACGCGCCAAAAAGTTCAACAATCACCCGGCCATCAACTCTTCGATCTCATCGGCCGTGATCGGCACCGACGCCGTCAAGTCCACCGGGTCGCCGGTGGTGACCAGGATGTCGTTTTCGATCCGCACACCGATCCCCTCCTCGCGGATGTAGATCCCCGGTTCACAGGTCAGCACCATGCCGGCCTCCAAGGCCCGCCCCGGTCGGCCCACATCGTGGACGTCGAGCCCCAGGTGGTGGGAGGTGCCGTGCATGAAGTATTTTTTGTAAAGGGGCGCATCGGCCGGCTGGGCGGCCACCTCCCCGGCGTCCAGCAGCCCCAGGCCGATCATCTCCTTTTCGGCCACCAGCCCCACCTCGCGCTGATAGGCCGCCAGGGTGTTGCCGGGCCGCAGGCGGTCGATGGCCGCCCGCTGGATGCGCAGCACGGCGTCGTAGACCGCCCGCTGGCGGGGGCTGAAGCGGCCGTTGACGGGAACGGTGCGGGTCAGGTCCGAGGCGTAGTTGGCGTACTCTGAACCGAAATCCATCAGCACCAGGTCCCCGTCGCGGCACTGCTTGTCATTTTGGGTGTAATGCAGCACGCAGGTGTCGGCGCCGGAGGCCACAATCGGCGCGAAGGCCGGCCGGCGCGCGCGGTTGCTGAGAAAGGCGTGCACCAGTTCGGCCTCGATTTCGAATTCCCACACCCCGGGGCGGATGAAGGTCAGCAGGCGGCGAAAGGCCTGTTCGCTGATCCGGCAGGCCCGGCGGATCAGGTCCACCTCGGCGGGCGCCTTGACCACTCGCAGGTCATGCATGATGGGCGCCAGCCGGCAGTAGCGGTGCAGCGGAAATGCCCCCCGGCACCACCGCAGAAACCGCTGGTCGCGGGTTTCCACGGACACCTCGGCCCGCAGGTGCTCGTTGGTGTTGAGGTAGATGCGCTCCGCGGCAAGCGCCAGCGGGCGGAAGACGCGCTCGAATTCGGTCAGCCAGTAAACCGTCTGCACCCCCGAGAGCGCCGTGGCCTCCTCCTGTGTGAGTTTGCGGCCCTGCCAGGTGGCGATCTCCGGGTTGGTTTCCTTCACAAAAAGGATTTCGCGGTGCTTCTCCTCCTCGGCCTGCGGGCACAGCAGCAGGATGGTTTCCTCCTGATCGATCCCGCAGAGGTAGAACAGGTCAGTGTTCTGGATAAAGGAGCGGACGCCGTCGGCGCTGGTGGGCATGACGTCGTTGGCATTGAAGACCGCGACCGCGCCGGGGGGCAGGGCATTGGCCAGACGGCGGCGGTTGCGGACGAAGAGGGACGGGTCAATGGGGTGGTATTTCATGGCGCATCCTTTCGGGGTGATTGCGCTGCGCCGGGTGGTAAGGGCCTCGACCCTAAAGCCCCGGCCGGGGTGGGAGCCAATCGGCCATTCTGCGGCCGGAATTCCCCTTATGGACTGCGGGGTGGCGTGTCAAGGAGATTTTCAGGCCGGCCAGCCGGCCCCGGCCGCAGACTCTTGATTGACTCGCGGAAGACATTTTGCTAAGTTTCAGAAACTGATGGAGCCCTGCGGCCTGCCGGCGACCCGGAGGCGGACGCAGATTTCAAATTCCCGTTGACCCCTCGGGCCAACGCCGCCCTGCCGAGCCTGGAGTGCCGCACATGACCAAAACCGAATCGCCCCCCGGCGACATCCCCATGTACCGGGAGAATTACATCAACGCGCTGCGCGCCGAGCTGTTGGATCTGGTGGAAAAAGAGCTCACCCCGGTGGCCCTGCGCTACGGCTACAGCGAAGTGCCCCTTGAGAGCAACATCAAGTGGCGGCCCCAGGTGCTGGTGCTGGGCAACTACTCTTCGGGCAAATCCACCCTGATCAACGAGTTCCTGGGGGGTAACATCCAGCGCACCGGCCAGGCGCCCACCGACGATTCCTTCACCGTGATCACCTTCGACGAGACCGCTCCCAGCGGCGGCCCGGTGCGGGTCACCGAGGAGCGCGACGGCCGGTTCCTGCTCAACGACCCGGAGTTTCCCTTCGAGGGCCTGAAAAAGCACGGTCAGCGCTTCGCCACCCATTTTCGCCTCAAAAAGGTCAACTCCCCCTTTCTCAGAAACCTGGCCCTGATCGATACCCCGGGGATGCTGGACAGCATCACCGAGCGCGACCGGGGCTACAACTACCAGGACGTCATCGGGGACCTGGCCCAGATCGCCGATCTGGTGCTGGTGATGTTCGACCCCCACAAGGCCGGGACGGTCCGTGAAGCCCACATCAGTCTGCGGGACACCCTGCCGACGCGGACCTTCGACGACCGGGTGCTCTTTGTGCTCAACCGCATCGACGAATGCACCTCCCTCAGCGACCTGTTGCGGGTTTACGGCACCCTGTGCTGGAACCTCTCCCAGATCACCGGCCGCAAAGACATCCCCCTGATCCACCTGACCTACTCGCCGCGCGCCATCAACGACAAGGAGGAGGTCGACACCTGCTATAGCGCCTATCTCACAGAGCTCGGCAACCAGCGGGAGGAGCTCAAAAAGGCCATCGCCGATGCGCCGCGCTACCGGTTGGACCACCTGGCGACCTTCATCGAGACCCACGGTGAACGGCTGGCTCACCTGCTGGAGGCCCTGATGGTCTACCGGCGCAAGTTTATCGGCTTTCAGATCAAAAACGCGCTTCTCGGGCTTGTAGTCTGTCTGCCGGCCGGGGCGGGCGTGAGCGGTCTGCTGTCCGTTTACGGGGTGCTGACCGGTGATCCGATTTTCAACCTGGCCGTGGGCGGGGGGATCGGCGCGCTTTTCTTCGTCCTCTGGATGACCCTGCTGCGGAAATTCTTTGTCTCCCGTTTCCACCGCCGGACGCTGCAGGCGCTGGACGGGCTGACCCCGCTGGAGAATCAGACCCGGCGCGACAACTGGCAGGCGGTGCGCCCTCTGGTGGACTCTTTTCTCAAAAAAACCGGTGGCAGCTACTCCCTGGCAAGCGTCCGACAGGAGCACAGCGCCGTGCGCAAAGTCTTCGACCGCGGCGCCCGCGAGGTGCGCGCCGCCCTCAACGAACTCGCCCGACTCTAAATCCCAGACGCTCTTCCCCGGGCTTTCTCCCCACCCCGCGGGGCGGTCCATCCGGCCACCCACCGTCTTCCGGGTCAGCACATCGGCCGTTCGCCGCCGCTGGCTTTCCGCAAGCGGCTCCAGGCGCGGGCCTATTTGGCCCCAGCGGCCAGTCTCGCCAGCAGGGCCGTCAAAAACTCCCACGCCCGCCCCAGCGATGGCAGGTGCAGGCGCTCCGCCGGGGAGTGGAGGTTTTCGATGGTGGGGCCGAAGGAGATCATGTCCATCCCCGGGAAGCGGTCCCCGATCACGGCGCACTCCAGTCCGGCGTGGATTACCGCCACCTCCGGCGCCCGCTGGAAAAGCCCCTGGTAGACCTCCCGGCAGCGGTCCAGCAGCGGCGAGTCCATGTCCGGCTGCCAGGCGGGGTAGGCGTTTCTGCGGATGCTGCGCGCCCCGGCAAGGGCGCTGACGGCCTCGATTTTGGCGCTGATCTCCTCCAGGCGCGACATGACGTTGCTGCGTTGACTGGTGACCACCTTCAGCTGCCCGTCCTCCAGGCCGACGGTCGCCAGGTTGGCCGAGGTCTCCACCAGCCCGGCAAAGATCCGGGACATCCCCTGGACCCCGTGGGGCAGGGCGCTCAACAGGCGCCGCACCCGGGCGCTTTGGGCCGCCGACAGCCCGTTGGCCTTGGCCCTCTCCGCGACGGTCAGAACGACCCTGAGATCCGGCTCCAGCTCCCGGTACTCATCCCGCAGCAAGGACTCCATGCGCGCCGCCAAGGCGGTCAGCTCCGGGATCGCCTCCGGCCGGCAGGCCAGCCGGCCGATCGCCCGGCGGGGGATGGCGTTGTGGGCGTTGCCGCCCTCCAGACCCGTCAGGCGGGCGGCGCCGCAGGCCACGGCCGCCTTCAGGCAGCGGGCCAGCAGCACGATGGCGTTGGCGCGCTGCTCGTGAATGTCGACCCCCGAGTGCCCGCCGCGCAGGTCTTCGACGACCAAGGTGGCCACGGCCAGGCCTGGGGGGAGCCCCTCCGCGGCCAGGGGCAGGGTGATCTCGGTATCGCAGCCGCCGGCGCAGCCCACGGTCAAGACCCCTTCCACCTCGGAGTCGAGGTTCAGCAGGGTCCGGCCCTGGATAAACCCCGGCTCCAGGTGATGGGCGCCGGTCAGCCCGGTCTCCTCGTCCACGGTGAAGAGCAGCTCAAGCGGCGGCCGCGGCGCGCGGCTTTCGGCCGCCAGGGTGAGGGCCATGGCCAGGGCGATGCCGTTGTCCGCGCCCAGGGTGGTGCCGGCGGCCTGCAGCCACTCCCCCGCGGTGGTGGTCTGGATGGGGTCGGTGGTGAAGTCGTGACTGGAATCGGCCCTCTTTTCGCAGACCATGTCCATGTGCCCCTGGATTACGACGGTGGGCGCGGCGGCCGGCTGCGGTATGCCCGGCACCCGGATGACCACGTTGCCGGCGGCGTCCTGCTTGAAGTCCAGGTCGTGGGCCGCTGCCCAGCGGCAGAGCCAGGCGGAGATGCGCGCCTCGTTTTTGGAGCAGCGCGGGATGGTGTTGACGGTGCGAAAACAGTCGATGATGCTGTGGGTGATGTCGGTCATGGGGGTCCTTTGGGGTTTCGGTTCGACGCCTGGCCGCGGCAGGCCGACGGGGGCGCCGCCGGCGACAGCCGCAGAGCCACTGGCCGGTTCTTAATCCAAAACCCGGCGCCTGTCAAAGACCATCGCCGTGACGGGTCGCAGGATCACGCCCGGCTGCTTCGGGCCCATGGGCGGAACGTGATTTTTCGCTCCGCCGGCTTGCCATAGTTCCAGGGCAGTGATAGTTTAAAATTTACTTGGGCCGCTTCGAATTTCAGAACCGGCAGTCTTCGCGCCACCGGATGCCTCGCAAGGCGGTAACGCCCATGGAACACATCGAATTCAAGCCGTTTGTCTGGATCCACCCCGGGGGCGGGTTTGCCAGCCGCTGTGATCTGGACGTCTTTGTCCTCGGCCCCAAGGCCCTGGTGATCGCCACCGAGCGTGAACGGGACCCGCAGGCGGGGATCGGTGTGGCCAGCGGGGCCGAGATTCTCGCCACCATCGTGGTGCAGAAATTCGCCCTGGATCCGGCCGCACTGACCTGGATCGAACACTACCCCGAGCGCGCCATGGGCCGCGGCAGGGTTTACCGTCTCGGCGAAAGCTACCAGCGGGTGACATTTCGCTCGGACGGCTGGCGGCTGACCGCGCCCCGCTGGGAGGCCATGGACCGGGAGGGCACCGCGGCCCTCATCGCCGCCCTCAAGGTCGAGCCCCTGCAGGCGGCGACCCGCCCCCGGCGCTGAAAGGAGACCCGCATGAACCTCGAGGAAGCCATCACCACCGCCCTGGAGTATGAAACCCGGATACGCGATCTGTACCGGGTCGCCGCCGCCGAGAGCCCCGACCCCGCGGCCCGGCGGGTTTTCGGGGCCTTGGGCGACGATGAAGAGCGGCACCTGGCCTACCTTCGGCGCCGCCTGAAGGAGTGGCGCCAATCCGGCGCGATCACCGTCGAAGCCCTGGAGAGCGTCCTGCCGCCAATGACGGCGGTCCGCAGGGCGGCCGGGAGCGTCGTCGCCACCCTGGCCGAGGCCGACCGCAGCGATGAAAAGCAGATGCTCGCCAAGGCCCTGCGGGTGGAAAAGGAAACCAGCGCCTTTTACGCCCGCCTGGTGGACCGCCTGCCCGGCCCCGGCCGGGAGATGTTCGCCCGGTTTGTGGAGATCGAAAACAGCCACATCGACGCCGTTCAGTTTGAGCTGGACTTCATCAGCGGCACCGGCTACTGGTTTGACTTCAAGGAGTTCGACATGGAGGACGGGTAAGCCCCTGCGGCGCCGCAGGACCCGGCTCTGTCGAAATTTCAGATCACCGCGTTTCAGGCAACCGACAAGATGAAAATTTTCCTGACCGCCCTGGTCGTTCTGGCGGTCGGCTGGGAAACCGCCTGGGCGGTTTTGGGGGTGAAGCCCTTCTGGCCTTGGCGGCACGCCGACCTGCTGGCCCTGGGCCAGACGTCGGGGTATCTCCTGGACGTCCGCTCGTCAGCGGAGTACCGCCTTTTTCGGATTCCCGGGGCGGACCACCGCCCCGAGCTGCTTTTCCAACCCCAGGCCCTCGACGCCCGGGATCCGGCCGCCCCCATCGTGGTGGTCTGCATGACCGGCCACCGCTCGCCCTTGGTCGCCTACCGCTTGCGCCGGCGGGGTTTTCAGGAGGTTTACCATCTGACCGGCGGCATGCTGGCCTGGAAGCTGACCGGCGGCCCCACCGTTTGACAGT
>Ga0272444_10002457_pt1 | contig 17123 bp, 16 predicted proteins | sample SSMForm13_FD_201033 | JGI IMG/M metagenome (GOLD analysis project Ga0272444, IMG submission 201033) | Marine sediment archaeal communities from Little Sippewissett salt marsh, Falmouth, MA, United States - SSM-Form-13 | ecosystem: Environmental > Aquatic > Marine > Wetlands > Sediment ...
CCCGTCACCCCCGACGATGACGTAGCGGCGCGGGTCACGGCGGCGGTTGCCGCAGTTAACGCGGGGTGAAGGCACGTACTGTGGGGTGCCCACAGCTTGCTGTGGGAGCCGTGACGCTTGGAAGATTATCGTTGCACGTTGTGAACCCACCATAAATGGTTGGCCACCGGATCAAGGCTGGATTCCAGCCTCCGCTGGAAAGACGGGCTTAGGCCCGTCTCATACGCCCCCCTTCGACATGCTCAGGGTGACTTGCTGGGAGTGACAGACTTACCCGTCTGCCCTACATACCAACGCACCTGACTCTCGTAGCCCACAGCTTGCTGTGGGAGCCTCCCGACACATCCAGGATTTGAGTTGCACGTTGTTCCCCACCATAAATGGTGGGCTACCAAGGCTACACCAACCGCACTCGCCCCTTCTCCAGCAGGTACAGTTTGTCCGAAACATTCTGGACGAATGACCGGTCGTGGCTGACGATCAAGAATCCCCCCTGAAAGTTGCGCAGCAGTCCTTCAAGGACTTGGATTGATTCAATATCCAGGTGACTTGTAGGCTCATCGAGCAGAAGAAACTCTGCCCGCTCCAGAATGCACTTAACGATCGCCGAGCGCATCAACTCCCCCTGCGAAAAGCTGCTCACCGGGTTGACGACCTTGTCCTTACGAAGCAGCGCCGCCCCGAGGCATTGACGCACGGTGGTTTCATCGGCGCTGTCGAGCAGATTGTCGAGCAGACGGTCATGCTTGAAAAACCCCGTCAGCCCCTGCGGGATGTAGCGAAGGCGCACCGACGGATGCAGATTCCGCTCCCCACGCAGCGGCTCCAGTTCGCCGAGGATCAGTTTGAACAAAGTCGATTTCCCCGCGCCGTTGGCCCCCATCAGGCAGAGTTTGTCGGTCGTGCCGGCGCCCAGAGTCACCTTCCGGATCAAGTGCGGCCGCACGGCGGCCTGGTATGAAAAGGTGACTTCTCTAAGCGAGAACACCTGCCGGTTCTTAATGGCGTACGAGGGGAACGAAAGGTTGAGCGTTTTGGGAATGAACGGCTTCTTCTCTTTGAGTTCGGCAATCTCCCGGTCGGCCCGTTTCTGGACGGCCTTGGCGCGGTCGGCCATCTTTTTCGCCTGCTTGGCGATGGCCGGTTTGCCGCTGCCGGCCCCGCGTTTCGAGGCTTCCTTGGAAGTCGCCCAGGCGAATTTCCGCCGTACGTCCGACTGAAGATGATCGATCCGCTTGCGGATATCGACCGCCTGCTTCTTGCGGGCTTCGAAATCGGCCGTGGTAAGCTCCCACGCCGCCGAGAATCCCCCCCGGCAGTGATAAACTCCGTTCTGCGTGATGAAGACCGTGCGGTCAGCGAGGTTGTCGGTCAGGGTGCGGTCGTGGGTGACCATAAGCACCCCGCGCCCGCGATCGCGAAGTTGCCCGAGGGTGTCCTCGAGCGCCGTGATGCCATCGATGTCGAGATAGTTGGTCGGCTCATCGAGAAGATACAGGTCGGCTTCGGCGGTCAGGGTTTTAACGATCGCCAGTTTCTGAAGCTGCCCGTCGGATAGTTCTTTTGGTCCCTTGGCATTGATATCAAGATTTATGGCTTCCGTCAGCCGGGCTTCGGTGGAAGCAAGAGAATAGTCGGTCGGACCTGCTGCGTCGGGGTTCCAGTCTCTTCGAAGGTTCTGCGGAAGGTACGACAGGGTCAGGTTTTTGGGGAAATCAATCACGCCGCCGAGCTTGACCTGGTTCTTCTCCATGTAGTCAGGGTTCATCCCCTGGCGGGCGAGGAGGACGTTGAGGATCGTCGTTTTGCCACAGCCGTTGGCGCCGAGAACGGCCACAATCTCGCCGCTCCCGACCGAGAGGGAGAAACCTTCGAGGACTTTGCTATTAACGAACGCGACCGACAGGTCTTTGATATTGAGCAGGGTTCTGAGGGACATGAGCTAACACACTCCACGGTTTGCGAGCGGCGGGCCGCCCGGCGTACACGGTTTGGTTGAGAACGGTATGAGTGGGTGTTAGCTGATCATTCGGCTTGCCTTTCCGTGTTTGGTTAAATATAGGCTGTGGGGTCGATTTGTAAATAGAATTCGACCGGGTGGCCCACCCTTCCCAGGGTGGAATGTGCTGCTCTCTCAGAACACATATCTTTCTTCGGGTACTCCACAGCTTGCTGTGGGAGCCGTGGGTCTACCTTAGATTTGCGTAGGACGTTGTGAACCCACCATAAATGGTGGGCTACCAAGGCTGATCGGTGTATCACCGACGCTGAACATATCGTGCCTAAGGACGTACAAGCGGTATGCAGGTCTTCGAGCGGCTCAGAAAACATCGATTAGCCTGGATATTATCGACCATCGCCATCGTCTTTGCTCTGGTCAACGTCATGGCAGCGATCCACGCCTATAGCTTCACCCATTACTCCGATTCGGACGAAGCCACCTCCAGACCGGAGAAGCTGTCACTCGGAGATAAGTTTGAGGTCCTTCTGACGGGTGTCTCCCTACCGCGGCCGGCTATTGATCGCACGCCGGAGGACCTCGCACTGAGCTTCGAAACACACACCTTCCCCTCGAGTGAAGAAACGCTCGAAAGTTGGCTTGTTCCCTGCGATAAACCCAAAGGTATCATACTGATGTTCGCGGGCTATGGCTCGTGCAAGTCGGACCTCCTCGACGAGATCGCGGCGATAAGAGGTCTGGGCTATGCCTGCATGGCAGTCGATTTTCGTGGCTCGGGAGGGTCCACGGGCAACGAATGCAGCCTTGGCTATTTTGAGGCGGAGGACGTCGCCGCCGCCGTTAGATATTGCCGACGGCTTAATCCAGAGGCAAAGATCGTGTTGTTGGGACAATCGATGGGCGGGGCGGCTGTCATGCGAGCGGTCGCCGAACTCGGGGTTGAGGCCGACGCGCTTGTAATCGAGTGCGTCTTCGATCGAATGCTTACGACGATTGAGAACCGCTTCACGATAATGGGATTGCCGCCATTCCCTCTCGCCGAACTGCTGACCTTCTGGGGCGGGGCGCTCTGCGCCTTCGATGCTTTTGACTTCAACCCCGTTGATTATGCCTCTAAAATGAATTGCCCGACATTGTTTCTGCAGGGCTCCGAGGACAAGCGGGTTCTTCTCGACCAGGCTCTTTCCGTAGTCGAGAGCTGCCCGGGATCACAGGGGCTGGTTATCTTTGAGGGGATAGGGCACCAGGCTGCGGTTGAGTATGACCCGGTCCTTTGGTCGGAGAGTATTGCAGGGTTTCTGAAGGCACAATTAGACCATGGACCGTGACAATCTACCGTTCCCCCTCCGTCTCCCCAGCGAAGGCTGGGGGGTGGATTCACATTAGAAGTGCAACAGTTTGTCCCACAATACTTGGGCTGAAGACTAGATTCCAGTCTGCGCTGGAACGACGGGCTAAGGCCCTGCCTCGCATTATTTAACTCCCCCTTGCCCCACAACAACTTACGGCGGTCCACCAAGACTATTCAGCTGGCCGAATAGTCATTAATCACTTGCCAAAAATCCCCATTTAGCTATATTTACCGGCTCGAAACAGCCCGCAGGCGTACGTTCGCCCGGGGCTGAAATAAAACGTTAAGAGTGGCCCAGAGCCACAGAGGTGGTCGCTACACCCTCAGTGCTATGTTTTCAAATCTGTCCGACAAGCTGGAGCTTGCCTTTAAGAAGTTACGCGGACTTGGCAAGCTGTCAGAAAAGAATATCAAGGACTCCATGCGGGAGGTCCGGCAGGCGCTGCTTGAAGCCGATGTCAACTTCAAGGTCGCCCGCGATTTCGTCAAGTCGGTTCAGGAGAAAGCAGTCGGCACTGAGGTTACCGAGTCGATCGATCCCGGCCAGCAGATCGTCAAGATCGTCCACGACGAACTGATCGTTCTGCTCGGCGGCAAAACCGCCCCCCTGACCCCCATCACCAAAACCCCCACGATCTACATGGTCTGCGGTCTTCAAGGCTCGGGTAAAACTACGCTCACCGGTAAACTGGCGTTGATGGCCAAGCGGCAGAACAAAAAGCCGCTGGTGGTCGCCGCCGATATCTATCGCCCGGCCGCTGTCAAACAGCTCAAAGTGCTGGCCGACTCGATTCAAGTCGAAAGCTTCCACATCGAAGGCGCCCAGCCGCCGAAGATCTGCCGCGAGGCCGTCAAGTACGCCGAAAAGAACTTCATCGACCTCGTCATTCTCGATACCGCCGGACGTCTGCACATTGACGACGACCTCATGAAGGAGCTGGAGGAGATAAAACAAAACGTCTCCCCCGATGAGATCCTCCTTGTCGCCGACGCCATGACCGGTCAGGACGCGGTCAACATCTCAAGAGAGTTCCACGACCGCCTGGCTATCACCGGCGTAGTGCTGTCCAAGCTCGACGGCGATGCTCGCGGCGGTGCGGCGCTCTCCATCCGCCAGGTGACCGGCTGTCCGATTAAGCTGGCCTCGATCGGTGAAAAGCTCTCCGATCTGGAACCGTTCCACCCGGACCGTCTGGCCTCGCGCATCCTCGGCATGGGGGACATTGTCACGCTGGTGGAGAAGGCCGAGGCGGCGGTCGACGAAAAGCAGGCCCAAAAGCTCCAGGAGAAGCTGCTCAAGAATCAGTTCGATTTCGAGGATTTCCTGGAGCAGATGAACCAGTTGAAAAAGCTCGGGCCGATGGAATCGGTTCTGGGCATGATCCCCGGTGTGGGCAAAGCGCTCAAGGGCGTCAAATTCGACGAAGGCGCGGTGGAAAGAACCGCCGCGATAATCAAGTCGATGACGATCGAAGAGCGACGCAATCCCCATCTCATCAACGGCACCCGCAAGAAGCGAATCGCCGCCGGGTCGGGCAATTCGGTCCAGGCGGTCAACCAGTTGCTCAAGCAGTTCTCGCAGATGCAGAAGATGTTCGGACAGCTGGGGAAAAAAGGCATGAAGGGCTTACCACAGAATCTAATGAATTTCAATAAATAGAAAGTGAAGGAGTATTCGTTTGGCAGTACACATTAGACTTCGCCGCATGGGCGCCAAGAAGCGCCCGTTCTATCGCATCGTAGCTGCGGATTCCCGCCGCTCCCGCGACGGCCGGTTCCTGGAAGTTCTGGGGACCTACAACCCGATCACCCGCCCCGCCGAGGTGATGGTGCACGAAGACAAGCTGGCTAAATGGCTCGACGAGGGCGCGGTGCCCAGCGACACAGTCAGCTCGCTGCTCACGCAGATCGGTTTCGTGGAAAAGTACCACAAGGCCAAAGCCGGCGCCGATGTCTCGGAGATTGAAGTCCGCAAAACGATCAAGGAGCGCAAGAAGAAAACGCGAAAGATGAAGAAGGCAGCGGTGGCCCAGGCCGAAGCGGCGGCCGCCGACGCCCAGGCCAAGGAAGCCGAAGCAGCGGCCGATGCCGAGGCTAAAGAGAAAGCCGAAGCGGCGCCCGCTGAGGAAGCCCCGGCGGAAGAAAAAGCCGAAGAAAAGACAGACGAGACGCCGGAAGAAAAGTCCGAATAGGGCGTGGGACGCCTCGGTTGTTCGGATGAAAGGCGTTCTTCGGTAGAGACGGGAGTAACCGGTAGAAAAGCACGAGTTCATAAAGGTCGGCAAGCTGGGCAAAAGCCGCGATCTCAAGGGCGAGGTATATGTCACCCCCTGGACCGACTTCCCCGAGCGGTTCCTCAACCTCAAGGAGATTTACCTCGAGGACAAGGGCCAATGGCTGCGGATGGAGATCGAGAGCTCGCGGCTCGTGACCGGACGGCCGATTCTGAAATTCGCGGGGATTAACTCCCCCGAGGAGGCTGCGCGGCTGACTAACCGCCACCTGGCGGTAACCGCCGATCAACTGGTAAAGTTGCCGAAGGGCACCTACTATGTTTTTGATTTGATCGGCTGTGAAGTGTTCGACGAAACCGGAGTGAGAATAGGTGAGGTCGTTGACGTCGAGCAGTATCCGGCCAACGATGCTTACGTTATCCGGACGGATAACAACGAGGAAGTGCTCTTCCCGGCCGTCCTCGAGTTCGTGAAGGAAATTGACGCTGAGCATAGAAAAATAATTGTCCGCAACGCCGGTCTTTTCGAGAGGACCAGGGATAAACGGGACAATGAAGTTTGAGATTATCACGCTGTTCCCGGACTATTTCAGCCTTTCGCTGAAGCAGTCGCTGATAGGTAAAGCGTGGGACAAACAGCTCTTTGACATCGAGATAATTAACCTTCGGGATTTCGCCGTCGATAAACACCACACGGTCGATGACACCCCGTTCGGCGGGGGCGGCGGCATGGTGTTGAAGATGGGGCCGATGGACCGGTGCTTTCGCTCACTCGGCTGGCTGCCTATAACAGAAGGCGGCGGGCGCAGCGACAAAGAACGGCTGCTGTTGACTTCGGCGGCCGGGCGCCTGTTCAAGCAGGATACGGCAATTGAATATTCACTCCTTGACCGGCTGACCATCTTCTGCGGACATTACATCGGGGTCGATGAGCGGATTATCCAGTTGTACCAGCCGGACGAGATTTCGATCGGTGACTACGTGCTCAGCGGCGGCGAACCGGCGGCTTCGGTAATAGTCGACGCCGTGGCCCGGTTGATCCCGAAGGTGCTGGGGAATTTCGAATCGGCCCTGAACGACTCGCACATGAACGAACTGACCGGGGCGCCTTCGTACACCCGTCCGGCCGAATACGCCGGGCTGAAAGTACCGGAGGAGTTGATTTCGGGCGACCACGCCCGGGTGAAGAAATTCCGCCGCGAGGCGGCTGTCAGAAAGTGTATGAAGACAAGACCCGACCTGCTCGAGAGCGCCGAATTGACGGACGACGAGCGGCGGATATTGGACGAAGACAAGAATATTGAACGATAAAGAAAGGAAGACGGCATGAAACAGATCGCACAGATTGAAAAGAGCTTTATGCGGGAAGACCTCCCGGCGTTCAGCTCCGGAGATACCGTGCGCGTGCACGTAAAGATCAAAGAGGGCGAAAAAGAACGTATCCAGGTTTTCCAGGGTACGGTGATCGCCCGCCGGGGCGGCGGCACCGCGGAGACTTTTACGGTCCGCAAGGTCTCCGGCGGCATCGGCGTCGAGCGTGTATTCCCGCTGCATTCGCCCAACCTGGCCAAGATCGAGCGGGTGCGCGTCGGGCAGGTGCGCCGCGGGAAGCTTTATTACCTTCGCGGCCTGACCGGTAAGTCGGCCCGCATCAAAGAGGAAATCGGCGCCAATAAGAAGACTTCCGGAAGCAAAAAGACCGAGAACAACGAGCCGGAGGAAAGCAAAAGCTGAGCCTTCCGGCCCGCTGAATCGTCGATATAAAGCGCCTCTAAATGGGGCGCTTTTTCTATGTCCAGCTTGAGATCGAATGCGGACATCCGACCCAGGCCACAAAGGGGCAATGTTTGCAGGCCTGACAGCTCATGATTGCGGTAAGGTTATCGAGTACTTGACTATCTTCCTCTCCCCCTGGTCGTTCTCAAGAACGCCGTAGACAAAACCGGAGCCCAGCTGCAGGTTATCGGAGTTTCCGGCAATGTGCCACCCTTCCTCCACCTGAATTCGGCCGCGGTACAGGTGCCGACCATCCGGGGAGAAAACATTGACGACCAACTCTGTCTGAGCGTGACCAATATTGTCGGCACTTAGCAAATACACCAGGCCATCTATAACCTGGATTCTATTGTAGTAGGCCATTTGGTCGGGAAGCGCCTGGATCAACGGGACCATTCGTTCCTCCGGGATGTCGAACCTGGCGAAGTGGTTTCTCTTGTCCGCCTCACTGATCGGATGACGGGTTCCGGTGAACGAAAAAGACTCGACCTTGTCTCCATCACCGGCTAATTGGTATATCACAGTGTCGCTGTTCTTGCCGAAATAGACCCTATCAGACTGACGGTCATAATTCATCTTTATTTGCGGTGTCAGGCCGACAACCACAGCACCTCCGGTGGGTATCGTTTCTATATCCGAACGTGTGAAGGCGTGGACGGCTGTCTCCGCGCCGGAGGTCAGATTGACATAAGTCACCACCACGGTGCTTCCAGGGGCATCTCCCAGCGCACCGGGAGCCACCCAGAATTCGTTCTCGTTTTTGAACGCCAGCGGGAAACGGACAAAAGGATTGTTCGGCACGGCCTTGACAAACTGGCCCTGTTGGGTGAAGAAATGGAGTTTGTCCATGGCACAGACAACCACATGATCACCAGCCGGGAAACAGTTGAGATACATGGACACCTCGCCCTCACCGTCACCCCGGGGAGCAAACGAGCTGACCAGCTTGCCGTCGCCGTTGACGATATAACTCAAATGCCGCTCGAAATCGTGAATATACAGCGTTCCATCATCAGCAATGCGCGGCTCGGCGGGCCGCAGCAGTTCATCTTCCCCTATCTGCTGTATCTCCCAAACCTTTTCCATCTCAAAGGCCCACTCCTGCGATGCAGACCTATCGGATTCTCGCACACAGCCGCCATACATCACAGCCACGACCACAGTTAACAGCGTCAACAGCTTCACTGTCTTCATAACGGAACCACCCTCTGTAGGAGTTTCTATCGAGTTTCGGGCAAACTAATCCATATTACGTAGAGAATTGCACATCGCCCCGGATTGTTATGTTAAGATTTGTTAAAAGGTCAGGAGCCCTTGCCGGAGAGCACAGTGAATGTCGTATTGCCGTATTTTCTTTGCTGCAACAGCTTGAAACCTCGAAAACCGATTTCGTCCGTCTCCGAGGTATCGTGCTGGCAGATGATCCGGCTGTCCGGTCCGGTGAGCGGATGCCGATACAGCAGTTTCAACGTGCGATCCACAAGCCCCTGATATTGCGGGGGAGCCATCATGACAATATCGAATTTCTTACCTGTCGCGGCCAGCTTCGGCACCGCCTTGAACAGATCATCGCAGAGGCAGTTCATACGGTCGGACACGCCGTACCGGGCGGCCTGCGCGTTGATCGAATCGGCCAGGCGAGGCTCCAGCTCCACTCCCTCGGCCCTAGCAGCACCCCTCGACACCGCCTCGAACAGATAAGAACCGGTACCGCTGAAGAGATCGAGATAGGAGGCGTCTCTGATGTACGGCATGAGGTAGTCAAAGATAGACTTGCGCAGGCGCGTCAGGGGCGGGCGTGTTATGCCCAGATCGGGGGCGACGATCTTCCGCCCCTTCAGGCTTCCCGCAATAACGCGGAACTCGAACTGTTTTATCTCTTCAGGTTCTGGCATGCTTGCTCCATCGACGGCCCGGCACGATCCCAAGATAAGCGACTGATTCCCCTAATAAAAGCTATTTGCCGGGACGATAATTAAAGATAGGAGTTTATTGTTGAATTCCGGGCAAAGTTCTGCTAACAAAGGAGGAATCTTGTGGCAGACAGTTTAGACGGGATACGCCAGATGACCCTGGATGTGCTCAGCCATATCGAACAGACCATGTACGAAAAGGGCTATAAGGTCCTTTGCGGCGTGGACGAGGCCGGGCGCGGCCCGCTGGCCGGACCGGTGGTGGCGGCGGCCGTTATCGTACCTCCGGAAGCGGTTATCGAAGATCTCGACGATTCCAAAAAGCTCAGCCCCAAACGGCGGGAAATGGTTTTCGAGCGCATCCTCCAGCTCGGCCTTCCCTGTGCAGTCGGCGTGATAGATCATGAGACAATCGACCGGGTCAACATCCACAAAGCCAGCCTCATCGCCATGCGCAAGGCGGTGATGGACCTGAAAATAGCCCCCGACATGGTGTTGGTCGACGGCAATGCCACCATTCCGAACCTGTCCCAGCCGCAGTTGACCATTGTCGGCGGTGACCGCTGCTGCCGTTCAATCGCGGCCGCCAGCATCATCGCCAAAGTAACCCGCGACCGAATCATGGACCGCTACCAGGCTCTGCACCCGGAGTTCTCTTTCGCCGTACATAAAGGTTATCCCACCCCGGCTCATCGTCAGGAGTTGGAAAAACACGGTCCGTGCGACATCCACAGGCGTTCGTTCAAGCCGGTCGCCGACCTGGTACGGGAGCATGAGCTCGTCCACGGATGAACCTTCCCCCAACCGTCGCAAGCTGAACCAGGGGCGGAAGTACGAGAGGCTGGCCGCCGAATTCTACTCACAAAAGGGTTTTGACATCCTCGAGCGTAACTGGCGCTCCGGTCACAAAGAAATCGATATCATCGTCAGGCGCAGCAAGCTGATCGTTTTCGTCGAAGTCAAATCCACGTTTTCGGAGAAGTTCGGCCACCCCGCCGGATGGATCGACCGCAGGAAGGCCCGCAATCTTATCGACGCCGCCAACCAGTACATTATCCAGAATGACATTACCGACTCAGATCTTCGGTTTGATGTGGTGACTTTTGTGAACGGCCGGCTGGAACACTTCCCCAACGCTTTCCCGGCAGAGTGAACCGTCCGGCCGGATTTACATTTTTGCACTGTCGGCGGGACTGCTCGGTGCAATTCTGATGGTCGAATCCTGCAGGCGGGCCAGGGAATCAACCAGGCGGGAGACTTTAAGGGTGAACGGCAGGTATTTCTCGGGTTTGTTCTTGTACCGATCGATGTAGTCGTAGAGGTCTTCGACCGAAACGTTGTTAGATTCAAGCAGTGAGTCCCGGTAGGCCAGGTACTGAACCGAGTCGTTTCGGTAGGTGGCGGTCGCCGTCCAGACCTGGGCCGTTACCAGGGCCAGCCGGTTTTCCTCAAGGCTTCTTTCTCTTTCCACACGGTCGCTCCAGTATTGATAACCGAACCAGGCGGCGGCTATGATGACGATGGGGAGAAGGCGTTTAAACCAGACCAAATAGTTCCAACTTTCATTTGCGCTCGGACGTACAAACCCTAAATTAGGACCCTGATTAAGACCGGTCAAGAGAATGTTATGGAGTTGAATTACCCTATAGAGCGGCGCAAAAGCCGCTGTGTCAAGATAGGCGATGTCCTTATCGGCGGCGGTTTCCCGATTGCGGTGCAGTCGATGACCACCTCCGACACCCGTGATGTTGAAGCTACGGTGGCCCAGACCCGGCAGTTGTTCGAGGCGGGGGCGGATATAGTCCGGCTGTCGGTGCTCAACCACGACGCCGCAGACGAGTTGAAGAAAGTCAGAGAGCAGATCAGCCAGCCGCTGGTGGCCGATATTCACTTCCAGTACAAACTGGCCCTTAAAGCGATCGAGGCCGGGTTCGACAAAATCAGGATCAATCCCGGGAACATCGGCTCCGAGTGGAAAGTCCGAGAGGTCACTAAAGCGGCCAAGGCGGCCGAGGTGCCGATCCGGATCGGCGTTAATTCAGGATCGCTGCCGAAGGACATTCTCGAGAAGTTCGGTCATGATGATCCCCGGGGGTTTGTCGAGGCGGCCATGCGGGAGATTCACATTCTTGAGGATATGAATTTCGAGAATATCGTTATTTCGGTCAAATCGACCAATACGACGACCGCCTTCTGGGCGTATCACATGCTCGCCCGTGAGTGCGACTATCCCCTGCATATCGGTATCACCGAGGCCGGTACGCTGGAGACCGGAACGATCAAGTCCTCGGTCGGCATTGGCGCCGTTCTGCTGACCGGGATCGGGGACACCATCCGCGTTTCGCTGACGGCCGACCCCGTTCACGAGGTCCGCGTAGCCAAGCAGATCCTTATGTCTTGCGCCCTCAAGAAGGACGGCCTGGAGGTAATCGCCTGCCCCACCTGCGGCCGGTGCCAGATCGACATGATCCCGCTGGCCGAGTCAATCGAGGCCAAGACCCGCCATATCAAATCGCCCCTGAAAGTGGCCGTTATGGGCTGCGCCGTCAACGGGCCGGGCGAAGCTGCCGCGGCCGATGTCGGCATCGCCGGCGGCGACGGCAAAGGGATGCTTATCAAGAAGGGGGAGGTCGTCAAGATATTCGATGAGTCCGAACTTGAGCGCCAGCTCCTTGACGAGATCGAGCAGATGACCGGCGAAAAGATCGAACGATAGACCGGACAGGCGCCCGGCTAACCGCTCAGTGCCCGCGGCTCATGAAATCCAGAAAAGACGAACGCAGGCTCTCGCTCATGAGGGCCTTCTTCACGGCCGGCAGTTTCAGAAATCCCCCCACAAAACCACGCATAAAGCCGTGAGTGACACTCTGTGGATTCCTGAACAGGAAGTTCTGCAAAGTTCCCTGTTCCAGGCTCTGAAGGATGACTCGCTGGAAGGTGTTTTCGGGGTGCAATACCCGCTGCTCACGCCTCACCAGCTTCATTGCCTCGGACTCGCATTCCAATGCACAGACGCCACAACCCAGACAGATACTCTCGTCCACTACTGGAGGTCCATCCGAGCCGTTAGTGATGGCGTTGACCGGACAGACTTCAGCACACTCTCCGCACTCCAGACAAGTTTCTTCATCGCTTCGGGCGATGAAATTCGAAGTCACAACCACGTTGGGATAGCCGAAGCGGCTGACGCCAAGCAGCACGTTGCAGCAACAGCCACAGCAGTGACAGATGAAAGAGACATCTTTCCGGACGTTGTCGGCGCACAAGACCAATCCGGACTCCCGGGATCGCGCCAACTGCTCCTTCATCTCGCTGCGGGAAATTCTGCGGGCAAAGCCATGACGGATCATATAGTCGGCGGAACTTCCGAAACTGGTGCACGTTTCCAGGGGAATGTCACATTTCTTCTCCCCTGCATGCATCTTCTCATGCCGGCAGGAGCAAATGCCGATTGCGAATTCGTCGGTGTTCTCGACTATCGAAGAGGCTTTTTCGTAATCGAGGATTTCAACGTAGTCGGAATCCTCTATTGCTTCTTCGTATGGCAGGGCACGCAACGGCGATACTCTCTGTCCCCTGGCGAGGTTCGCCCGGTAATACGTATCGCCGTTCTGAAGGTACTCGTGAAACAGGCGCGCCCACTCCTTATAGTTCAACTCCCCCCTCGTTCGCATCATCGTAAACTCGAATATGCCGATTATCAACGGTGACACCACGTAAAAAGACCTGGATCCGGCGTGGAAGTCCATAACGAGACCCTTCCCGGCCAGGCTCTCCAGCAATCCGGTCAACTTGCCACGGGGATAGCGCGTGATTTTCTCGATCTGTGCAAGGTCGGATATACCGTAGGGCATTTTCACGATCAGCTCAGCCTCATCGGCGGTGTAGAGCTCCTTGAGTATGGCGTAAAAGGTGTCGTTCCAGGGCGCCCGGGCTGTCAGGCTGTCTATCTTCCTCCCGAGTTTCCGGTAGAGATCTTTGCCGACGGTATGTCCCATATTCAGAAATCTCCGTTGCGGTGCGGTGTAAACCACGTTCCGCCGAATCGAGCCTGTGTTTCGATGGGTGCTGTCCGTGATGTGAGTCCGTTGCGACGGTTCAATATAGAACCTGACCCAACCGCGAGTCAAGACTAACAACTGCGCTCCAACGGTTGGGCTCGCCGGTATCGCAAGTCAGGCAGGAGAAAAGACTGTTGCCAAACCGCCGAGCACTCTCCTAATTGATATCAGCGGACTCGTCCCGGAGCAAATATTCTGACCTTGCGGAGTGAAGTTATGGATAGTTCTGAATTTCGGAAACATGCCCACGAACTCGTTGACTGGATGGCGGACTATCTCGAACAGGTCCGGGAATACCCGGTGAAATCCCAGGTCGCTCCCGGTGAGATACAGAAGCATCTTCCGGCGCAACCGCCGGTTCAGGGGGAGTCTTTCGAAGCCATCTTCGGGGATTTCCAGAAGATCATTTTGCCGGGTATCACCCACTGGCAACACCCCTCGTTCATGGCCTATTTTCCGGCCAACTCCTCCCCTCCTTCGCTGCTGGCGGAGATGCTGACCTCCACGCTCGGGGCCCAGTGCATGAGCTGGCAGACCTCCCCCGCCGCCACCGAACTCGAGGAAAGAGTGATGGACTGGCTGCGAGGGATGATCGGGCTGCCCACCGATTTCTCCGGCGTCATCCAGGACACCGCTTCGACCGCCACCCTCTGCTCGCTGCTTACGGCGCGAGAAATTCATTCGGACTATGCGATCAACGCCAGGGGCATGCAGGAGGCCCCCCGTTTCGCGGTCTACAGCTCGACCGAAACGCATTCTTCGATCGAGAAAGACGTCAAAATCGCCGGGCTGGGAAGGGACAGCCTCAGGAAAATTCCGGTCGATCAGAACTACGCCTTGCGCCCCGGCGCACTCGAGAGGACGATCCGCGAAGACATCGCCAACAACATCGTGCCCCTCTGCGTGGTGGCCACGATCGGCACTACCGGCTCCAATGCGGTCGATCCGCTCAAAATGATCGGCGAAATCTGCCGCCGCCATAAAGTCTGGCTGCACGTCGACGCCGCTTACGCCGGGACAGCCCTGCTGCTTCCGGAAATGCGCTGGATGATCGAGGGGATCGAGTACGCTGATACCTTCGTTTTCAACCCGCACAAATGGATGCTGACCAATTTCGACTGCTCGGCCTATTTCGTGAAGGACGCCGAAGCGCTGGTAAAGACGTTCGAGATTCTGCCGGAATATCTGAAAACGGCCGAAGGGAAGCTGGTTCACAACTTCCGGGATTGGGGTATTCAACTCGGCCGGCGGTTCCGGGCTCTGAAACTGTGGTTTGTCATTCGCTCCTACGGGGTCAAAGGTCTGCAGGAGATCGTCCGCAATCACCTGGGACTGGCCAAAGAAGCAAAGCAGTGGGTTGAGGAGACCGAGGATTTCGAGCTGATGGCGCCGATGCCGCTGAATCTGGTCTGTTTCAGATATCATCCGGAAGGCCAGAACGACCCCGGCAAGCTGAACGCCCTGAACGAACGCCTGCTGGAAACGGTCAACAAGACCGGCAAGCTGTACCTCACGCACACCAAGCTGAACGGGGATTACGCCCTGCGAATGGTGATCGCGCAAACGCGGGTGAACCGACAGGATGTCGAGCAGGCGTGGGCGCTTGTCCGCAAGACGGCAGAAGAGCTTAACGGCTAGCCCGGTTTCGGAACAGCCCTCGGACTTCTTTTTCAATCTCTGTTGCCTTTTCCCCGCTACCGGTCTACCTTGCCCTCCGAATAGAAACCTTCAGGAGACGGATAAATGGACCTGACGACAATCACTGACTTTCTTGCCCATATCGAGCTTTTTAAGGACCTTTCGGAACCGGAGCGCAAGATCCTGGCCGAGGCGATCGTAGTCGAGGAATTCGAGGCCGGCCGGATGGTATTCGAGGAAAACTCTCCCCGCCAGAATCTTCGCCTCATTTACGAAGGCGAAATAGAGCTGTTCAAAAGGACGACTTTCGGCGAGGAGACCCGCCTGTCGTTTTTCGGCAAGTACGATTTCCTTGGTGAAGGCGCCCTGATGGACGAGTACCCGCACTCGACCTCGGCCCGCACCCTCATCCTTTCGACCCTGCTGATGATCAGCCGGGACAAGTTCGCCCGAATATTGAAAGAGAATCCGGCTATTGGCTCGCACGTGCTCCCGGCGGTGGCCCGGGTCATCTCGCGTAGAATGCGGCAGGCCTCGACCCGGGTGGTCAACGTGGCGGCCCAATACATTTCCGGCCGCACCCGGTCCGAGCACGATCTCCTGGGTGAGCGACAGGTACCTTACGAGTACTACTACGGCATCCAGACGTTACGGGCGCTGGAGAATTTCAACATAACCGGGGTATCGATCTCGCACTATCCCCTGCTCATAGCGGCTTTGGCCGAGGTCAAACTGGCCGCCGCCAGGGCCAATTTCGACCTGGGGCTGCTTTCAAAACCCCTGGCCGACGCCATATCGCTCGCCTGCACCGAGATCATCCACGGCAAGAATCACACCCAGTTCGTGGTCGACATGATCCAGGGAGGCGCCGGAACTTCGACCAACATGAACGCCAATGAAGTCATCGCCAACCGGGCCCTGGAGATCCTGAGCCACGAGCGGGGCCAGTACAAGTACTGCCACCCCAACAGCCATGTGAATCTTTCGCAGTCGACCAACGACGCTTATCCCACGGCCCTTAAGATAGCGCTGATCCGGAGCAACGAGGCTCTCACCGGGGTGCTCCTTCAACTGGTCGAATCGTTCCGGGCCAAGGGGGTGGAATTCGCCGGCGTAATCAAGATGGGCCGCACCCAGCTCCAGGACGCCGTCCCCATGACCCTCGGCCAGGAGTTCGAGGCCTGGGCGGCGACGCTTGAGGACGAAATCGAGCGGCTCCGCGAGAACGCCAATCTCTTTCTCGAAGTCAACATGGGCGGCACGGCCATCGGCACCGGTATCAACGCCCAACCGAAATACTCCGAAAGGGTCATTCGTCACCTTCGGGAGATAACCGGTCTTGATATCAAGCTGGCCGCCAACCTGGTCGAGGAAACCCAGGATACGGGGGCGTTCGTAATGTATTCCTCGGCGATCAAACGCCTGGCCGTCAAACTCTCCAAAATCTCCAACGATCTGAGACTTCTCTCTTCCGGGCCCCGGACCGGTCTCAACGAGATCAACCTGCCTCCCATGCAGCCCGGCTCGACGATCATGCCCGGCAAGGTCAACCCGGTTATCCCGGAGGTGGTCAACCAGATAGCGTTCAAGGTGATCGGCAACGACCTGACCGTCACCCTGGCGGCCGAGGCCGGCCAGTTGCAGCTCAATGTCATGGAGCCGGTTATAGCCCAGAGTATTGTCGAGTCTATCGAGATGCTCAAAAACGGCATGGCTACGTTGAAGTACCGGTGTATCGATGGCATCACAGCCAACGCGCGACACTGCCGCCGGCAGGTCAAGAAGAGCATAGGCGTGGTGACGGCCCTCAACCCCGTCCTGGGGTACGAAGTCTGCACAGCGCTGGCCAAGGAGGCTCTGGATACCGACCGCGGCGTTTACGAACTGGTTCTGGAGAAGAAGCTTCTCTCGAAGGCCGAACTCGACGAGCTGCTGGCGCCGGAAAACATGATTTAGCCCGCCCGGTGCGTCATCTGCTTGACACCCTCGGGACTGCCGCCTATTATTGTGGTTAAGGTTGCCCTTGTGCAACGGGGTTTCCGGCAAACAGGCAATCGACAGGCGGGCTTCCCGGGTCTGTCGCTGTTTCACAAATCATGAGGTCCAATTGAATATCCCTGCCCGTCGGGCGTAATCAGATTGGCGCGGTACTACAGTTGCCGTGGAGGTGTGTAACTATGCTGATATTCAT
>Ga0272444_10002458_pt1 | contig 17116 bp, 8 predicted proteins | sample SSMForm13_FD_201033 | JGI IMG/M metagenome (GOLD analysis project Ga0272444, IMG submission 201033) | Marine sediment archaeal communities from Little Sippewissett salt marsh, Falmouth, MA, United States - SSM-Form-13 | ecosystem: Environmental > Aquatic > Marine > Wetlands > Sediment ...
TGCCGAGCGGTCAGTTAAGCTCTGGCTCGCTCGGATCACGCCGCAATCGCTACGCCATTCGGTTGATGTTTACTTGTCACGCTGGTGCCTTACCATGTCAAGGATGGTTCCCGTGACCAAGTCCGGCGCATCCTCGTAAATGTAGTGTGACGATTCCTTCGCCCAGATGAATTTGCCTTGACTCGATTTTCGAGACAGTGCTCTGCTCTGGTTTGCCCAGAATGTCTGAAACTCCTCGGCTACCTGGCCGAAGGCGGGATTGGGAATTCCCGACGCTATCACAACCAGGGGTAGGTCACCAAATGTGGCTATGGAGTCGACTGATCTAGCGCTTTCGCCGAACATCTCGCGGTGTTCTGAAGTGATCATTGCAAAGAACGTCGATTGTCTTTTCTCCATGTCATTGGGAGAATCAGCCAGTTCTTCGGCATGTGCCGCCCACTCTGCGGTCATTTGCTCGGCCATAGCCGCAAGATCGGTGAACTCCTTTCCCAATGCAAAAGCCAGAGGGGGAGGGTCCAGCAGCACTATTCCGGATACGTCATCAGGATAGTTGGCGGCGAACATCTGAACAACAAAGGCTCCCAGGGAATGACCCACGAGCACATAGGGTGGAGGAACGGACGCTCTATCCAGTAAGAGCTTAAGCTCTTCAGCCTCGCGAACCGCACTCCGAGGCAAGGGACCAGCTTCACTTGCACCGTATCCTGCCCGGTTATAACTGATAACGCGAGTTTCCCGCGCGATCCGATCGTGGAACGCGAAGAGCCTGTCCATTGGATCTGCGATACCGGCCTCAAAAACCACAACCGGTGCACCTTTCCCAGTCGGGCGCATCTGCAGCTTGTGTTCACCAATGTCGATTAATATCTCTGAGTCAGTCGTGTCCATCGGTTCGCAACCTACAAGCAGCGAGGATATCAGAACAACCACCATGAATATTCGCATGTGCTCAGTACCTCCTTCAATCCGATGACTACTCATGGGAAATCACAACATCATCGCGAGCCCACTGTTCGTCCTTCACTACGCGTGAAGGCCGGCTTTGTTCCGTGGCAATGAATTGTCTTCACGAGAGTCCGGTCAATCGTGGAATAGTGCAGCCTGATTGCGAATTAGAAGCTTACAAAAGTCTGCTGAGAGAGCTGACGACCCCTGGCTGCACGAGCGGCCCCCTCGCAAACGTCGACCCAAAGCTGACCAACCGACTGTCTGCCAAAAACTTCCGGCAATGTGACCGATTTCAGTAAGTCGTCCCGAAAGGTCCGCCATTTGATGATTGACCCGGTCGCACGTCATATGACTAAAATGAGAAAACAGCCCTGGACAAATCAAGTAACCGGAGGTCATAATGAATAGAGCCACGGCTTTATTACATTTTCCATTCATGTTGGCTGCTATTCTGTTGCTAATATCGAGTGATGGTCTTTGTCAAAGGCCGACTCATTCCAAGCAGCTGTCATTTACCAGGAGCGATCAATTGTTCGAGCCGGCCTGGACCCGGCATATCCTTTTGAGGGACTTCGACGGTGATCGCGATCTGGACGCTGTCTTTGCCAATTGCACGGGTTTCAATTCGAGAATCTGGCTAAACGATGGTCGGGGTACTTTCTCAGTAACCGAACAGATTCTTTCCGAGGCGGCTCATGGGATAGACGCCGGCGATCTGGATGGAGACGGGGATATCGACCTGTTCATAACCTGTCATTACTATGTGGAGGACGGGGTTCCGCGTCATCTGAGCAGTAAGATTTACCTTAACGATGGAAATGCGGAATTTGTGGACAACGGTCAACAAATACCGGACTCGCTATTCAGCGGAAATGTCGTGAAGTTGGACGACATAGACAGTGACGGCGATCTTGACGCACTGCTGATTTATCACAAAGAGCCGAGTAAGGTATTTCTAAACGATGGAAAAGGGCAGTTTGAGTTATCCGATTTTACCTTTCCTGACATTGGCGATTTCGGCGATTTGAACGGCGATGGTGTTCTTGACATATTGACCAGAACCCGGGGCACGGGAGTTGAATTCTGGTCCGGTAATGGTGACGGGACCTTTACAAAAGTCTGGGAACGAACGGACAGTGCACTCCAATCCGGCTGGAGCCATTTCTGTGACCTGGACCGTGACAACGATCTGGACGCTGTCCTTACGAATTTCAGTTCAGGCGAGGGATTGCCGACCAGAGTCTGGCTCAATGATGGAGAAGGCCGATTTTCCGAAGGCGTCAGTCTCCCCGGTGTATTCAGAGGGACGGTCGCCTTCGGCGACTTCAATAATGATGACTATCCCGACGCCGTGGCCACCAATCACGACGCTGAGGTACAAATATGGCTCAACGATGGTTCCGGCACGCTGGTCGACAGTGGAATTCGTCTGGGGGCCGCATCCGACAAGCATGAATCAGCCGCTATCGGGGATATTGACGGTGACGGCGATCTGGACATTCTGCTGGCCGAAGGTCGAGGGGGACGAAATACGATCTGGTTCAATATGCTGCAGTAGCAGCTATAAGGTCAGCAGGAGAGGCTCTTCAGTTTACTGAGGGGCAGACCAGTAAGGCCTGGCCTTTTCATTCGGCCGGAGCATTTTCCCTCCAGCCCTGCGGATCTTCATATCTTGTTATCTTCCATCGGTTGCAGCCAAGGCCTTTTCTTAGGCGGCATCAGGAGAGGTTGGTTCGATGGAATGCTATTCCGATTCCCGGGCCGCAATATGACTGGCACTTACCTCGCCGACGGTGGTGGCAGCTCCTCCGGAAATCAGCTTATTGTCGTAGACGGTGAGCTCATAAACAGGAGCGTTCATTCCCGTCCCGAGCGGCGCGGCCGGGAAGGGGGGGGCGAATGAACTGGCCCTGAGTCGAGGGTCATCATCGGCAGGTGAGTCAACTAACCAAGGGTGTTTTTATCCTGAATGAATTGGGATTGCAGAGATAAGTTGTTGCGGGAAGCGTCAGGACGGCGGTATGGTTTGGTTGCATAAGATCTGATCCGCGTTGACTTATTTCAGCAAAGACGTTATCTTTGAAACAAGGGAGAATGTCTTTTTTCGGGTGGGAGAGTCCATCAGGCACAGGAAGCCAGAACCAGAAAAGTACATCTGTAAGGGTGCAATTGACGCACTCTCAATATGCAAGAGGCCACAGCAAGTGTTCTCATGAGGCAAAGCATGTCCTGGCTTTAAGTGCTGTGCATGTGATTAGCTTGACGACATACAGGTAACGAAAGCTGTGACCGCAGCGGCCGTGCCCGGCAATAGTATAAGACCGTTAGCGAACGGAGATTGTAGGATGATTAGGATTCCACGTATCGTCTATCTGTTCCTCGTGACTTTCATTCTGGCAACCGCTACGACAGCCTTCGCCCAATACTTCGAGATTGAAACGCCGGCGGAGGGGGATGTGCTTCCCAACAGGGGCGCATCGTGGCCCTGTTCCGATGAGACCTGGTCTGTTGGCCTGGACTGGGAGTGGGAACCACCTCCGGAAAACAATCCCGACCTGGATCGCGCCATTCAATTCTACCTGACTGTTGAGACTGCCACAGGTCAATTTCTGTACGCGACAGCGTTACCTCTACAACTGGATCTTATTGAATCCAAGGTCTTCGAACTCGGGTTCAATCCGTGCATATCAAATACTGACCGCATCGGACTCAAAATGATTTTGACAGCCAAGCAGCTTTCTGTCTGGAATTATCCGGAGGCACCAATAACTGAATTGTGGGAGACATTCTACGATACAGTGATCTTTGACGTAAGTGCGTTGTCAACCGAGTGCTCCGGCCCAACTGCGGACGTACTTATCGAAGACAATTCCATTGGACCAATTCTTGAGGGCGAAGCCGCGTTCTCTAGGATGAAGATCAGCAATTCGGGATGCCTGTACGACGTAAGTGGTGAAGTATATATCGATGGTGATGCTGCGTTCCAGATTTATCCACATGAATTCACAATCTCACCTAATGGAAGTAAATGGTTTGATCTCGTGTTCCAGCCGGGGGGGGGAAGCGACCATTATTGGTGTGAAGTGGTAGTGGCAAGTAACGATCTCCAGAAGCCAGTTCAGCGTTTTGGCGTACAAGGATTGGCAATTAAAAGGGTTCCGGAGATTTCTGTGTCGCCCTCCTATGTAGACTTCTCGGAGGTGGAAGTGGGCACAACGGTGACAAGGCAAGTCTATATTAGAAACTACGGATCAGTACCTGGAACGGTTTACTCTGTACGCTTGGGCGGCTCTTCTGTCGGCGTCTTTGGTTTGGCTCCACTCACCACGCCTGTAACTCTATACCCATATAACAGCATAGCCGTGAGCTTAACGTTCGCACCCACAGCTGGTGGGTTATACGCCGGTAGCTTGATAATCGAGAGTGACGATCCGGAGAGACCGGTACTGAGTGTGAATCTATCGGGAAGCGGCGCAGAATTTTGTGCTGTTACCGGGGCGACGCTTTTCACTGGTCTGGGTGACATAGACCCCGGACAGAGCCCCCCAATCACGGCTGCGATAAGCGGCGAGGGAAGTTGCCTCGTATCGTACCAATGGTACTTTACTTTGCCTGACGGAAGCTTCTACTCCACGGATCCGCTTTCGTCACAAATGGCAGATGGATTTGTGCAGATAGGGGCACCTGGAGGAGTGCCCACTTCAGATCCCGGAGCCTATAGCGTATTCCTCATGACAACTTCGCCGAGCACCGTGTATTCCGAGGTGGATCAGTTCGTTGTCCGAGACCCTTGCGACGATTATCCGCCGGTAGTTATGGCTGCTCATACCGTAGTACCGCCGAGTCGCGAGAACGTGGTGAGGTTAGGAGATGCCTTCCATGTGGTAGCTACAGTGAGAAACCCGTGCCTGTATGACGGAGCTTCTGTGCAGGTTCACTATCAAGAGACCGCAAGTTCACTGCCGCCGGTTCAATCCGCTCTTGCGCAGAGGCTGGCTACTGTCGAACTGGGACCCGGATCAGACGCCGAAGTAGTGATACCGGGTCCGGTAATCCACCGCTGGGACTGGATCAAGCCATGGAAGGCCTCGCGCTTCCTACCCACCGTATTGGTGGTGGTAAGAGACTGGTGGGGAACAGATCTGGCCACCATTGTCGGTGCAGTAACAAGCGCCGTGGGCCTCTGGACTACCGAGCCGGGCACAGTCAGTTATTCTGTCGGCACTCTGGAGGGTTCCCAGTCTTTTGACTCGCAATACGAGCTCAGCGTATCATGGCAGAAACAAGCATGGCTGGCTGCGAGTATTCAATCTCAAATCTCAACGATTCTTGTGTCACTTGGATTTTCCATGGCTTCCATTGCCCAACCAGAGCTCCTCCCCGCATTTACGCAGGCGGCTAAAGTGGCGAACATTTCGCTTAGCGTGCTTGCGGAAGATTACTACATAGCGGCATACGATCCTGATGACAACTACCAGGAACCTGTCACTGTGCCCATCTGGGAGATGCCAACCGAGTTCATAACGGATGAGGCAGAGCTGGATAGCGCCATGGCAGCCATGGTCAGGCTGGGTGTTTATGGTCGTGCCCTGCTGGACGCCTATGCGAAGCACCAGGCAGCTGTTGCGGCAGAGGACTTTGAATGGCAGCTAATCCATATCGAATCAATCTTCACGTTTTTGAGTGAGATGATGGAGGACTATCGGGTTCTGCGATCATACATGTATGAAAGCGATGTGAACTTCAACCTCTTGCCGCGGGACGCGATTAGTGACTTGGGTAACGAACTCTTGGCTAACGATCTGTCGCCAGCGGAAGTGACGCTGTACGGTTACATGGGGCTCAGTGCTGCCGAGGCAGATCAGAGACGGCTGGCGGCCGGCACCGCGTATTCGGATCATGAAGGTTCCATTTGGGTTAATCCACAATTCGATGCGGAATTCATCTCCCTGCTTGGTGAAATCCAAGATTCTCTGTACCGGGAGTACACGGCCATCAAATATGAAGTGCTCGGGGAACAGCCAATTCCCCTTGACCCTGATCAAGTTACATCCCTGGAACAGCAGGCACAGGAGGCAGCGAGCATACTCGCGACCGATCCGTTAAACGCTGAGGCGTCTCAAGAGCTGAGAGACGTACGTCGACAAATCGGCGCGCTTCTCCTGCAAACGAATGACGCCACACTGGAGCAGGTGATCGCTGATTGGACGCAACGAGGAGTTAACCTGCTTCATAGTGTTGGACCACTAGTGACAACCATGAATCCTCCCGACGGTGCACCTTGGTATCGCTCCTGGGCTACTTGCGCGGACGGACGCGTAAGGCTGCTGTTGGAATCGCTGCCTTTTCCCTACACGCTCGAAGACATTGTCTCCTCGTCGGCGAAGTTGAATGGCGTTCTACTGGAGGATTGCACTTTCGGCCCGCTCGGTCCGGAGTACAGCGAGTACGAAGAAATGGGGTTCGTCAGCTTTGACGAATCCGATGCGGCCTTAGCGTTCATGGAAGTTGAGCAGTCAGAGTCGATAATCGTTGAGATCGCCTGGAAATTCGACGATGGGCGAAGTTGTATAGCGGTTGGCTCCGTTGACTTGGAGGATGGCCCTGGTTTCGCGCCGGCAGGGGGTCACGTAGCAGAGAGTGAGACACAGGGCCTTCAAGGCATTTATGTGGAACTCTGTGATACGGAAGGAACACTCGTGCAATCTACGGTCACGGACGAGTTAGGATACTTCTCTATGGAGGAGATCCCGAACGGAGAGTATTCACTCACGGTTGTCACACCGCTTGGATATCTTACAGAAGAGGAAACGAAGGAGATTGTTGTCGACCACTGCCCAGTTTCGGTTGACTTCAGTCTCTCAGGACTCGAGATTACCCCTCAGCAGCGCTCTCGTGGTTACTGGGCGCATCAACTGCATAAGGCTCTGCAGGACAGAGCGGATGACTACACACTAGGTGACTTTGCTGAGCTCGCTGGCTTGATTAACGTTCACTTCAATCAGAATCAGATCAATCCGGTGGACTTCTACTCTGTGCCGCAACCTGCAAGTCAGAAAGATAGTCTGGACGTGCTCACTAGGTTACTCCACATGCGCCAGACGGGTGATGATTCCCCATTCCTGAAGCGGCTCGCCAACGCCCAATTGATGGCACTGCTGTTGAATGTGGTTTCGGGCAACGTCAGCCAAACGCATGAGATATCAGCCGATGGCCGTACCATCAGTCAGGCAGTTACGTACTGTGATTTGCTCGTTAATGACGAAATCGAGCCGCCTGCCGACGGTGGACCGGGCCAGGGCAGTCCCTGGTGTCGTTACATCAGGGCCAGCTATATCTTGCTGAAGTGCAACCTGGACTTGACAGTTCCCGCAGATATGATTCCCGAAGATGTGATGCAGATAGCCTACCGGATCCACAACGAGGAGAATCTGCCGGAAGGGTTTGAGCTTCACCAGAACTACCCTAACCCGTTCAACCCCGTAACAGAGCTTAGCTTCAATCTCCCAGCGGCGGCGAACGTCAGTCTGGACATTTTCAACATCGCCGGCCAGAAAGTCGCTACTCTGTATAAAGGTAAGCTTGCCCCTGGTGAACACAGTTACCAGTGGGATGCCGGTTCTGTCGCAAGTGGTGTTTACTTCTACCGACTCGATACTGGAGAATATACTGCAACAAAGAAGATGGTGCTTCTGAAGTAGAGTGTGGTGACAATCACAATCGGTCGAGGCACGGGTCCTTTGGCCTGTGCCACTTTTCTGGTTGAGGCGACCTGCTCTGAAGTCCCAGCAGGAGTCTGATCCGCTTCTCATGATGGATTCTCCGGTACGCTGGCCGGTTCGGCGAGGAATCAAGCTGAAGCGGCCAAATTGCAGGCTAAGTGGCTATCTTCAGGGCGTAAACAAGTTTTTGCTCAACAACTTCCGGCGATGTGACGGATCTAAGGAAGTTGTCTCGAAAGGCCCGCCATTTGATGTTTGACCTCGCCGCGGGGCAGGGTTATTTTAATACAGGAGAACGGCGGGTGGATATTCAGCAAAATCGACTCGTACTAATCAGCACTAGAGGAATAAGTCAATCGGTCGCCTGTCATTAGCGCCGCGCTCACCGCGCTCGTTCAATGACCGACGCCGAACGGTGACACAACAATTGCCGTGTAATTCAACCGATGAGTTCATCAGACCCACATAAGCCGCTACGCCAGAACATACGCATGCTGGGTGATTTGCTCGGCGAAGCAATCGTTTCCCAGGAAGGGCAAACGGTGCTGGATGTCGTGGCGGAGATTCGAGATACATCGCAGCTTTCACGGGGCGGCGACAGGGGTGCACGAGATCGCCTGCCAGGCTTGATCGGTCAGCTCGATAACCACCATCTCAGGCTGGTAGCAAAGGCGTTCGGGCAGTTTTTGAACCTGGCCAATATCGCCGAGCAACACCACCGGGTGCGGCGGCGCCGGGACTATCGTAGAAATGACCGTCCGACACCGCAGAAAGGCTCGTTGGAGGAACTGCTGCCGCGATTGCTCAGTAACGGCATAGAGAAGAAACAGATTATCGATCGACTGATGCAGACGAGCATAGACTTTGTCCTGACAGCTCATCCGACTGAAACCCAGCGTCGCACCATGATACAGAAGTATAACCGGGTCGCCGAGCTGCTGGGCAAGCTTGATCGTGAAGATCTGACCGTTGAGGAGCGTCGATGGAATGAAGAGCGCTTGTATCAGACGTTGTTGTCGGCCTGGCAGACGGACCAGCTGCGATTGATCAGGCCGACGCCGGTGGACGAAGCCCGCTGGGGGTTCGCCGTTGTCGAACAGACTTTGTGGGATGTGGTGCCGGCGTTTATGCATCACCTCGACATGGTGCTGGAGGAGACGGTTGGCGCGAGCCTTCCGGTCGATTTCAGTCCCATACGGTTTTCCTCCTGGATGGGCGGGGATCGCGACGGTAATCCGAATGTCACGGCCGAGGTGACACGCGAAGTTCTGTTACTCGGGCAGTGGGAAGCGGCAGAGCTGCTCAAGAACGACCTGACCGAACTCCGCTCAGAGCTGTCGATGGTGACTTGCTCGACAGAGCTGCGCGAAAGAGTTGGGGATGTCCGGGAGCCGTACCGGGTCGTACTCAGAGAAGTTGTCAACAATGTCTCTTCTGACCAGCAACAGATCGAAGAAGTGCTTGACGGGGGACGTGACTCCTACCGGCCGTCATATCCTACGCTTGAGAAATTGAAGGAACCGCTCTTGCTCTGTTACAGGTCGCTGGTCGCTACCGGCATGAAGCCGATCGCCGACGGTCGTCTTACTGATATTCTGCGAAAGCTGGCGTGCTTCGGAAGATCACTCCTGAAACTCGACATCAGGCAGGACGCGCAGCTTCATACAAAATTCCTCACCGACCTGACGAATTCACCGGGGCTGCCGAGTTACGGCTCGATGACGGAAGCCGACCGTCAGAAATTTCTACTGGGTTGTCTGGAATCTGATGAATTCGAACTGCCGGAAGCTTTTGCCGAAGACGATGTAAACAAGGAAATGCTGTCAATTTTCCAATTGATAGCAGAGCAGGACATATCACTCTTTGGGGCCTATGTCATATCGATGGCCAAAGCGCCTTCCGATGTCCTTGCAGTTTATTGCCTGCAAAAACTGGCGGGAGTGCAACAGGTGATGCCCGTTGTGCCCCTGTTTGAGACGCTTGATGATCTACAAACAGCGGGTGAAACAATCGATGAGTTGCTTGGTATTGAATGGTTTCGACAACAGGCGACGCAGATGGAAGTGATGATTGGCTATTCAGATTCGACCAAGGATGCCGGTTTCCTGGCGGCGTCCTGGGCGCAATATAAGGCGCAGGAAGCGCTGACAGCGGTCTGTGCAAAGCACAAGATCCGACTGGTACTGTTTCACGGCCGGGGTGGATCGATCAGTCGCGGGGGGGCATCGGCGCACCAGGCGCTGTTATCGCAGCCCCCGGGGGCGGTGAACGGTGGATTTCGTGTAACTGAACAGGGCGAAGTAATTCGGTACAAATTCGGCCTGCCTGGTGTGGCATTACGGACCCTGGAAGTCTATCTGTCGGCCATGCTCGAGGCAGACCTGCTGCCTCCTGATAATCCGAAAGCTGATTGGCGGGCCATGATGGAGCTGATGGCTGAGGAGTCGGCTGCGCAGTATCGGAATGTGATTCGGGAAGACGAGCGATTCTTCGACTACTTCACTCAGACCACACCCATCCGTGAGTTAGAGGAAATCGCCATTGGCAGTCGTCCGGCGAGGCGGAGTAAAGGCGGGATGGTGAACAGCCTTCGTGCCATACCGTGGGTCTTCGCATGGACCCAGGTGCGCTTGATGTTGCCGGCGTGGCTTGGTACACAGGTGGTATTTGAAAGCGATGAGATCAGCAAAGCGAAACTGCGCGAGATGCTGGACAATTGGACATATTTCCGAAATGTCATTGGCATGCAGGAGATGGTTCTGGCCAAAACCCTCCCGGATATCGCGGAGCATTACGAAAAAAAACTGACAGATCCCGACCTGCATGCATTTGGCCGGCAGCTGCGCGACTCGCTCGCAAGAGTCACGGACGGCTGGTTGGATCTGACCGAAAAACGCGTACTATTAAGCGATTCTCCGGTAATCCAGCGATCCATTGATGTCCGAAACCCTTATACGGACGTATTGAATTTGCTTCAGGTGGAAGCGCTGAAGCGGTATAGGGCTCGTGAAAATTCAGATGAGTCCGAAGTGCGCACGGCTCTTCTGCTGACGATCGTCGGAATTGCGGCGGGCATGCGAAACACCGGCTAAGTCAAGCGTTCCAGGCTAATTCCAGGCGGCTTGGCCATGGGCAGATTGGAAATCGTCCCATATCAGTGATGAAGCTCGTCCACGGACGGCGGTATTATTCAACTTAATCAGAATTCGGACTTAGAAGTTCTGACGTCCGTTCAAAAACCGGGGGCGGGACAATCTTCGTGTTTTTCCGGTCTTATCGAGCTTTGTGGTCGGTTCCATCAATTAACGTTTTTGAGATTAACCCGCTTCTCCCGTAGAAGAAGTTCGCAAATCTTTAAAGAAAGCCCGCCGTAAGCATTGACCCCGCAGTGAAGCGGAGTCATATTCTGTATAACAAATCACATATCAGGGCCGGAGTGGAACGGGAGTAAACCGCTGTGAGGAGTCCGGCCACCGCGCTGGACGGTGCTGCGAAAGGAATGCCCATGGATAAAATCATAAGATCCAATCGTGACTTCATGAGGGGATATTCTGTAGAGGACTTCAACGATCCTGCCAATGATTTCAATTCCTCGGATCAGCAGAAGGGTGTCAAGCCGCCTCCGTTGCAGAAAGGAGACAATGAACGCCACCGTCCGAAAGTGTCACTTCCGGAGTTCAATGAGAGCATTCTCAAGGAATCCAACATTTTGCAACTCATGCGGGGGCGGAGAAGCAGGCGACGATTCTCTGAAATGCCGCTGTCGCTTCGGGAATTGTCATATCTGTTATGGGCGACTCAAGGAGTGAGTCAAGTTGATGAGAACCGGGTGTGGGCTTTACGAACTGTTCCGTCGGCTGGATGCCGCCATCCCTACGAGACCTATCTGATCGTAAATCGAGTGCACGATCTGGATAATGGAGTGTACCTTTATCTGCCACTGACTCATCAAGTGGTGCCAGTATCGTGTGAATTGGACCTTAGAAGCCGAGTATATCAAGCAAGCTACAAGGAAGAGTTCGTGGCCGATGCCCCTGTGTGCTTTGTTTGGAGTTGCATACCATATCGAGGAGAATGGCGATACAACAGCAAGTCTCACAAATCTATGTTGTTGGACGCCGGGCACATTTGTCAGAATCTGTATCTTGCATCTGAGTCCATTGGTTGTGGCACATGTGCTGTTGGCGGGTACTATCAAAGTGGTTTTGATGATCTCCTGGGATTAGACGGAGAGAACGAGTTTGTCGTTTACCTGGCAGCGGTTGGAAAAACTGGTTAAAGGCATTTCCCCGGTAGTGAGGCAGGCTTATGGCTTGCTGGGTGTAGCCGGTGTGGGGGAGAGGATGTTAAGGGGGCTTTTTGTTTGTGACATTGTAACGGAGAAAACAGGCTCCACGGTTATTGCGAGACTCCAGCCTCAAGACACAAGAAGACTCGAAACCCGCCACTTATATCGCGTTATTAGCCACAAAGTTATAAGCGACAATCCCCTGCGGTAGGTTCTCTCAATAATGAACACTGTCGAGTCATATCAGCCTGGAGGTCGGTTTGCTTGACAGAGAAGCCCCTTTGGCGTATACGTTATATATAAAGGATTTGATTGCGAGTGGTCTTTTGTCGGAAGGCGAAAGGGATAACCGGTCAGCACTGCAGCAATAATTTCTTCAGAGTAATTCTATATACATTTCACCAAGCGGTTGGTTGCGAGACCCTTCCAGCATAAGACCTTCAGATTTACACCCGAGTCTGTTGAAATCGGAGGTGTGGTGTGTGCTGCAAGGTGCTGCCGGTAAAAACCTGTCTTGTTGGGGTCCTTTGCTCTCTTTGCATGATATCGGTGTCGGCCCAGACAGGCGGCTGGATTGAACATACTCTGGCCGATTTTTCTTCAGGAACTACCTTAAGAGACCGAGACGAAGGATGTCTCGTCTACACTCGTTCCAATGCGAGTATTATCCTGGTGTTCGATGTGGGCACCGGCGAATGGCTGCGCGTCGACCTGGGGGCTCCACAGAATTTCAACGATGCAATGACAGCGGGCAATGTCGTATTTGCCTGGTCCGACAGTTTGCTGTTTGGATACAGTGCGAAGACCCAGGATTGGGACACCACCGCTTTCACGGGCGGCTACATGGGCGGTACGTCGTACTACATCGATTGTGGTCGCAATCTGGCCTGTTTCGTCACGCGTGGTTATATGTATGTCTTTGACAGCGATCTTGGCGCGTGGCAGTCATACGCCTACGGTCTGCCGGCCGACTATACCAGTGGCTCGATGTGGGTAACCGATACTTATGTCGGTATGAAACTGACTATTCCGTATCCGGGCGAGCCGAAGAATGTCGTCTACAGCGGCCTGACGCATGGTTTCAACCAGATTGAACTGGGAGTCTATCAACCGAGCCCTGTAACCGAGTACGGATTCGCCGGGCAGTTCAATGTCGAATATGACAATATAACATATCGACTGGTCGGGTACAGCGCCTTTACCAATCAATTCGATGTCGTGCAGTATGTGTGCGGTGACAACGAGGCGATTATCAGCATTTCCGGAGCGGGCTCTTTGCCGGCCGCCGTGTTCACCACCAGGGTTTTCGGCTTCAGGTCAGTAGTTCCCTATACCTCTGTGACCACCAACTGGTACGGCTTCGACACACGCCGAGGGACCTGGAGTCATGAAACCAGATTCTATGATTGGGCTGTCGATCACTATTACGGTAATATCTGCCAGGGTGGGCAGTTTTCCTGGGATCACTCGCTGTTTACGGCTGATGAATCATTACACTTCCAGTTTTACAGCGGTATCGACGGCTCCTGGCGGGATTTCGCCCCCGGCCTGATCTACAAGAGTACGACATCAAGTTGGGGAGGCGGTGGAACCGTTTTCTATGCCCGTGATACCCTAAATGCCTGGGGATACGATGTCGCAGGCAACAGAAGCAGCACGGTTGCTCTGCCTCTGGCCAAAACCACCAATGTCTACCGGGGTCAGGACTACATAACCCTTACTCGGTATCAAACCGACGTCAATACCATGGTTACCTTTTTCTACAACGGTAATACAAACACCTGGTCCTCGGCCTCCGTGCCCGACCATCATACCACCGACGGACTGGCTCGGGAGTATAGTTATTTGCACAGGGGTTCCGATGAGAACGTGGTTGTGTTCTATTCGTCTATCACGGACGAGATATTTACAGAAAATCTCCCCGATGGAATTTCTGTTACAACCGAGAGCAAAGATATGATGGGTTGGGCCCGATCGGAGGCAGGCTCAATTCTGTTTGACGCCGCCAACGGATCGGCGATGTTTTACAATTTCAATTTCGATAGAAGCGATTTGGGCGCGAGATCGGCCATACTAAACGATACCACCGCCGACATCATCTACGGCTACAGCTCCCTTACGGGCAACGAAAGCCAGTTGGCGCTCGATTTCGAGCCGTACTACGTCCTGGATACAGGCTATGTCGGCTATATCGATAACGGTTACAACTGCACCAGATGCTTTGCCTACAACGGCTTGGCCGATAGCTGGGTGGAATTGATCCCGGAAGGTTCGGCCGTAGGCACGCTGGTGGGCACCAAAACGATCCTGGTGGAACGTTCCGATCGTGTCTATGCCTTCGATCCCGAGAGGACCATTGTCAGCGTCGATGATGAAGAGTCGGGCGAGGTATTGCCGCACAGTTTCGAATTGTCTCAGAACTATCCTAACCCGTTTAATCCCATGACGACTATTGAGTACAGCCTGCCCACGAAAAGTCATGTCGTTATAGAGATCTATAATGTTCTTGGCCGGAAGGTGCGTACCCTGATCAACCGGGAGAGACCGGCGGGTACTTACACCGTGGACTGGGATGGTAATTGCGAGTCCGGTATTCGAGCTGCCTCTGGTGTTTACTTATATCGCATTAAGGCCGAGGGCTTTGTCAGTAGCAGGAAAATGATCATGCTCAAATAGCGACTGTAACCGTTAGTCGGGCGATAAGGCACCCTGTTTGAATTACAATGCGTTCCATTGATCACTGAACAGCCTGCCCGGCATTGAAAGCTGAATACTACCGCACACAGCGCACAACGGAGATTCACAATTCTCGTTCGCATAAGTACAACGAAGGCGGTGTGAGTGAAGTTATCGACATATCTGCGAGCCGGCTTCAATTGTCCGTGCTACGGCTTGTGACTCATCGGAAAACCGAAACCGAAAGGTCCGTTAGTCTGCGTACTTACCCGACAAAAAACTGCTTCGAAGATCCTGAGAGGCTGTGTCAACTGGATCAGCACACACTTGAAAGGTGGCACATAAAGTCAGTGCGAGAATGCATGACTCAATCGAAGCGCACCATGCGAGCTTGCATGATGGGATGACCTTTTGTCGCCGGCCGGTGCTTCCCGTAAACCACGTCTGCTTCCGCAAATAGTTGTACTATAATACGTTACAAAGACGGTTGAGCGGTTTCGTCGCGTCTGGCACGAAGCTTGCTTTTTGATAAACAGTAGACCTCTCACGAAAGGAGGTAGCTGTGATTGGACTGGACAGGTTATTGAAGACGAAAGGAGTCGTCGCAGCCGGCCAGTTTTCCGAAGACGGAAAGATCATTCGTCAGGTAAGTGATTTTCCCGCAGACATGATGGAAACCGCTGAACTCTGCCTTCGGCACAACCGCGTGACTGCAGACTTCCTGACGACGTTGAACGAGAAGTCGGCCCGTAGCTGGCTGCCCCTGGTTGGATGGGCCGTATGGGGGGCGAAGCGTTCAATTGTCGTAATCGGCAATACGCGTGTGTTTGTCGATACCACCCGGGCCGATTATAATCAGCTTATCGTTGATCTGTACAGCTCCGAGGCCACCGGTCCACGCCCGATGAACTATTAGTTCGGCTGAACGTGAACCCGGCAGGTCGTGCCGGCCAACTGAGAGAGCGGGAGGTAACAGCTACGATTCCGGGAGAGACCAAAGCAAAAGACAACGGGCAAGTAAACCTGCTGTTCCGAGGTTTGACTCGTACAGGCAGGTTTTGATGGTAACCTTATCGTGTGCCCGCGCAACGACAACACTGATCCGGGGAAACCACTTGGCTGAAACTCAGCACAACCGGCCTGCAGCAGCGGGTTCCGCAGGACACAATTTCACCTCGAGAAGACGGACCGGGAGTCGATCGGGCTGCGACGCCGCAGTTGCTGCCGTGGTTATCTCCTGTTCTGAGAGAGCCTCGCGAGCGACAATACCCCGGTTTGCTGCGGGAATCAGGAGACAGACAGCCCACAGACAGGGGTGATGATCATGAAGAATTCCAGGCGGGACTTTCTCAGTTTCATGCTGGCCGGGTCAGCCTCGGTGATTGCGGGGCCGGCTCTCGCCGACGATGGTCAACAGGGGATCGATTGTGACATATCCTTTGGTGTTCTGGTTGACACGACGCTCTGTATGGGCTGCCGTAAATGCGAATTGGCCTGCAATCAAGCGAACAAGTTATCCGACCGGCGGCCGGCTGAATTTGAGGATACTTCGGTATTGAGCAAGCACCGGCGCCCCAAACCGGACGCCTACACGGTGGTCAACAGGTTTGCGGTTCCTGAGGAGCCGGAGCATCTCTATACTCTGAAGGTCCAGTGCATGCACTGTAACGACCCTGCCTGTGTGTCTGCCTGCATTGTCGGAGCCATGCGCAAAGACCCTCGGGGACCGGTGGTGTACGATCCCGACAAGTGTATTGGTTGTCGGTACTGCCTTGTCGCCTGTCCTTTTCAAGTGCCCAGCTACGAGTATGACGATCCGGTGGAACCGCAGGTTAGAAAGTGCAATTTCTGTTTTGAGCGGGTGATCGAAAAGGGAGAGGTGCCGGCCTGCGTGGCCGTCTGTCCCAGCGAAGCCCTGACTTTCGGCAAGCGTAAGTCGCTGATTGATGCTGCCTACACGCGCATGGCGGATTCCCCGGGCAAGTACTACGAGCATCTCTACGGTGAGCATGAAATAGGCGGAACCAGTTGGATGTATATGGCTCCCGCAGAGTTCTCATACACCGAATTACCCGAATTGGGTACTGACCCCATTCCTTCGCTAACCGAGTCAATTCAGCATGGTATCTTTAAGTCGTTTATGCCACCGCTCTTGCTGTACGGTTTGCTGGGGCTAATCATGCACTCGGTGCGGAAAGGAAACGGAGAGCGGGAACGTGACAACACCTGATCACGAACAGCCGGGCGGAATATCGGTGCGCTATTTCACCCGCGGGACCATTGTCCTCACCGTCCTGGCGGCTGCCGGTCTGGCCGGCTATGTTTATCGTCTCATTTTCGGTCTGGGAGCCGCAACGAATCTAAATGACCAATATGCCTGGGGCATCTGGATTGCTATCGACGTAGCTTCCGGTGTCGCCCTGGCGGCCGGCGGATTCACCACTGCCGCCCTGGCCGACATTTTCCACAAGGAAAAGTA
>Ga0272444_10002459_pt1 | contig 17116 bp, 14 predicted proteins | sample SSMForm13_FD_201033 | JGI IMG/M metagenome (GOLD analysis project Ga0272444, IMG submission 201033) | Marine sediment archaeal communities from Little Sippewissett salt marsh, Falmouth, MA, United States - SSM-Form-13 | ecosystem: Environmental > Aquatic > Marine > Wetlands > Sediment ...
ATTATAAGCCCATCCGGTGCAACAACAGGAGGCACCGCTGCGATACGGCTGGTTTACAGCGGTGTCTTTTGTGGTGGACAATTTCGCCGGTTTCGCGCCGCATCTCACAGCGGCCGGCGGCTGCAAAAGTGGCACTGGTTTTGCTTTCAAGGATTGTGAGGCCTTATCGGCGGTGGAGAAGGATATGCGTTCTTTTTTTGGACGGACGGACGACGGGTGCAGGAGATGCAGCGCGGAAGAGGCCGTAAAGTGCATCCAACCCGGTCAGCGGGTATTTGTGGGATCGTCCTGCGGCGCACCGCAGGCCCTGGTGAAAGCGCTGTTTTTGGCCACCCGCCGGTTTGCCGACGTGGAAATCGTGCGTCTGTTCGCCATGGAAATGCTGCCGATTTCCTTGATGGCGGAATGTTCCATGGACCGGCTCTTCAACCTGCGCTCCTTCTATTCCGGATCCGGAGAGCATCCCGCCGTTTCCCGCCACCGGCGCCATCTGACGCCGATACGGCTGTCCGCTGTTCCCAAGCTGTTCCGCACCGGCCGGCTGCCGATTCATGCGGCCCTGATTCAGACAGCGCCCCCGGATGCCGATGGATATTTGAGCCTGGGCATATCCGTGGACATCACCCTGGCGGCGGCGCTTTCGGCGCAGCGGGTACTGGTACAGGTCAATCCCAACATGCCGCGTGTCGGCGGCCCGGGCCGCATCCATCTGAGGAACGTCGACGCCATTGTCGAACAAAAAGAGCCCCTGTTGACCGTGGTGCCGACGCTACCGGAAGCGTCCGATCAATGCATTGCGGATCTGGTCGCGGCGTTGATTGAAGATGGATCGACCCTGCAGGTCGGCGCCGGCGGCCTCCCCGATGCCGTTGTGCGGCGTCTGGCGCACAAAAAAGATCTCGGCATCCACACGCCTTATATGACCGACAGCCTGATGGCGCTTATCCAGCAGGGAGCAGTGACCAACACCCGCAAGGGCCTGCATCCCGGCAAATCCGTGGCCAGCGGCGCCGTGGGCAGCCAGGCCCTTTACCGCTTTCTGCACGCCAATGATGCCGTGTCCTTTTTCCCTGCGGACTATGTGAACGACCCGGACATTATCGGCGCACACGCGGACATGGTCTGCATCAACACCGCCGCGGCCATGGACCTGAGCGGTCAGGTCGCCGCGGATGCGCGGCCGACGAGTCATTTCTCGGAAATTTGCGGCATGACGGATTTTATCCGCGGCGCCATGAAAGCCGAAAACGGCAAATCCATCATTCTGCTGCCCAGTACTTCGCCGGACGGCCGTTTGAGCCGCATTCACGCGGCCTTGGGCGATCTGTCAATCGTGGTGCCCAGAGAAGACGTGCACTATGTGGTGACGGAATTCGGTGCGGTCAATCTGTTCGGCAAGAATCTTCAGGAAAGGGCCATGGCCATGATCAGCATCGCCCACCCGGCCTTCCGCGAACACCTTTTTCACCAGGCCCGCGAAAAAGGCTGCATCGGTGCCGGGCGGCTGTTTCGCAAATCCATCACCGGACGCTACCCGCTGGACATGGAAGCGTCGGTGTGCATCGACGGCCGCCCCCTGCGCGTCCGTCCGGCCAAACCGGTGGATTTGCGGCGCATCCAGGAATTTTTTTACAACATGGACAAGGAAGACATCGCAGCACGTTTTTTGCACGACCGCAGAATATTTTCCTGGGATGCCGTCGAACCCGTCGCTCAGATCGATTATCAAAACGACATGGCCCTGGTGGCCCTCACCGGCCCCTTCGGCTTCGGCCGGGTGGTGGGCGTGGCGGAGTATTTCCGCAACAGCAGCACCAATACCGCCGAGGTGTCCATTGCCGTGGCCGCCGAATTCAAACGCAGGGGCCTTGGACGCATCCTGCTTTTCAAGCTCGCCGAAGCCGCCCGTCTGCGGAAGATGGACGGTCTGTTCGCCTACACCGCCCCGCAGAACAGGGCCATGCTGCAGCTGTTTAAAACCCTGCCCTACACCTGCCGTCAATGTGTGGAAAACAATATGATACTGATGAGCTGCCGCTTCGACGAACCCCGCTGTTGATTACAGCGCAAAGGGATTTTTGCCGCCCTTGCGGCTGTTGACCATGAGCGCGTGATGCTCGGCCCGGCGGATGCGCTCCTCCTGCGCATCCCGGCTCTGCTTGGCCTGCGCCAGTTTTTCAAGCAGGTCGGCGAAGTCGGCCGGTTTTAGGATATAGTCAAACGCGCCCATTTTCATGCCTTCCACCGCGGTTTCAATGGTGCCGTGCCCGGTGAGCATGATCACCTGCACCAGTGGAAACAGCTGTTTTAGCTCCCGCAGGGTCTCCATGCCGTCCATGCCGGGCATCTTGATATCCAGCACAACGACATCGACATGGTGCGTCTTCAACTTTTCCAGACACTCGGCGCCGCTGAACGCCGGTATGACCTCTTTGCCGGATTCCTCCAGCCGCAGGGCCAGCATTTCAACAAAATCCTTTTCATCGTCCACCAGCATTACCTTCACAGGTGTTTTCATGATGCCGTCTCTCCCGTAATATTGTTGTTCGCTTCCGCTGGCAGCCGGACATAGAAAACCGTGCCCGCTCCCAAACGGGTTTCAAAATCAATTCGGCCGCCGAGATGTTCCACAATGCGGCGGCTGACAAAAAGCCCGAGGCCGGTGCCCTCTCCCGCGCCTTTGGTGGTAAAAAAGGGATCGAAAATTTTTGTTCGGTGTTCGGCGGGGATGCCGGGACCGTTGTCTTTGACCGACAGCAGGATTTCCCCGGCCTGGTGCTGCACGGCAATCAAAACATGTCCACCCACCGGCGCCGCATCAATGGCGTTGGTCAACAGATTGATCAATACCTGCCGCAATTGAAAGGGATCGGTGTCGATCTTCAGCGCCGCCGGCAGTGCTGTCCGTCGGATGTCCACTTTTTTACGCTGAGACAGGCGCTGCGCCAGTTGAATGACCTCATCGATCAGCGCCGCCGGATCAACGGCCGCGTGTTCGCTTCGCTGCTGTCTCACCAGACCCAGCAGCTGGTGGGTGATGCGTCGGGCACGATCGATGCTTTGTTCGATTTTTTCAAGGGCGTTTTCCATTTCCCGGCGATAGGGGATATCCTTTCCACCGGATTTCGCGAGCAGCATGCGGATCCAGCCGGCGGACTCGCCGATAATGGCCAGCGGGTTGTTGATTTCATGACCCACGCCGGCCGCCAGGGTGCCCAGCGCCGCCAGACGTTCGGCGGCCTGCATGCGTTTTTCCATCTGTTTGCGAAAAGCATCTCTGCTCTGCTGTTCCTTGATCAGCAGGATGCGGTCATAGGCCTGGATTATTTTGGTGATCAGATGCGCGACATCCACTGGTTTGGACAGGTAATCAAATGCCCCGGCTTTAATGCCGGCCACCCCGCCTTCGGTCGTGGCCTGGCCGGTCAACAGGATGACCTGCGGCGGATTTTCCCTTTGCCGGATGCGCTTTAACACCTCGATACCGTTGATATCCGGCAGTTTGACATCCAATACGACGACATCCACCGCATGCTGCGCCAGAAACGCAAGGCAGCCCGATCCATCGGCGGCCTCTTCGGGTGAAAAGCCCTTGTTCTGCAGCAGGCGGATGATATTCTTTCTGAAAATCGTTTCGTCATCGACAAGCAGCACGTTGATTTCCGAATAGGTCATGGCGGTCTGCCGTTTTCCCGCGGGTGGCGGTTTTTTCTTAAAACAAAGAGACATCAGGGTTTAAAACACTCGGCGTCGATATTCGCTTCGCGCATCAGCCGGTGCAGGTACTGGCGCTGGATACCGGCCATTTCCGCCGCCCGGCTGATGTTGCCGTTGCTTTTTTCCAGCAGGGCCTGAATGTAGTGATGGTGAAAACCTTGAATCATGTGATCCTTGGCATCTTTAAACGGCATCTCCACAACCGAGGGATTCATCCCCGCCACGGCCGGCTCCATATCGGCTTCAATAAACAGATGCTCGCGGGCCAATTCGCCGCCGGTGCAGAAAATGATTCCCCGTTCGATGATGTTTTCCAGCTCGCGGACATTGCCCGGATAAGCATGCGCCATCAGGGCCTGCATGGCGGCGGGCGATATGCGTTTGATCTCTTTCTGGTAGGCGCTGCTGTATTTGTTTAAAAAGTAGTAACTCAGACCGGGAACGTCCGATTTGCGCTCCGCCAGGGACGGCAGGTCGATGCGGATCACGTTCAGCCGGTAAAACAGGTCTTCCCGAAAACGTTTGGCACGCATTTCTGTTTTCAGATCGTGATTGGTCGCGGCCACAAAGCGCAAATCCGCTTTTTTGGTGACTTCACTGCCCACGGGACGATATTCGCCCTCCTGAAGCAGTCGCAGCAGCTTGGTCTGCAGCGCGGGTGTCAGGTCCCCGATTTCATCCAGAAACAGGGTTCCGCCGTCGGCTTCCTCCACCAGCCCCTTCTTGTCTTTCCAGGCACCGGTAAATGCACCTTTGACATGCCCGAACAGTTCGCTCTCAATGACCTGCTCCGGTATGGCGGTGCAGTTGATGGTGATCATTTTGCGGTCCCTGCGCGCACTGTATTGATGAATGGCCCTGGCCACCAGCTCCTTGCCGGTGCCGCTGGCACCGGTAATCAAAACAGTCGCCATGGTGGGCGCCACCTGCTGCACATGCCGGATGATTCTCTTGACAGCCGAAGACTGGCCCACCAGCGGCGGCAGTCCTTTGTCAAGGGCCAGGGCCTGCCGCAAGGCCTGATTCTCGTGCAGAATCTTTCGAAGCTCCATGGCTTTGCCGATGGTCAACAGAATGCGTTCGCGCTGGAACGGCTTGGTGATGTAATCATACGCCCCTTTGCGGATCGCTTCAACCGCGCTGTCGATCGTTCCGTAGGCCGTCAGGAGAATCACGCTCACCGACGGACTGATTTTCTTCAGGGCCTGCAGCAGCTGAATGCCGCTCATGCGGGGCATTTTCATGTCGGTAACCACCAGGTCGCAAGGCTGCTGCTTAAAGCGCTCCAAGGCCCGCACGGCATCGGTTTCGGTGCGCACCGCATAGTCGGTTTCTTCCTCGATGATCCGCTGCAGCAGAACGAGCATGTCCTTTTCATCGTCGACGATCAGTATTTTTTCGGTCATATCGGTTTCTCCGCCGCCGGCAGCCTCACCGCAAACGTCGTTCCGGATTCCCCCCGGTCGGCGGCGGCGGTGCGGCTGATGCACTCAATCCCGCCGCCGTAGCTGGTGACGATGCCGTAGCTGACGAACAGCCCCAGTCCGGTGCCTTTGCCTTCGGGCTTTGTGGTGAAAAACGGCTCATAAATATGATCCATATCCTCGTCTTTGATACCGTGTCCGTTGTCAGTGATGGTGACGACTCCCTTATCGGACTTCCGGTCTAATTCCGTGGTTACAATCAGCTCGCCGCCGTTGGGCATGGCGCCGATGGCATTGTTGATCAAATTCAGCAACACCTGCTGCATCTGACGGCGATCGATTTTGACCCAAGGCGGATCATGGTCCAGGCAAACATGCAGCCGGATCCGGCTTTTTTCCAGCCAGTGTCTTAAAATGTTCAGCGTCTCCTGAATGCAGCTGTTGATGTCGGTGGTTTCGGACGGCTGTTTTTCGATGCGCACAAAGCACAGCAGGTTTTCAACAATTTCCTTGCAGTGCAGCCCCTGACGTTCAATCGTTTTCAAATCCGCCCAGGCCTGGCTTTCCGGGGGTGTCTTGCGCAGCAGGATGTCGGTGAAACCCAGCATGATCCCCAGCGGATTGTTGATTTCATGGGCCACCCCGGCGGCCATGGTGCCCAGCGAGGCCAATTTTTCTGCGTTGACCAGCTGGATTTCAAGTTTTTTCCGATCCGTGATGTCGCGTGCAATACACAACACAGCAGATACATTTTCCGTTTCCGTTTTCAACGGCATGTAATTCGCACTGATCCAGAACCGAGCCCCATCGAGCCGGATATCATATTCATCCTTGACGCTTTTACCATGGCGCTGCACCGCCTGAACCAGATCCAGCTGGCGCCGCGCCGTCCCTGGCGGAAACAGTGCCTTCAGCGGCTTGCCCAGGTAGTGCGACGGACGGCCGCCGAAAAAACAGGCGGTGAAGTTGTTCAGCGACTGCAGCCGGCCGTTGAGATCCACCGTAAAAATAAAGTCTTCCGCACTTTCCACCAGCGCACGGTATTTCATCTCAGATTTGCGAAAGGCTTCGGTATGCCAGTCCACTTCTTTTTGCAGAAGCTGATGCAGACGCCTTTCAAAAAAAATCGTAACGCTTCCCACAATGATGATCCCCACCATGATGAGGCTCTGCATGGCGGTCTGCTTTGAGCAGGCATTCTGAACATCGGTTTCGATCTCCGAAATCGGCGCCACCACGGCGACCGACCAGCGCAGGCTGTCCGCGGAAGAAAGGTGGACAGGGTAATAAGCGATCAGCTTCTTGATGAATCCACGCTGACCCCGATGCCAGCCGGAAATATAAGAATCGGTTCCACTCATCCCCGCCATCATTTTTTCCTTCTGAATAAAATTAATGATGCCGTAGGAAAGGGAGGGGTCTTTTTCATTGCGAATTTTAAAAGCGTCCCGACCGATGAATTCCAGCATGGGGTGATAAAGAAAACGACCCTCGTCATTGATAATCCAGGCATAGCCGGTTTTGCCAGAGCGCACCCCGTCCAGAAAGGAGGACAGCAGCTGGAAAACGTTGACATGAAAGGCGGCCGCCTGCGCCGGCTGATTCCTCAGCGGCGTCATCAGCTTCAGAGTGATTACGGCATCGGCGACCTGCACCGGCGAGATGTGAACCGCCCCGGGCGCCGACCCTGACCGTCGGCGGTTATCGGCGGCGGCCGCATCCAGCGGGCGGATGACCGGCGGTTTGCCGGGGTAGTCCATACGGGTGATCCGCCGCGTGTAGTCACTGATTTCGACGGCGCTGACACCGCTGGCGGCGACCCTGGAAAAGGTGTTGAACACCGCCTTTTGAAACACCGGTGATTCCAGCCAATCCAGGGGCGCCGTGTCCGCAAACAGCAGCAGCTCTCTTTCCAGCAGGCCGACTTCTCTTTCAATTAAAAATGAAATGTGGCGTGCAATCACCAGTTGTTCGTCGTTGAACTGGTTCAGCACCGTGGTCTTGATATCATCAGCCGACCACATGCCGATGACAAAAGCGGCGGTCAGAAACAGCAGGGCCACAATGGGGATGAAAATAAACACCCGCTTGCCCTTGATGGAAAAATCGGCTGCCTGCATGCGATCAACCAAAGCGGTGAACAGGACACGGAATCTTCTTCAACCGGGCTGAAAAAGAAGGGGCCCGAGGGTCCCGGTGCCAACGATTGATTCAATCGACGGGCGCCACCGGTTCAAGCGGCGCCCGCCAAACAGAGCCGGCATGCAAAGTTTAAGGCCTTGCCAGGGGAATCATGCCGTTTCTGCGCATGATGCCCTGTCCGGCTTCCGAGAAGGAAAAGTCGATAAAGGCCTCGACCGCACCGGTGGGCTTTCCGCGGGACACATAGTAAAATATCTGAAAATACGGATAGGCCGCCTCATGCGGACCGATGCCGTTGACCTTGATCGTTACAATGCCCGGTTCATGCTCCACATCGCCCTGGGCGATAAAGGAAATCGCGCCGCAGGGAAAAAACTGCACGGCCTCGATGGCCATGGTGGAATCATAGGTCATGAAATCGTAGCGGATTTCGGCCAGCTTCATGACCTGACGTCTGAAGTTCTTGTTGGCCGCGGTTTCAGTGCCGGGAACGATCACCCGGATGGGGAGATCGGCGCCCCCGACCGCCTTCCAGTTCCGGATGTCACCGCTGAAAATCGCCCGCAGCTGTTCTTCGGTCAGACTTTCGACGCCGCACTCGGGGCGCGTAATCACGGCCAGCGGATCCCTGCAGAAGGCCACTTGATAAAAACCATATTCCGCATGGGTCCGGTATAGTTCTCGGGCGGTGCTGGCAATATCGCTGTAGCCGTTCATCAACCGGTACACCGCCGCGCCTGAAGACGCGGTGTTGACATCGACCACAATACCGCTGGCCTCGGAAAAGGCGTTGATCATTTCCCGATCGCATGCGTGGTAGATCTGATTGGAACCGCTGTAGCGCAGCACTTCTTTGGCCGACGCCTGCATGCTGACGCCAAAAACCAGAAAAACCGCCAGAGACAGTGCGATGATGGCTGTTCTTTTCATTTTTCCCCTCCTGTGGTTGCCATGCATGGCTGCTTGGTGATGGTTGCCGTCACCCTGAATATCTGCAAGCATGATGCCAAAGAAGGGTAGGAGGCCAACAGTGATCGCCGGGGGCGGAAAAAAATAAATTTACAATTATTTCAATGTCTTTTTTTACTAAACAACACCCGGCATCATTGCGCTGCGAAACGATGCCGGCGGCGGCGCCCGGCATTGTCAAGTATTTTTCCAGTCTGTAAAGGCAGGCAACAGGTATTGGTGGTCAGCGGTCGTTTTCCCTGATCTGATCGAAAACCTTGCTGGGATACCGCAGCAGCTCTTTGATCTTGGCGCTGCGGATCTTCTGGTCATGGCTGTCCTTTTTTTCGAAGGCAGCGGCCAGCTTCAGCAGCAGATCTTCCAGCCTGATCGGTTTGAGCAGATAGTCAAAAGCGCCGAGCTTCATGCCCTCGATGCTGGTTTCGATGGAAGCATGTCCGGTGAGAAGCACCACTTCGGTCAGCGGCCGTATTTTCTTTATTTCTTTCAGGGTCTCAATGCCGTCCATTCCACCCGGCATCTTTATGTCCAGCAGCACCACATCGAAAAGCTGTTTCTTGATCAGCTTCAGCGCCTCTTCCCCGCTTTCAACACCGGTGACATCCAACTGTCGTTTTTTGAGGCGTTTGATAATGGTATCCAGAAAGTCGATTTCGTCATCCACAACCAGAATGCGAAAGGTGTCCATGCTGGGGCCTCCTTGCTATGATTTTTCCGGCAGAACCACCGGAAGGTTGACATAAAAAATGGCGCCGCTGGTATCTTGGCGGTTTTCAAAACGGATCGTTCCGCCCATCTTCTCCACGATGCTGTAGCTCACCGACAAGCCAAGTCCCGTTCCCTTGCCACCCGCTTTGGTGGTGACGAAGGGATCGAAAATCTTGGTCTGCATGTCCTTGGCAATGCCGGGACCGTCGTCTTTTATCATGACCTCGATCACATCTTTTTTGCAGCGGGTGCGGATTTCAACCAGGCCGTCCTTTTCAATGGCATCGATGGCATTGGTGATCAAATTTAAAAAAACCTGCTGCAGCTGGGATTGATCGCTGGCGATCACCGGAATGTTTTCCTGAAAATCGGTCTGAATCTCGATGTTATTGGTGCGGGCGTGGTTTTCCAGAAAATCGATCACCTGATCGATGCTCTGATTGATTTCCACACTTTCCAGACGAGGCTCCATGCGTCTGGCAAAGCCCAGCATGTTGTGGGTGATTTTGCGCGCCCGCTCCACGTGGGCTTCGATTTTTTCGACGGATGTTTGGTATTCCACAAAGCTTTCGCTGTTCTGAAAAACTTCGTCCGCCAGCAGATCCTTCATCCACCCGGCCTTTTCGCCGATCACGGCCAGGGGATTGTTGATCTCGTGGGCGATGCCGGCGGCCATCTTTCCCAGGGCCGCCAGCTTGTCTGATTGAATCAGCTGGGCATTCAGCTTATCCATTTCGCGGTCGGCCTCCTCCAGATGCCGCACCGTCATGGTGGCCACCAGGACGGTGGCCACCATGATGGCCAGACAACCGGCCGCCACCACGATGATTTCCATATTCCTGGCCTCCACCAGACCGCCGGCCTCTTCGACCCGCTGCTGGCTGGTGACGAACAGCCATTGATTGTTCTTCAGCCAGGCGCCGGCGTAGTAGGCGGTTTTGCCGTCATCCTTGATGCGTTTGAGCACGGTCGTGCCCTCGCCGAAACGCTTCATGTCCAGGTAGGTCTTTTCGAGCAGCTTGCCTTGAAAGCGGGGCTGGGTCTGAAAGGTACCCTCGTGGTTGACGATAAATGCATCCCCGGATTCACCGATATGTGCGGTGCGCACCAGGCTGTTGAACACTTCACTGTCGATGGTGGCCCGCAAAATCCAGGCCCGGCCGTTGTGATGGCCGCGGACGGCGATAATGAAATGGGGCAGCTGCCGGTAGCCCAGAAACACATCACTGACAAAAACCCCCCTGCCCATGACCGCACTGAACCACGGCTGCTGATAATAGTTCAGACCTTTGAGGGCATAGGGCCCCACGTAGCTCAAATGTTCTCCCTGATCGTTGATCACCCCCAGGTCGATCAACCCCAGACCGCGCGTCCTCTGCACCAGAATCTCGAACAGACGCGCCAGATTTTCCTGCCGGCCCAGCTCCTCCAGAGAATGCGTGCTGACGATGGTCGTCAAGATGTTGGTGCGTTCGCGCAAAAACACATCGATGGCATTGCTCTGGCTGTTGGAAAGCTGCTGCAGCTGGTTTTTGCATTGCTCCACCGCCACCTGGGCGAATTGATAATAGATCAGCCCGCCCAGGAAAACGAGTGGGGTGATCGACAGCACCAGAGTAACGGTGATAATTTTCAGCCGCAGCTGCCGGAACAGTTTTTTCTTGGATGGTCCTTGTTTCATGGAATGCATTTACCCCCAGGAAATCAGCTTCCAGTAGCCGAGCACCGTCCAGAACCACAACACCAGCCAGGCCAGCAGGGTCACCGGAATGCCGAATTTGATAAAATCCATCACATCCAGCAGCCGCTCGCCGGTTTCCGGGTCGCGGCCCATGCCGAAGCAGATGGCATTGTTGGGCGTTCCCACCACCAGAAAGTTGGCAAAAGACGAGGAAAAAGACGTGATCAGGCCGACCTTGATCACACTGACCTCGGCCAGGGTGGCCATGGGCAGGACGATGGGCCCCAGAGCGGCCACCGTCGCCCCATCGCTCATGAAATTGGTCATCGTGCCGGTCAGCAGGCTCACGCCGATGATCAGACCGTCGCCTCTGGTCAGAAAGTCCGGCAGCAGGCCGACAAAGCTCTGCGCCAGCCACAGGGCGCCGCCGGTAAATTTCAGGGCGACCCCCATGGCACAGGCGGCCGCATACAGGCCCACCACGTCAAAGGCCACCCCTTCCTGGATGTCCTCCCAGCGCAGAATGCGAAACACAAACATGGCAAAGACCGCATAGAGCGTGGGCCCGCCCAGACCCGCATGTTCACCGATGATGATCCAGGCCGCCACCAGAAGCACCAGAATGACCGCCATCAGGGCCTCAGCCCCGCCGAATTTGGGCATGCGCGCCACTTCGGCCTTGAGCACCTCGCTGGGGTTGATGTCTTTGACCACGAATTTGGGTTTGAGCCGGATATACATGAATCCACCGATGATGACCGCCATCAGGGGCACGAACGGCATACCGCACTTCATCCACTCCAGAAAGGATATCGGCACGCCGTATTCCATCAGGTAGCCGACCATGATGGCGTTGCGGCCGCCGGCCGCCGGCGAACCCGGCCCGCCGTGGTTGGCGGCGAAACAGACCCCCAGCAGCAGAAACACCGCCAACGCCCGATCCTTCTCCACACCATACATCCGACAGGTGACCTTGTAAACACCCATCAACACCGGTATGAGCAGAGCCACCAGGGCGTGTTCTGACAAAAAGCCGGCGGACATGGCCAGCATGGGCAGAAAAACAAAGGCAAAGGCCCGGGTGCTTTTGATGCGGCTTAATAAAATCAGGCCGATGCGCTTGTCCAGACCGGTCTTGGCCACCCCCACGGCCACCGCCAGAATGCCGAAAATAAAAAAGACGGCGTCTTTCATATAGGCCTGGCTGATTTCGTTCATGGGCAGCACGGCGAACAGGTAAAGCAAAACGCCCACCATGATGTCCGTCGCCCCCAGCGGCAGGGCTTCCGTTCCCCACAAAAACGCCGCCAGAAAAAGGATCGCCACGGTCACCTTGGCCAGGTTGGCCACCTGTTTTGCGGTCAGCAGGGTCTCTTTGTGATGATCATTCTGCGGTGTGCCATCCTTATGCGCGGCAAAAGCGCCGGGTCTGAGCTTCTTGTTGACCGTGTCGACAATGGTCTGACAGCCGGCGGCGGTTTGATACCCCTCTGGTCTTTTTTCCGTCACCATCTTCAGCATGCTCTGCGGGGGCGGCGCCAGCACGATGGCGGTAAACACGATGGCGGCGATGATAAACAAAACAGGCTTGTAGCCCGGGTGGTTTTCCCAGGTCCACTGGGACGTTGTTTTTTTCCCTTCCGATATACGCGCCATGCGTCCTCCTCTTTCAGGTTCTTAGAATCTTTTCCATCTCAAAAAACAAATCCTGTTCTCTGATGACGCCCATGGTTTTCCCCCCCAGCACCACCAGCAGCCGCCTGGCCTTGTGGCGATGCATCAGATAAGCAGCCTCCATCAGGGATGCCGTCGCTTCGATGCGCAGCGGCACCGGCGCCATGACATCTTCAATGATAAGCGTGCGCATTTCCTTGACCGCCTTGGTGAACATGCCTTGCCAGAACAGGGGTGAATATTGAATGCTGTCCGCCATGGACGGCTTGGGCGCCGACAAATAGCGCGGCATGATCAGGGTCAGCAGATCAATAATGGCCAGCACGCCGACGATGCCGGCGGCGGCGTCTTTCACCAGAATCGACCGATGGCCCGTTTCCAGTATGCGGCTGGTGGCCGCCTGCTGGGAAAAAGAATCTCTGAGATGCGCGATGGCATCGCCGATGGTTCGGTTGCGGTCGATGACGGTGTATTCCTGGATGGGTACCATCACCCCCAGCACCCGTTTTTCCTCCGCCGGAAACGGACGCTTTCGATGTTCAAAGGCCTCGCGGATTTTGCCGGCCAGCACATCCGCGTCACAGGGTTTGCTGAGGTAGTCAAAGGCGCCTTCCGCCAGCGCCTGCCGCGCGGAGCCAAGGTCGCCGTGGCCGGTCAGCATGATCACCGGCATTTCAGGCTGAAGGCGGCCGATTTCCTGCAGCACCGCATGGCCGTCCATCCCCGGCATGCGGATGTCCAGAACGACAACATCCGGATTTGCGTCCAGCTGAGCGAGGGCTTCCCGACCGTCTGCGGCCAGCAGCGTGTCGAATCCTTTTTTGTTTAATATTTTTCTGGTGGTCTCTCTGAACTGGGCCTCATCGTCGACCATCAGCACTCTTATTTTTCCAGACATGGGATGCGCCTCCATTTAGGGTGGTCGTGTTTGCTTGCATGCGCTGCACCGCCGTCTACAAAGAAGGGCCCTGTAAAAAGCCCAGTATCAACTGAACCGAAAGCACGATAAGGCCGATGGACACACCGATCACCACCGCGGCCTGGGCGATGGTCAGACGACAGACCCGGGTCATGCCGATGCCGATCAGCCACCACTTCCAGGGCTCCGTCACAAACACAAACCAGGGGACCCAGGCCCCGAGAAGGGTGGTGCCGGCTGAAAAGGCATATACACTGAATACCCGGTTGAAGGCGGTCCATGCGCCCCCCTTGACCACATAAATCAGCCCGTGGCCCAGCAGCGCTGAAACAAGGGTCATGCCCACGGCATTGACCCAGAAAATGGCGCTGCAAGTAAAGGGCGCCGCCGCGGCCGATCCCGCCCCGGATGCCGCCGCAAACACAAGGCTGGATGCCATAAGATACCACGCGGGCCGTTTGAGGCCCACGTCCGGCGGCAGCTGTTCGAAAAAGCGGCGCGGAGTGTACAAAAGTGCGGCCAGGGCCGTAAAATAAAATTTCAGCATAAGCTTTCCCGTCCTTTGTCGCCATCGACCGCCGCCGTTCACCAGGGCTGGCAAATCTGTCCCAAAGCCGGCAGAACGTCCGCCAGAAGCGGACGAATTTTGACCCAGACGCCGTACGCCAGTACAAACAGCGTCAGACGAAAAAACAAGCGGCGCTCCAAAGCTTTGCTGATGAACAGCCGGCCGTCTCGATAAACGACGGTCCCCTTTTTTTCCCGCCCGGATGCCGACATCCCTTTTTCCCTTTTGTGAAACGACATGTTTTTTTTGCCTCTGCCGTTGCCATCGGCGGTTAGCGGTTAGCGTTTAGCTTTTGGCGATTAGCCGCCAGCCGCCCCCCGTGAACGGACACGTGCGCGTGCACGTGCACGGCGGTTTGGTCCTGATTTGTCTAAAAAAAAGCGAACTTAACGATCCAAACGAACCTAACGATCTCAACATCGTTTCAGACAAGCCAATCACCACAGCGTCGATCTGTGTTCATCTGCCTCCGTCGACGGCCATTAAACCGATGCCTTGCGGCATCTGGGCATTCAACACGCTTAAAAGCCGGGCAGACCGCTGAACCCCCGCAGGTTCCAGTAAACCGCCGTCAGCAGCAGCAGCACGACATTCACCGCCACCCAGATGGGCAGTCCCACCCGCAGATAGTCCCTGGGCTCCAGGTAGCCGCTGGCATAAACGATGGCATTGGGCGGTGTGCCGATAATCAGACAGTAGGCGAAGGAAGATGCGATGGCCGTGGACATGGCCATAAAGGGCAGATAGGTGCTGCCGGGATGGGCCAGACCGGCGAGATTGAGCGCGATCGGACCTACAGCGGCCGCCGCCGGACCGTCGGCCATCAGATTGGTGAGGATGGCGGTCAATCCGTTTGACACCGCCATCAGCGGCAGCCCCGCGTCGATGCCCAGCGGGGTCAGAATATCGATGGCCGACCGCGCCAGCCAGTAGGCCGCACCGGTGCTGTCCAGGGTGCGTCCGAAGATGATCGCACCGGCATACAGCCAGACCACGCCCCAGTCCACCTTATCCTGATAATCGCGCCAGTTGACGATCCCGGCCAGCAGATAGGCCACCGCACCGCCCACGGCGATCACACCGATGCCCAGCCGGACCGGATAAATGCCCATCTGGTAAAATGACTTTTCAGTGAACCAGCCGAACACCATTACCAGAAAAATGATCAACGCGGCGATCTGCTGGCAGTTCCAGGGACCCATTTTGCTGATTTCATATTTCAGCTGATCCATCGCCGGCGCCAGGGAGGTGATGCGGGGTTTGAAACGGCCGTTCACCAGCAGCCAACCCAGCGGCACCACCAGGATCACAAACGGAAAGCAATAGGTGATCCACTGGAAATAACCGATGTCAAAGCCGAACATGTCATTCAGATAGGTCATCATAATCACGTTGCGCGCCCCGCCGGAGGGTGCGCCGGGACCGCCGAGGTTGCAGGCCATGGCGATGGTGATCATCAGCATCTTGGCCAGTTCGGGATCGTCGGGCACTTCCGGGGACAGGCTGTTCTGATACAGCAGCATACCGATAGGGAGAAACATGGCCGCCAGGGCATGGTCCGATATAAAGGCCGCCAGCGGCGTGATGATGATGAAAAAAATCAGTGTGATCCAGCGCACGTTGGGCACGGCCAGTTTGCGGAACATCATGAGACAAACGCGTTTGTCCACCCCGGTTTTAACGAAGGCGGCCGCAAACATGAGACTGCCCATGATGAACCAGCACGCATCGCTCCAGTAAAGCATGGCCACTTCTTCCCGGCCCAGAACCCCGGTGGACACCAGAATCAGACCGATGCAGAAGGCCACGCCGGGAAGGGGGATACATTCGGTCAAAAAGCACACGACCACAAAGACGCCCATGGCCACCGCCACCTTGATGTGCCAGGCGCCCTTGTCGGCCGCACGCCGGTCTTTGGCGGACAAATCCTCGTACTTGAGCCCTTCCCTGCGCAGCTTCGCCGCCTGCTGCATGACATCGACGAATTGTGCGTCGTTCATTTGTTGGGCGACATACTCCCTGGCCCGGCTGAAGTTGGCTTCGTCGGCGGGGATGTCGTATTTCCGGGCCCACTTGAAGTCCCGCTTGAGATAACGCTCGCGTTGCATGGCGCCCATGCGCATGTTTTCTTCCATGACATGGGCCACCGTCAATTGCCACTGCTGGGCATCGGAACGCGATGCTTGGAAAAGACGCTGGGTGATCAACTCGATCACGGCTGTGCGGCCCAGCTGGTATTCCGTTCCCACGTCCTTCATGCCATATGGCGTGGGCGCCGCCAGGATGCCGAAGAAAAGCACAACCGGGATAATCAGCACCTTCCAATTGACATATTTGTCATAACCGACCGCTTTCGTTTTTTTCTGGTCCGACATGTTGTGCTCCTTTTAAGGACGGCCGTCAGCGGCGCATCAGTCTTCCGCGTCCTCGATGATTTCTCTGGGCGATCCCATGAGCTTGCGCATCTGCGCCACCCGGATTCTGGATTCCAGCTGCTGCCGGCGCGCATAGGCTTCCTCGGCTTTCTGAATGATCTCGCCGATGTCGGCCGGTTTCATCATGTAGTCGGAGGCCCCGGATTTGAGCCCGTCAATCGCCGATTCAACCGTCGCATGGCCGGTGAGCATGATGACTTCGATCATGGGAAACAGGCGTTTGATTTTTTTCAACACGGCGTTGCCGTCCATCCCCGGCATCTTGACATCAAGAATCACCACATGCACCGGCTCGGTGCGCAGCATCTCCAGGGCCTGCGCGCCGCTCTCGGCAATCACGGCATCGTAGCCTTTCTTGTTCAGCAGTTTGCGCGTTGTTTCCAGAAATCGCTTTTCATCATCCACCAGCATCATTTTCAGTGCTTCCATCTCGCCCCCCATTTCGAAATTATTGACTTATTTGCCGGCTGATCACGGAGGACCGTTGCGCCGCCGAAGGTGTCGAACATTCGGCGATCCCATGATTTTGCGCATCTGCGCCTCCCGGATCCTGGATTCCAGCTGCCGCCGCCGCGCATAGGCTTCCTCGGCTTTCTGAATGATCTCGCCGATGTCGGCCGGTTTCATCATGTAGTCGCAAGCCCCGGATTTGAGCCCGTCGACCGCCGATTCAACCGTCGCATGCCCGGTGAGCATGATGACTTCGATCATGGGAAACAGGCGTTTGATTTTTTTCAACACGGCGTTGCCGTCCATCCCCGGCATCTTGACATCGAGGATCACCACATGCACCGGCTCGGTGCGCAGCATCTCCAGGGCCTGCGCGCCGCTCTCGGCAATCACGGCATCGTAGCCTTTCTTGTTGAGCAGTTTGCGCGT
>Ga0272444_10002460_pt1 | contig 17110 bp, 14 predicted proteins | sample SSMForm13_FD_201033 | JGI IMG/M metagenome (GOLD analysis project Ga0272444, IMG submission 201033) | Marine sediment archaeal communities from Little Sippewissett salt marsh, Falmouth, MA, United States - SSM-Form-13 | ecosystem: Environmental > Aquatic > Marine > Wetlands > Sediment ...
GGGAATCCCACCCCCATCAGATAGCGCGGTTTGTCTTCGGGAAGCTGAGGTATGGTGGCCTCAATCATCTCGAACATGGCCGTCTTCGGCTCGCCCACCGATAGCCCCCCCAGAGCGTAACCGGGGAAGTTCATGTCCACCAGACTCCGGGCGCAGGCCTGACGGAGATCCGGATAGGTGCTGCCCTGCACGATACCGAATAACGCCTGGTCATGAAGGTCGGTCTGCTGAAGATCCCGGTGCTCCCGTTGGCATCGCTGGGCCCAGCGCACGGTGCGCTCCATGGATGTTCCGGCCGCCTGGCGGGTGCAGGGATATGGCGTGCATTCGTCGAAGCACATGATGATATCGGCGCCCAGGGCATGCTGGATCTCCATCGTCCGTTCCGGCGTGAACATCTTATATGAACCATCCAGATGTGACTGGAAGGCGACGCCCTCCTCAGTGATCTTGTTGAGGTCGGCCAGACTGAAGACCTGATAGCCGCCGCTATCGGTCAGGATCGGCCGCTCCCAACTCGTAAAATCGTGCAGACCGCCAGCCTCGTCGACAATCTCCGGTCCCGGCCGGAGGTACAGATGATAGGCATTCCCCAGAATGATCTGGGCTCCGATGTCCTTCAGTTCCCGGGGAGACATCGTTTTGACGGTGCCCTGGGTGCCGACCGGCATGAAGGCCGGAGTGAGCACCTCTCCATGCGCGGTGGTCAATCGCCCGATTCGGGCCGAAGTTTCCTGGTCGCTGGCGATGAGGTTGTAGTGTAAGGACACATCACCCTTTCTGCTACTGCGGTGAGATTCGTCGTGGACATCTCACCGATCGGTTCGTTTCCTTCTCCAGGACCCCAGCATTTCGTCCAGGGCCTCGCTCACATCCCTCACCCCGACTACGCGAATGGATGTTTCGCCGGCTCCTTCGGTGACATTGGCCAAAGGCACAATACAGCGTGTGAAACCGAGCTTCTGGGCCTCCCGAATGCGTTTCTGAATCAACCGCACGGGACGAATCTCTCCACCCAGGCCGACCTCTCCGACGACCATGGTCGTATATTCCACCGGCCGGTCCCTGTAGCTTGAGACGATTGCCGCTGCCATTCCCAGGTCAACGGAAGGTCCGTTAAGACGAATGCCGCCGGCTGCGTTGAGAAAAACATCCTGGGTTCCCAGACGAAGTCCGTAACGCTTTTCAAGAACGGCCAGCAGCATAACCAGGCGACTATGCTCCAGACCGCTGACCACCCGCTGAGGAACACCATAGTTGCTGCCGCTGACCAGGGCCTGGACCTCCACCAACAGAGGCCGGGTGCCCTCCACACTGCCCACCACCACCGATCCGGAGGCTGCCTCTCCGCGGTGCGACAGGAATATTTCAGAGGGATTGGCGACCTCCAAGAGACCCGCGGAGCTCATCTCGAAAACCCCTATCTCATCGGTAGACCCGAAACGGTTTTTTACCGCCCGCAGGATACGGTAGGTATGATGCCGGTCTCCCTCGAAATACAGCACGGTATCGACCATGTGTTCCAGCAGCCGGGGACCGGCAATGGCCCCCGATTTGGTCACGTGGCCGATGAGAAAAAAGGTGATATGGAGCGATTTGGCCAGCCGCATGATGCCGGCGGTGCATTCCCTGATCTGGCTGACACTGCCAGGCGGACCCTGAAGATCCGGATGATAGACCGTCTGAATGGAATCGATCACCACTGCCCATGGGCGGGTTTGCGCCACGGTCTGCAGGATCTGTTCCAGATCCACTTCCGGGTAGAGCAACAGGCGATCGCTGAGAGCCTGCAGCCTCTCGGCCCGCCCCCGGGTCTGAACGGTAGATTCCTCCCCGGACACGTAGAGAACCTCCCGTCCCCCCTCGGCCAGACGTGATGCTACCTGAAGCATCAAGGTGGATTTACCGATGCCCGGATCGCCTCCAACCAGCACCAGCGAGCCTGGCACGACACCTTTTCCCAGGATACGGTCGAACTCTCCGATGCCGGTCGGAATCCACTGATGATCCTCCATCTTCACCCGGGTTACCGGCACCGTCGAGGCGGCTCCGGGCCGCTGCGCTCCCCTTTCAGCGGTATGGCGAGCGGGCTCCAGCTCCTCGGTCAGGCTATTCCAGTTATCACAATCGGGACATCGTCCCATCCATCTGGGAGATTGGTACCCGCACGATTGACATACATAGATCGTCTTCTGCTTGGGCATCTCACCACCTATACGGCCTTGACCGGACCCTGCGCATTTCCCCTGATAAACTGCTGAACTACCGGATCGGTAGTTCTCTGAATCTCCTCCGGAGGGCCATCGAAGATGATTCGTCCCTCATACAGCATGGCGATGCGGTCAGCGATCTTGTTGGCGCTGACCATGTCGTGAGTTACGGCGATGGAGGTGATGCACAGGTCTTTTTGCAGCCGTAGAATGAGCTCGTTGATGACATCGGCCATAATGGGATCCAGGCCGGTGGTGGGTTCGTCAAGGATGATGCACTGCGGATCCAGAGCCATAGCCCTGGCCAAACCGACCCGCTTTTTCATTCCACCGGATAGTTCCGCCGGGGATTTATTTTCCAATCCAGAAAGGCCCACCAGCGAGAGCTTCTCTCGGATACGTTCCTGGATCTGTTTCTCGCTCAAACGGGTGTGATGGCGTAATCCCAATCCGACATTTTCCCCCACGGTCATGGAATCCAACAGGGCAGCACCCTGAAACAGCATACCGAACTTCCGACGAACATGAAACAGCCGCTGTCCGCGCAAGAGAGTGACATCCTCGTCATCCACAAAAATCCTGCCTCTATCCGGCTTGAGAAGCCCATTGATATGTTTAACCAGGACACTCTTGCCGCAGCCGCTGCGGCCGATGATGACCAGCGTCTCGCAACGGCCCACCTCGAGATCGACGCCATTGAGCACCTGTTGATCTCCAAACTTCTTGTGGAGATCAACGATTCGTATCATTTGTTCCTGAGATGTGTTCATCAGAATATTATGGAAGCCAGTAAATAGTCCCCGATAAGAATCAGCACCGAGGAAATGACCACCGCTCGGGTTGTTGATTGGCCCACGCCTTTGGCTCCACCTCTGGTTTGAAATCCTTGATAACAGCCGATGATGGCGATGATGCCTCCGAAAGCAAAAGCTTTCGCCAGCCCAGCCAAGACATCCCGAAGATCAAAGAACATTTTCAGACCGCTGAGAAAGGTATGAGAGCTGATCTGAAGAAACAGAAGGGCGACCAGATAGCCGCCCAGAATGGCCACGAAATCGGCCAGGATGGTCAGAACGGGAAGCATGATCAAGCCGGCCAGGAAACGAGGCGTCACCAAAAAAGGGACCGGATCGATGGCCATGGTTTCCAGGGCATCGATCTGTTCGGTCACCTTCATGGTGCCCAGCTCGGCCGCGATGGAGGCGCCCACCCGGCCGGCCACGACCAGAGCCGTCAGCACGGGCCCCAGCTCTATGACCACCGCCTTGCCCACGGCGGTTCCCAGATATCTCATGGGTACCAGATTCTTGAACTGATAGGCAGCCTGCACGGCTGAAACGGCACCGGTGAAAACCGAGGTCAAAAGAACCAGCGGCAGGGAATTTACGCCCATCAGCAACATCTGCTCGATGACCAGATGAATGTCGACGAATACCCTGGGCAATCCCTTGAAGATGCGACTCAGAAGAAGGATAACACCGCCGACGTCTCTGACGAAGGAGATGGTTTTCCGCCCGATGAAGACCAGCAGGTTGGCCATCAGAACTCTCCGGCGATGGGCTGCTCTCCCTCGATGGCCGGCTCGAAAAAGCTGGTGTACTGGCTCATGAAGGTCAGGTGCACCGTTCCGGTGGGGCCGTTTCTCTGTTTGCCGATGATAACCTCTGCCTTGTTTTTCAGCTCCAGATCGTCGGGGTGATAACGTTCACCACGGTAGATGAACAGGACCACATCGGCATCCTGTTCCAGTGCCCCCGATTCTCTCAGATCGGAAAGCAGCGGACGGCGATCCCCACCGCGTACTTCCACCGCCCTGGACAGCTGCGATAGAGCCAGGATGGGAACCTGCAGTTCTTTGGCCAGGCTTTTCAGCGACCGGGAGATCAATGAGATCTCCTGCTGCCGGCTTTCCGCTCCCCGGGGACCTTGCATCAGCTGGAGATAATCTACGATCACCAGCCCGATGTCCCTCTCGGCCTGAAGACGGCGCGCTTTGGCCCGGATCTCCAGCACGGTCAGCATCGGCGAGTCGTCGATAAAAACTGGAGCTTCTGCAAGATTTCCCACGCCGATGCTCAGTTTTTGCCAATCCTGATCGGGCAAGGTTCCGGCTCGGACTCGATGGGCATCCACTCTGGCTTCGCTGCACAGCAGCCGTTGGGCCAGTTGATAGCTGGCCATCTCGAGGCTAAAAATGGCCGTGGGGATCTTGTGGTCCACGGCGGCGTTTCGAGCGACATTCAGGGCGAAGGCCGTTTTCCCCATTGACGGCCGTCCGGCGATGATGACCAGGTCGCCGGGCTGAAAACCCGCGGTCAGTTCATCGAGCTTTTTAAAGCCGGAGGGTACGCCGATGACGCTTCCTTTTTGGTCGTGAAGTTTTTCAACCTTTTCGAAGGCGTCATGGAGAACCCGTTCCAGGGGCACAAAACCTCGCCGAAGACGCCGTTCCGCGATGGCAAAGATCTGATGTTCAGCCTGATCCAGCAGTGTATCGACATCATCCACTTCACCGTAGCTCTGGGAGGCGATCAGCGTGGTGACCTCTATGAGGCGCCGGATAACGGCTTTTTCCTGAACGATTCCGGCATGATAATTAACGTTGGCGGCGGTAGCCACATTGTCCAGAAGAGAGGCGATATAGGCCCGCCCTCCGGCCTCCTCCAGATGTCCATGACGTTTGAGTTCCTCAGAAACCGTAACCAGATCGGCCGGTTCATTGCGCTCAAAAAGATTCACAATGGCCCGAAAGATCCTCTGGTGACTCCTGCGATAGAAACAGTCTTCGTCCAACACCTCCAGGGCGATCCCGACGGCCGATTTGTCCAGCATCATGGCTCCCAAGACTGAGATCTCGGCCTCGATGGATTGAGGTGGAAGCCGATCCGAAGATGCCGGAGTTTTCTTTGTGGCGACTTTATTCACGACTTCGATCCGATCATTGCGGATTTCAAGGTGATCGTTCCGGCAAACCCCATCATATCATGGCCAGGCGGTCGTACTCTCTCCTGAGCAGCAGGAGATCCTCCCAGGCGCCCCTCTTGAAGTGCGCATTGCGCAACAGGGCGGCCGGATGATAGGTGGCCACCAGAGGAATGTCTCCATATCGATGGATATCGCCCCGGAGACGGCCCAGCGGGCTCTTGGTTCTGAGCAGCGTCTGTGCTGCGATCCGGCCCAGTGCGCAAATGATGACGGGCTGTAAGATAGCCAGTTGGGCCTGAAGGTGGGGTTCACAACAGTGTACTTCTTCGGGAAGCGGATCTCTGTTCTTCGGGGGACGACATTTGAGAATATTACCGATGAAAACCTCTTCCCTGTTCACATCGATGGCCGCCAGCATCTTCGTCAGCAGTTGGCCGGCCGGTCCCACGAAAGGACGACCCTGGAGATCCTCCTGTTTTCCGGGAGCCTCGCCGATAAAGATCAGATCGGCCTCGGGGTGGCCTTCGCCGAAAACGAATCGCTTCCTGGTGCGATGGAGAGGGCATTTGGTACAGCCCTTGATTTGCTTATAAAGCGCCTCCATCCTCTGACCGGGCGTTTCCGTAAGACCTCGAGAAGGAAACCCATAGCCATACTCGAATCCCATCTCCATCTGCTGGCTGAGGTACCGGCGAGCCAGTCTCAGGAGGTCCTTTTTATCCTCATTCCGGGGGAGCATCACCGTATCGTTCCCGTCTCTCGATGCACTCAATGAACCATTCCGTCGGTGCTCTCGTCCAGCAGCAGCAAGTGCCCGGGATCCATCTGCTCTTCATCGGTATTGAGCAACAAACGGGCGGCCAGATATTTGACCTCCGGCTCGCCGATCTCATCCCATCCGGACAGAATGGCCTTCTGAATGATCTGCTCCCGCTGCTCGTCGTCGATCAATCCGAGCTGATACAGCTGTATAAGATATCCATAGCCGGCGTTTGAAAAATGAAGCCGTTCGGTCGAATGAAGGATGCGGCTGGATTTTTTAGCCGGGTGAGTACTTCTACGAGACAATTGGCTGAGCCTCAGGCGCAACTTTTCTAAAAGCCAGAAAAAAGCGGTGTTGATCTCTTCCTCCTGATACCCCCTGATGTGGAGATCATCTACCAGCTGGTCGAATTGGCTGAGTCCTTTACCGCTTTCATCTATCTGGTCCATGAGATAGATGATGATATCAATCACGCGCCCCTTCACATCTCCTCCGTATCAACATAACCGAAACAACCTGAATTGGCCCACAAAGTTCAATTTAGTCCACCCAAGAATAAATATCAAGCAGTTTTTCTCCACAGACTCATTATTCAAAATGGCCCGGAAAAGCGAAGCAGATTGAATATCCGGAAGAGGTTCATTATTTCGATTAACTCCCATATTCTCAGAGGAGTTAATACTCGAAGTCGAGCCTGACAAAAACCTCCTGCCGGGTGGCGTCGTTTTCCTGGATATGTTTCCGGTTCTCTGAGCGGCTCCATACATAGCCACACGAGATGAGAACATCCTTGAACGGTTCGACATCCACGATGACGGTCGCCTGTGTGTTGCGATCGATCACGCCCTGCAGGAATGAATACCGGGCCGGATCGGCATGACACCATGGCAGCTGTCCGGGCTCTCCCCGGCGGGTTCGAGAGGCTTCCAGAGCCAACCGCACTAACGGTGTTAATCGGTGCCCAATTTGCAGATAGATATCGTCTCCGTTCTCCCCCAGCCAGTGCCCCAGAGGCAGTCCGTCGTGACGATAGCTGTTGACGACGAATTTGTGGGTGTAGACACAGGGTTGAACGCGGACGTATTCTAAATGTACATCGCTATCATTCCACCCGAGAGGATCGACCAGATGGAATCCGGCCTGGATGGCCGCTTTATTGCGGGCATTGTCGGCGAACATCTCCTTGAGATAAATCTCGTCGATGAAGACAGCCGCATAGCACCTCAATCCCTGCCGGGGAATGATCTCAAGATCCATGCTCATGGTCTCGTTATCTCGATCGTGTGAACTGTGTTGGGCCGACCAGAAAAGGAGCAGCGGATTGAGGTAGGAAAGATCCAGATCCCTCTCTCCGTATACAATGGACTCGGTGAGCCCCACGGTTATCCGCCAAAAGGGGCGAAACTCCAGGCGATGGGCGGCTATATATTTCTGGGCATATTCCTTGCGGATAAAACCGTCATCGGTTTCATATTGACGGGTGGCCTCGGAGAGAAGGAATCCGTGCAAATGGACGAATTTCAGGCGTCCGATGCGAGCTCTCATCGTTACGAAATCATAAGCCGGAGGATAGTCCGAAAGTGTCAGGTTACCGCGGAACCCGGGACCCCAGTCCACGGGCTGCCGCCCCAGTTGAACCTCCACGTGAGGATACTGCAGAGAAAGATGGGCATGCGACCAATCATAGTATCCGATGGCTCCCTGACTGTTGAAGTATCCCCTGAGACCGATATCGTCCCCTCTGACCCGGTGAAAGTTGGTACTCACCTGCCCTTTGGTCACCACGGCGCCGAAGGTCAGATGCCGGCTCATGTGCCCTCTGGCTTTGAGCTGACCTCGTACGTCGAATAAGCGACGAGAGCGATCCTGTTCCTCCCCCAGGCGTCCGTGGATACTTCCCCCCAGTTCCACCAGCAGGAGGCGGTCATCCGTGTCATCGCTCCAGCGGAACAGATGACGGTCGACACCCGCGCCCTGAACGCCGAGAACCTCCAATTCCTCGGCAAACTCCAATTCCAGCCAGTGCAGCCGGTCTTGTTCCACCGCGGTCATTCGAGGATCTTTCTCCCGTCTGGCCGTCAGCAATCGCGAGACGGCCCCGGCCATCTCAGCTCTGGGAAGCGGCCTGGTTCCGCAGAGGTATTCGTGTAGCAGCCCCTTGGTCCTCATTCGGTCGAGATAATCATAAGCCCAATGGTCCAGTGGCAGATCTGAGGCCATGGCCGGCGTTGGAAAATCGACCAGCCAGAGCGAAAGGACGATCACCATCAACAGGCATGATGTCCATCTTGTCACAGAAACCTCCAGAACTTTACCGGCCGCCGTGTCGGATCGATCCCGGAGGCCGCAGCGGAAAAAAGGTCTCTCGAACTCATCCTCAGATCCGTCCGATCCTCTCCGTCTTATGGGAAGTCCGTTCAGGGTCGATGTAGAGCCGATTCCATATATCTCCGAACAGATCCGATACGTTACGGCCATATTCGGTCATCTTCTGACAATAGATATCGTCTCCGATGGCCTCCGCAGCGGCGCGGTCGGCCGGCCTGGCCTGACAGCCGATGGTGACCTGCCGGGCGGAGTCGTAATGATCCCGATAGGGACAGGGCACGATCAGGTTGCCTACCTCATGGGACGGTTTTAAGAATCCATAATCGCGCTGCCACCGACGGATAGACTTGAAAAAGGGAGAGTTGAGCACCGAATTCAGATCAAGACCCTGCTCGTAGGCCTCGACGATATTGTCCACCGTGTAAGGAAAGAAAACGCAGGGCATCACATCTCCCTTCCAGTCGATATAAAGATATCCCCCATCGCGACCGGCGGAAATACACCCGTTGCTGACCGGGCCGGAGTTCCAGAAATCGGCGATGAAATGCCCTTTCTCCCGGATGAGATATTGCTCCCGCCGATACATGTTCATCCGTTGCTGCGGTGTCACCATCAGATCCACATCGAATTGCCGTCCGATGGGCAGGTACTGGAAGATCCAGGCGTAGGCCACTCCCTGTTTCTCAAAGTAGAAGTCGACGAACCGGTCGCTGACCACCAGATCGGCGTTGTGCCGTGTGGCCGTCACGGAGATGCCGAAAGGGATCCCGAATTCCCGAAGATGGCGCATGGCGGCGAGAATCTTTTGATATACACCTCTGCCGCGCCGATCGTCGGTTTCCCTCTCCATGCCTTCAACCGAGATGGCAGGGGTGATGTTTCCCAGGCGGGCCAGCTCGGAGGCCATTTCACGATCGATCAGGGTTCCGTTGGTATAGACCAGAAAATAGTTATCGGCATGCTCCCCGGCGATATCAAGAAGCCCTTTGACACCATCCTGATAGAGGAACGGTTCGCCGCCGGAGATGACACAGAAATGGGAATTCCAAAATCGAGTTTTCTCTTCGATGATACGGCTGAAGACCTGGTAATCGAGCTGTAAGGATTCTTTCGACGAACTGGCCGCATAACATCCCCGGCAGCACAGATTGCATGCTCTGGTGGGACTGATGGTGAGAAAGCCCGGAGAGCCTCTTCGTTCTTCCCGAAAAGCCTTTTTCCGGCGTCCGATATCGTTGATAAGCACCTCTTCGACCAGGATCTTCATGACCCCGTTGAGAGCTTCGTGTGAAAGGCGGTGTTCCCGAAACATCTTTTCGATGGAGTTCAGCATGTTGCGAATCATCAGGTATTTCTCTTCCTGAACGCGGCGAGGACGTCCGGTGACGTTCTTCACGACCACTTCTTCATACAGACGTTTCTTGGCCATCTTAAAGAAGAGACCGCGGATGGCTTTGTTGCGCATACCCATCTCCGCCATTACGCTGAGGGGTCGGACCAGCATGGACTCCCCCGGCGACATCATTGGTATCTCACTCCTTCCTGAAGGAACAGGAAAAAACTCTGCGCGGCCAGCCGATGAAAGAGCCACCGGAAGTAAAGATGATTATATCATAGAAGAATTAAAATATCTCAACCTTGAAGTATCTATGCGGATGTTCACGGACGTCCAGAACTAGCGAGTCGAGGTGCCCCACAAGAAGACGGCAATCCCGATAGAGAGATTCGTCGGAGAGCATCTTTCCAAGCGTGCCCCGGCCCTGCAGGCTGGGGACCAGAAGAGAATCCAGCGAAGCCGAAATGGTCTTCATGTGAACGGCCGTTATGCTCAAATCTCGAGAGGCTTTCTCTAGGTTGGGAATCAGCTGTTCGGCCTCTTGCCCCGCTTTGAGGCGAGCCAGAGATGAAGTTGCTTGACGCAGATTATCAATGGTCTCATCCAGGCGGCTGGCATTTCGCGCCAGCAGATCCTGGAGCTGATTCGACACCTCATCGGTATGTTTCACCGCCTGCCGAATACCGCCGCGGCTGGAATCATCCAGTACCGCACGAATGGCGTCCAGCACATTCCGCAGATCATTCCCGATGTCACCCGCCTGTGTCACCACCCGGCTGAAATCCTGTTCATACTGGCCCGGTATGGCTTCCCCGGATTCCAATAGTTCCGGACCGCGTCCCGGGATGATAGATACGATTTTCTCCCCCATGAGCCCCTGGCTTCTGATGACGGCTCTCGATCCTCGAGGCAGGCGGTGTTCCGCGTCGATCCGAAAGGATACTTTCACCCGCTCTCCGTCCAGCGACAGGTCCGCAACCTGACCGACCTGAAGTCCAGCTATGGTCACCGGGTCCCCTCGATTGAGTCCGCTGACATCCTGGAAATGAGCCGTTACGATCATCCCCTGCCCGCTCAGATGAACATCCTCCAACCACATCAGGCTGACGACTAACAGGACCAGAGAACAGAAGATGATGACGCCCACCACCGTTTCATTCTTCAGAGGTTTCACTGAGATGATACCCTCCTAATTACAGCAGCAAGGCGGCCAATAGGTAGTTCAGTAAAAAAATGGCCAGGCACGAGGTCACCACGGCGTTCGTCGCTGCTCGCCCAACCCCTTCGGCTCCTCCTCCGGCGTGCAGACCATAATAGCAGGATATAAGGGTCATGGACGTTCCGAAGATCAGGGCCTTGATCAAACCGTAGAAGATATCCCAGGGCACGAAATAGATCTTCATGCCCTTGACGAAATCGAAGTAGGAGATTTGTAAGCTGAGCACGGACGCGAGCAAACCGCCCAGCATACCGATGACATCGGCGAAAACGGTCAACACGGGCAACATGATCATGCCGGCGATCACGCGAGGCATGATCAGATAAGCCACCGGATCGATGGCCAGAGATTCCAGGGCGTCGATCTGCTCGGTGACCTTCATGGTACCAAGCTCGGCGGCGATATTCGCCCCCACCCGTCCGGAAAGAACCAGCGCCGTCAGCACGGGACCCAGTTCCAGAACCACCGATTCGGTTACCACGGAACCGACCAGATAGAGGGGTACATAGCTCTGAAACTGGTAGACGGCCTGCACGGAAGCGACCATACCCATAAAGGCGGCCGTGAACACCACGATGGGCAGCGAGCGCACGCCGATGCTCATCATCTGGGCGGAAACCAGATGTATGTATCCGGGCAGACGGACGATGGCTCGAACGGTGCTCAGCGCCAGAACGGTAAATCGATAGAGATGAACGAAGAACAGAATAGTCAGCCGGCCCAGCTGATCGAAGATGGGCATGCTTACCCCCTCTTCGGCATGCTATCTCCCAATGGGCGGTGCCGCAAAGGTTGGCCTCCGATCATTCAGAGAGTTTCCCTCAGGGCCTGAAAAAAGAACCTGGCGTAATCCCAGGTCGAGATCACCGCTGCGATTACCGCCATCGTCATCAGCCAGGGCACCAGAACGCTCCAGTTGGCCAGATAGGCCACTACCGTTGTGATCAGCAGATTTAGAGTGATCTTCCCCAGGAGGCCTGATTTCTCTACCGTCTTTCGCCGTCGCGCCAGGTAGAGACCTCCCCACAGGATGGCCAGATCTCTAGGAATGACCACGGCCAGCATCCAGGCGGGAAAATCGCGCAGGACCGTGAGAATGATGAGCAACACCAGGACGAATATCTTGTCGATGACCGGATCCAGAATCTTTCCCAGCTCAGAGACCTGATGCAGGCGACGGGCGGCAAATCCGTCCAGACCATCGCTCAACCATCCCAGGCAGATCAACAGGATAGCCGCCGTCGGCACCTGGCCATCTTTTCCCATGAGAAGAAAATAGATGGGAACCAGAAGAATCAATCGCGCCAGGCTCAATCCGTTGGCCACGGTCAAGATAGGTGTCCGGCGGATTAATTGTCCAAGTTCGTTGAGGATCATATCAGGAATTCGCCTGTGATCTATTCCGCTGGCGCATCATCTCCCGGGCGTGTTCCAACGTGATGGCCGTGATTTCTTTACCGCCCATCATGCGGGCAATCTCGCTTTCTCTCTCCCGGGATTCCAGGCGCCGGATGATCGTCTCGGTGCGTCCGCCCCGTTGTTTTTTGGAGACATAATAGTGCTGCCGGGCGAGACAGGCGATCTGGTGCAAGTGAGTGATACAGAGCACCTGATGCGTCCGCCCCAGGGATCGTAAAGCCTGACCGACGGCCTCGGCCACTTGGCCTCCGATGCCGACATCGATCTCGTCGAAGATCAGCAGCGGTACCTGATCGGCGCCGGCCAGAATGGATTTCATGGCCAGCATGATGCGGGAGATCTCCCCTCCCGATGCGATCTTGGACAGGGGTCGGAGACCCTCTCCGGGATTCGGAGAGATGAGAAACTGGACCTGATCCATCCCGCTGGCGTCGCAGCGATATCGACCGCGCTCGGTCTGCGCCCAGCCATCTTCATCGGCCTGTTGCTGAATTTGGACCGAAAATCGCGTGCCCGCCATACCCAGTTCCTTGAGCCGCTTTTCCACTTCCCGGCTCAGATCACCGGATACGCGTCCCCGGGAGGCCGACAGCTGATCGCAGAGACGCCCCAGGGCGTGTTCCTTTTCTCGAAGCTCTTCTTGGATTTTGTCCAGACGTTGATCGCCGGTGGTTAAGGACTCAAGCTCATCTTCGATCTCATGCTGCCGCTGCTTTACGGCGGAGATGGAGCCGCCATGTTTACGCTTGAGCCTCTGCAGTTCATCGATCCGTTCGATGATCTCGGATAACCGCTTCGGATCGGGCTGGAAAGATTGCAGGTGATTCCGCAATTCAACGGCCAACTCCTCCAGCTGATAAACCATATTGGCGCAAACGCTGGTTTTTTCTTCCAGCCCGGCATCGATCCGGGACAGTTTCTCCAGCCGGCTTCGGACGCCGGAAAGATCGGTGATGACCGAATCATCATTTTCAAAAAGAACGCCGTATGCCGATTTCAGGCCTTCGAATAACTCCTCGGCATGTTCCAGAATATGCCGTTCCTTCTCCAGCTCTTCATCCTCACCCTCGACAGGATGGCACCGTTCGATCTCTGTTAGCTGATATTCGAGGAATTCCCGTCTATCCCTCCGGAGCTGGACATCTCCGGTCAGCTCCGTTTCCTCCTGGTGCAGTTTTTCCAATATCCGATAGTTTTCGCGGACCTGTTCTCTGAGAGACCGGACCTCTCCGTAATCATCCAGGAGGTCGAGATGATGGCCCGGCCGCAGGAGAGATTGGTGATCATGCTGCCCGTGCAGATCGACCAGCAGGTCGCCGATCTCTTTCAACTGCGAGACCGTCAGACGCGATCCGTTTAAAAAAGCCCTGCTGTCTCCCTTCTGTGAGACCATCCTTTTGATAACGACAAGTCCGTCTTCGGTTACCAGACCCATGTCGTCGAGATGCTCGATCAGCGCGCTTCGAGCGGAAAGGTCGAAAACTCCCTCAACAGTGGCCGAACTGGCCCCCTGCCGAACCAGATGAACGCCGGCCCGTTCTCCCAATAGCAAACCGATGGCTCCCACCAGGATCGATTTCCCGGCGCCGGTTAAGCCGGTGAGAACGGTCAGCCCTGACTCCAGGTCCAGGTGCAATTCCTTGAGCAAGGCGAAATTCTGAACGGTCAGCTCTTTCAGCATGGGAGTTCTTCTTCGGTAGTAGGCTTGATCCCCCACTTGAGCTTGTTGCGTAAGATCTCGTAAAAAGATCTGTTCCCAACTCGTACCAGCTTCAACGTCGGTATCGCCGCGCAGGCCGTCATCACATCGCCGGAACGAAGGCGATGGCTTTCCTGGCCGTCGACGTTGAAGGTCATCTTGTCATGATCCGAGATCACCTCGACCTTCAAGACCTCATCGTGATCGATGACCAGGGGGCGCACAGCCAGGGAATGCGGGCAGATGGGAGTGGCCAGGATGGCTCTCATTTTAGGATTCATAATGGGGCCGCCGGCGGAGAGAGAATAAGCCGTTGAACCGGTCGGAGTGGATATGATTACACCGTCGGCCTTGTAGGAACCCACGAAATGGTCGTCGATCCAGACGTGGAGCTCGATAACCCGGGAGATGCCGCCCTTGTCGATGACCATATCATTGAGCGCGTAGCGCCAGTTGCCGTCTTCTCCGATGCGGGCTTTCAGCAACATGCGTTCCTCGATAGCATGCTTTCCCGAGAAAATCTTCCTCATGGCTTTGTAAAGATCTCTGGGAACCACCTCGGTGAGAAATCCCAGAGTCCCCAGATTGACGCCCAGAACAGGTACATCATGCGAGGCTAATATACGGGCGGCATTCAGGATGGTGCCATCTCCTCCGATGGCCACAACCAGCTCAGCGCATTTTCGGAACTCGACCAGCGAATAGGTTTTCTGCCGGCGCTCCAGCCAGGATGAGAGCTCCTCCGGAAGGATGGCCCGATGTCCCTGGTCCGGCAGCCACTTCAGCAGCCCCCGGACCACGTCCTGGCTGCCTTTCTTTTTCACGTTGGCGAGAATTCCCACGTTCATCGGGTCTTGAGCTCCTCTTGAATTCTTCTGCAGATTCCGGCGACATCCATCTCCAGCGTCGTCAGCAGCCGGTCCCGGGAACCCTGCTCGATGAACCGATCCGGCAGGCCCATACGAGAAACGGTCACCTCGCGAATGTGTTCCTGCTCGTAAAACTCCATCACAGCAGCCCCGAATCCTCCGGCCAGAACATTCTCCTCCAGGGTGATCAGATGATCATGATGGCTGGCTAGGTTCTTCAGCATAGATTCATCTAAAGGTTTAATATAGCGGCAATTTATAACAGTTGCTTCAATTGCTTTCTGAGACAAGGCTTGGGCGGCTCGGAGGGCCGGATAGACCATCGATCCGACCGCCAGAATGGCCACATCGGTGCCATCTTGAAGGACCTCCCAGGTGCCGATATCGATCAGGTGCAGTCTGGGAGACAGAGACGCGCCTTCGCCGCCCCCACGGGGATAGCGCAGGGCTACCGGACCCTGATCATATCGAATGGCCGTTTTCAGGAGATGGCGCAGCTCATCCTCGTCCTTGGGCGCCATGATGATCATATTGGGTATCTGACGCAGCATGCTGAGATCCAATAGGCCGTGATGAGTGGGCCCATCCTCTCCAACCAATCCCCCGCGGTCGATGGCGAATACCACCGGCAGGCCCTGCAGGGCCACGTCGTGTACGATCTGGTCGAAGGCCCGCTGGAGAAAGGTGGAATAAATGGCCACCACCGGCCTCATGCCCTGACAGGCCAGACCGGCGGCAAAGGTCACGGCATGCCCTTCGGCGATACCCACATCGAAGAAGCGACCGGGGTATCGCCGGGCGAACTCTGTCAAACCCGTCCCGATGGACATAGCTGCCGTGATGGCGATGAGATTTTTGTCCCGGGACGCCAGCCGTACCATGGTGCTGCCGAACACCTCGGTATATGATGGAACCTGTTTGCGCTTTTTCACGGTCCCGTTGACCTTCTCGAAAGCCCCGATGCCGTGAAATTTCGAGGCATCCTCCTCGGCGAAGCGATATCCCCGACCCTTTTTAGTGACCACATGAAGAAGAATCGGACCGGAGATCTCCTTGATCTGCTTGAGCGTTCTGATCATCTGGGTGTAATTATGGCCATCGATGGGTCCAAAATATCGAAATCCGAGCGCTTCGAAGACCATCCCGGGAACCAGAAAGTTCTTGACGCTTTCCTCCATGCGATGCGCCAGCGTCCTCAGGCGCCGGCCCACTCTGGACAATTTTCCGGTCAATAGCCAGATATCATCCTTCAGGCGGTTATACAGCGGATTCGTGATCAGATCGGTCAAATAGGTGGACAGGGCTCCCACGTTCTTCGATATGCTCATGGTATTATCGTTGAGGACCACCACAAGGTCTTTTCCCAGAGCGCCGGCATTGTTCAATCCCTCGAAGGCCAGGCCGCCCGTCATGGAACCGTCACCGATGACGGCAACGACCCGAAACTTTTCTCCGGCCAGATCCCGGGCGCAGGCGATGCCCAGGGCCGAGGAGATCGATGTAGAGGCATGTCCGGCGTTGAAGACATCATATGGGCTCTCGCTTCGTTTGCAAAAACCGCTGATGCCGCCGTACTGCCTGAGAGTGTCGAATGCTTTTTTGCGCCCGGTGATCAGCTTATGGGCGTAAGCCTGATGACCGACATCCCAGATGATTTTATCCCGGGGCGTATCGAAAATATAATGCAGAGCGATAGTCAACTCCACCGCTCCCAGGCTGGGCGCCAGGTGTCCTCCGTGTTGGGAAACGACGGATATGATCCGGTCCCGGATCTCGCCGGAGAGGATGACCAGCTCCGGAATGGAAAGCTTGCGAATATCCTCGGGACTGGCGATACTGTCGATCACCAGATTTTTCTCGGACAGTTCCATCTTCGGTTTCCTATTTTACGCGATGCACGATGAAATCGGCCATCTGATGGAGCAGCTGCGCTTCGGGACCGAATAGTCCCAGGAATTCCTTGGCCTCGGTGATCAACGCCAGAGCCTGGTCCTTAGAATTCTCTAACCCAAAGACGCTCGGATAGGTGGCCTTCTGATGGTGGGCATCCATGCCGACCTGTTTTCCCAACATCTCTTCGCTTCCTTCCACATCCAGGATATCGTCGATGATCTGGAAAGCCAGTCCGACTCTTTCGCCATATTGAGACAGGGCCCGCAGCTTTGCTTCGTCCGCTCGACCGCAGACGGCTCCCGCCCGAATGGCCGTGGTGATGAGCACGCCAGTCTTGTGGCGATGGATGAATTCGATATCCTCCGGGGATAGCTCCTGGCCTTCAGATTCCAGGTCCACCGTCTGTCCCCCGATCATGCCCCGGGAGCCAATGGCCCGGGCCACCTCTT